>Ga0073899_10000251_pt1 | contig 49479 bp, 45 predicted proteins | sample KloWWTmetaKNB5Ph_FD_88975 | JGI IMG/M metagenome (GOLD analysis project Ga0073899, IMG submission 88975) | Active sludge microbial communities from Klosterneuburg, Austria, studying microevolution and ecology of nitrifiers - Klosterneuburg... | ecosystem: Engineered > WWTP > Aerobic digester >... | reverse complement strand
GCGGCCGGCGCGGCAGCCTGGCAGCCGCTGAAGACCAACGCCAGGATTAACAGCATTCCGAAAACCTTCAAACTCTTGGGAACACGCATACGAATTCTCCTCTTTTGGAACATTGATAAAAAGGTTTGCTGCCCCTGCCGGGGCCGAACTGACTGTGGACTGACAGGTCTGCGATGCTGGGATCGATCACCTCCTCTGTGATGGCGGAACCAGGACGACCGATCAAGTTGTTGATGAAGACGCCTGCGGCGCAGGGCTGTGCAAAAAGACGAACGCCGCCGGACGTATTCGACAAAGCAAAACTACCCAAGTTCCTGCTGCTTCTGCAGCGCGATGCGCGTCTGCATGCGCGCCTGCATCTGGTCGATGATCACGGCCAAGACGATGACCAGGCCTTTGATCACCTGCTGCCAGAAGGATGAGACGCCGACCATCACCAGCCCATCGCCCAATACGCCGATCACAAACGCGCCGATGATCGTGCCGCCGATGCTGCCGCGCCCGCCCGACAGGCTGGTGCCGCCGAGCACGACCGCGGCGATCGCGTTCAGCTCGAAGAACTGACCTGTGGCCGGATGCGCCGCCACCAACTGCGAGGCGATGATCAGCCCGACGACCGCCGAGCAGAAGCCGCTGATCATGTAGACCAGCAGCTTGACGCGCTTGACCTTGACGCCGGACAACTCGGCCGCGCGCTCGTTGCCGCCGATGGCGTAGACCTGGCGGCCAAAGGGCGTGCGCTGCGCCACAAAAGCTGCCACCAGCGCAAACCCAATCATGATCCAGATCGAGTAGTTGACGAGGAAGGAGCCGGCGCCCAGCGCCGGGAAGCCGGTGTTGCCCAGTTCGGGCCGGCCGACAAGATTCGGAAAGGTGTAGCCGTTGTTGATCAGCAGCGCCATGCCGCGCGCCACGTAGAGCATGCCCAGCGTGGCGATAAAGGGCGCCACATTGAAGCGGGTGATGATCAGGCCAGTGATGCCGCCCATCAATGTGCCGGCGACGATGGCGATGAACATGATCAGCCACGTGTGCGGATAGACGATCACACCCAGCGACGGCAGGATGATGCCCTGGTTGATCAACATCCCGGCGATCATGGCGGAGAGCCCGACCAGCGAGCCGACCGAAAGATCGATGCCGCCGGTCAGGATGACAAAGGTCATGCCGATGCCCAGGATGGCGTTGATGGCGACATGTTTCGCCATGATCTCGATGTTTGCCGCCGCCAGGAAGTTGGGCGCGATGATCGTGAAGACGACCACCACCAGGATCAGCGCGATAAACGCGCGCCCGCGCAGCAGAAGCTGCTGTACGTCGGTCGAGGTAATCCTTCTTGGTTTATTGATCGCTGCTGCGCTTGCTTCGCTCATGCTCTCCCTGCCTGTGCTTGTGATGTTTCTGCACGTGCGCCGCGTGTGCGCTTGTCGCCGTTTTCGCCCGCGCCATGCCCGATCGCCGACGCGGCCACCAACGCCGCCTCGCTCGCCTCCTCACGCAGGAACTCGCCCGTGATCTTGCCCTTCGACATGACCAGGATGCGGTCGGACATCGCCATGACTTCCTTCAATTCGGAGGAAATAAACAACACGCCAAAGCCCTGCTCCGCCAGCCGCTCCATAATCGCAAAAATCTCCGACTTGGCGGCCACGTCGATGCCGCGGCTCGGCTCGTCCAGCAGCAGAATCTTGGGCGCGGTGAGCAGCCCCTTGGCGACGACCACCTTCTGCTGGTTGCCGCCGCTCAACGACGTGATGATCTGCCCCGGGTCGGCGACCTTGATCGACAGCCCCTTGATCATCTCGGTGACGGCGGCGCGCTCTTTGCGCTGCGTCAGAAAGAGGCCGTTGAAATAGCTGCGCAGACTGGCGAGCAGCATGTTGTGCGCAACGGAGATCGACTGCACCAGCCCTTCGCGCTGGCGATCTTCCGGCACCAGCACGATGCCCGCGCTGATGCGATCGGCCACCGAACTCGCCGGCAGCAGCTTGCCATCGAGGTAGACCCGCCCGCGCGCCTCCGGCCGCACCCCCGCCAGACATTCAAACAACTCGGAGCGGCCCGCGCCCATCAGCCCGTAGAGACCGACGACCTCGCCCTTGCGCAGCGTCAAGGTGACATGATCGACCATAAAACCGCCGCCCACCCGCGGCAGCGTCATCTCTTCGATGCGCAATATCTCGTCGCCAACTTCGGCGCGCCCCTTGTGAAAGAGATTCGCCGGATTCTTGCCGACCATCTTCTCGATGATCCACGGCACGTCGATGGCGGCCGTGCGCGCTTCCGCCACCAATTTTCCGTCGCGCAGCACCGTGACATAGTCGCTGATGCGCGTGATCTCTTCCAGCTTGTGCGAGATGTAGATGATCGAGACGCCGTGCGCCTTGAGGTCGGCGATCACCTTGAAAAGCACCTCGACCTCCGCCGCGCTCAGCGCCGAGGTCGGCTCGTCCATGATCAGAATCCGCACATCCTGCGCCAACGCCTTGGCGATCTCCACAATCTGCTGCTGACCGATGCGCAGCTCGCTGACCAGGGCATTGGGGTCGATGTCGTGTTCGAGCCGTTGCATCAGGACGCGTGTCCGCGCGCGCTGCGTCTTCTGATCGACGACCAGCCCCGTCGGCGCCACTTCACGCCCCAGAAAGATGTTCTCGGCCACGCTCAAGTTGGGGCAGAGATTCATCTCCTGATAGATGATGCCGATGCCAAACTGTTCGGCGTGCAACGGCGAGCGCAGTTGGATCGGCTTGCCGTCCAGCAGCAGCCGCCCGCTGGTCGGGCGCTCCACGCCGGCGACGATCTTCATCAGGGTCGATTTGCCTGCACCGTTTTCGCCGATCAGCGCGTTGACTGTGCTGCGATAGACGTTGAAATCGACGTGGTCGAGCGCCATCGTGCCAGGAAAGACCTTGGTGATCTGCTCGGCGCGCAGCACGACGTCGCCGTCATCTGGAGCGGCGTGCGCTGCGGGCATAGTCGTCTCGGCGCCGGCTGCATTTGCCATGAAAGTTACTCCAAAACCTCGACCTGGATCGGGACGACGGTGAGTGTGCTGACGTCGATGTCGATCAGGTTGAAGGTGCGAATCCCCATCGCACCGTAAAAGCTGATGCGCTTGCCTTCCAGCGCGCCGACATCCAACCCGCCCAATACTTCGCTGGCGATGCGCTTGTTCAACTCCGACCCTACCTTGCCGTACTCGGTCTGGTCGCGAAAGTCGCCAAAGTTGATAAAGCCCACTGCATCGCGTGCGGCGGTTTCGTCGCTGGGGATGCGCGGCCCGCTGTAGAGCTTGACCGTGATCGGGCCATCGTAGCCGTCCAATTGCAGGGTCAACGTTCCCACGCGCGATTCTGTGTCTACAGCCGTCACGACGCCCGCGCCCTTGACCAGATAGACGTGCGCCTCGCCGACGGTGATGAGACCGTTCTCTTGCGCGATCGCGGTAAGTTGTTCTTTTTTGGCGCGTCCCTCTGCATCCACCTCAAATTGATTGAGAATGGCGGCCAGGTCGACGGCCTTTTCGGTGACGGTCGGAACGATCTGGCTGCTCCAGATGCCCTCCACAAAGGCCACCGGGTCGAAGGCCTCGCTTTGCTGCCTTGCCTCCACCTCGGCGATCGGCACGATGGTCACCGACGACGGCAATACCGCAATAAAGGCCGCCACCAGCACCAGCGTGATAATCCAGGGTAGGTATTTCTTCATCGGCTCACCTCGTTGAAAGGCGACAGTCGTTTGTCGAATTGACTGCCGCCCGGTCGATCCTGTCTATTCTTGCAACACCCGCGCCAATGCGTCGCGCCAGCCTGCCAGCAGCGCACTGCGCCGCGCATCAGCCATCGACGGCGTGTAGCGCTGCTCCCCGCGGTGCAGCGCGCCGAGCGCCTCCGTCGAAGACCATACGCCCACGCCCAGCCCGGCCAGGTAGGCCGCACCCAGCGCCGAGACATCCGTCGATGTGCTGGCCAGCACCGGGCACTGCACCAGGTCGGCCTGGAACTGCATCAGCAGCGCGTTGGCGCTGGCGCCGCCGTCGGCGTGCAGCGTCGTGAGCGGGATGCTGCACGCTTCCTGCACCGCGGCGAAGATGTCGTAGATCTGATAGGCGATCGACTCCAGCGCGGCGCGGGCGAGGTGCGCCGCGCCGCTGCCCAGCGTCAGCCCGTAGATCATGCCGCGCGCGCGGGCATTCCACCACGGCGCGCCCAAGCCCACAAAGGCCGGCGCCAGGTAAACGCCCTCGTTGTCAGGGCAGGCGGCCGCCAGCTCCGTCACCGTCGCCGCGGCGTCTTCCCAGCCCATCAGCTTGCCGAGCCAGGCGATGGTGGCGCCGGTGGCGTAGATATTCCCTTCCAACGCGTAGGTCACCTGCCCCGGACGCGACCAGGCAATCGTGGTGGAAAGCCCGCGCTGCGAAAGGATCGGCGCCGCGACCGGCGTCATCACGGAAGAGCCGGTGCCGTAGGTCGCCTTGACCGCGCCCGGCGCAAAGCCGGCGTGCCCGATCAGCGCGGCGTGTGAATCGCCGATCAGCCCGGCGATTGGGATGCCGGCCGGCAGCGCGCCACCCGGCGCTGTGTGGCCGGCCACGCCGGTGGATGGCTGTACGATAGGCAGCGCCTGACGCGGGATGCCGAACAGCGCCAGCAGCTCCGCGTCCCACGCCAGCGTGTGCAGGTTGAAGAGCAGCGTGCGCGACGCGTTGGTCATGTCGCAGGCGTGGACGCGCCCGCCAGTCAGCTTGAAGAGCAGCCAGCTATCGATCGTGCCAAGACAGAGTTCGCCTTGTTCGGCACGTTGCCGCGCCCCCGGCGTGTTGTCGAGCAGCCAGCGCATCTTGCTGGCCGAGAACATCGGATCGAGCGCCAGCCCGGTGCGGCGATGGACATCTTCGGCGACGCCCGGCTGCCTGAGCGTCTCGACCAGGGCATTGCCGCGCTGGCACTGCCAGACAACGCACGGCGCTAATGGCTCGCCCGTGGCGCGCTCCCACAGCACCACCGACTCGCGCTGGTTGGAAATGCCCAGTGCAACGGGTGTCGACGCGGCATCCGCCAGCACCTCGGCCGCGCACTGCACGACGCTCTGCCAGATCGCGCGCGCGTCCTGCTCCACCCACGACGGTTGCGGATAGGCAACGCTCAGCGTCGTCGATGCGCGCGCCGTCACCTGCCCGGCCGCGTCCACCAAAATTGCCTTCGTGTTGGTCGTACCTTGATCGATAGCCAGGATCAATGGCTCGGTAGAATTCATCGTGCATCGCCTCGAAAGCGTCGCGTCTCTTTGCTGTGTGTAAGGAGCAGTGGAAACAGCAAACTCGATCAGGGAACACAGATAAACGCCGATAGCCTCAGATAAACGCAGATGCTTTGCTGGCTTTGCTCTTATCTGCGCATATCCGTCTTTATCTGCGCCTATCTGCGTTCTCTCGCTGTCACTCTACTCAAAGTTTTGCACTTGACGGTCTACTAGCTCTTGCTTACCCTCCAGCAACGATTCTGCCGTCGCTGCCAGCCCGGCCGGCGTAATCGCATAATGCGCAAAAATCTCCTGCTGACTGCCGGTGTAGGTGTATTCATCCGGGATGCCCACGATACGCAGCGCGGGCGTCACGCCGGCCTGCATCAGCAACGTCGCCACGCGGCTGCCCAGCCCGCCGTGGACGCTGTGCTCCTCCACCGTGACAATCGCCGCCACGCGCCGCGCGGTCTCCAGCACCGCGGCTTCGTCGAAGGGGCGCAGGCTGTGAATACTGAGCACCTCGGCGCGGATGCCGCGCTCCGCCAGCGCGTCGGCGGCCTGCACCGCGATCTCGACGGTTTCGCCGGTGGCGAGAAACGCCACGTCGCCGCCGCGGCGCACCGGGATCGCTTTGCCGATGGCGAAAGGCGTCTCCGGCGCGTGCAGGTGGTGCATTGCCTTCTTGCCCAGCCGGATATACAGCGGCCGCGGGTGGGTGATCGCCGCTTCCAGCGCGGCACGCGTCTCGAAGTTATCGGCAGGGATCACGATGTCGATGTTGTTGAATGCCTGCAGCACTGCCAGGTCGTGCAGCGAGTGGTGCGTCGTGCCCAGCGCGCCGTAGCTGACCCCCGCGCTGATGCCCACCAGCTTGACCGGCTGATCCGAGTAGGCCACGTCGTTCTTGATCTGCTCCAGCCCGCGCGCGGTCAGGAAGCAGGCGGGTGACACGGCAAAGACGCACTTGCCGGAGGCAGCCAGCCCGGCGGCCACACCGACCAGGTTCTGCTCGGCGATGCCCACCTCCACAATCTGGGCGGGTAACTGTTTGCCAAAGGCAACCAGACGTCCGGAGCCGCGCGAGTCACTGGTCACGACCAGCACATTGCGGTCATGTTCGGCCAGCTTGAGCAGCGTATCGGAAAAGACCTGTTGATTGGGACTACCGGGTTGTAATGGTTGCATAGCGTTCCTGCCAGCGTTCTTCGGCTTGATTCAATTCTGCCAGCGCGATCGCCAGTTCGGCAGCGGTCGGCACGTGATGGTGCCAGTCGGCGGCGTCTTCGATGAAGCTGACGCCCTTGCCCTTGGTCGTGCGCGCAAGGATCAGGTTGGGTTTGCCCGCCTCGAACGGCATCTGCGCAAAAACATCGACCAGCGCGGCCACATCGTTGCCGTCGACAGTGCGCACGGCGTAGCCAAACGCCGCAAAGCGTTCCGCCAGCGGCTCCAACGCCATCACGGTCTCCGTGCGCCCGCTGATCTGCAGCGTGTTGCGGTCGATGATCACCGTGAGATTGTCAAGCTTGTAGAAGGCAGCGCTCATCGACGCTTCCCAGATCGAGCCTTCGGTCAACTCACCGTCACCCATCAGCGTAAAGACGCGAGACGCATGGCCATCCTGTTTGGCGGCGAGCGCCATGCCGACCGCAACCGAGAGTCCGTGCCCCAGCGCGCCCGTGTTCTGCTCCACACCCGGCACCTTGCGCGTCGGGTGGCCCACCCAGTGCGAGCCGGCGCGCCCCATCGTGGCAAGCTTTTCCGCTGGGAAAAAACCCTTGTCTGCCAGCACGGTGTAGAGCGCCTCGACGGAGTGCCCCTTGCTGTGGATGTAACGGTCGCGCCCCGCCCACGCAGGATTTTGCGGATCGACGCGCATCACGTGATTGTAGAGCACGTTGAGAATGTCGGTGCAGGAAAGGCTGCCACCCGTATGGCCGGCGCCGGCCTGCGCAATGCTCGACAAGATCGTCTTGCGGTAGTGGATCGACTTGCGTTCCAGTTCAGGAATTTGCATGGTTGTCGCCCTTTCGGGATAAACCTGAATAATTATTCAATTTTGAAATTTGATTCAGTATGAACTATTCTACAGACAGAATCGCACAAGCACAAGCAAATTTGAATAAATATGCATTGGTGAATATCCAGGAGTGACGGATGGCCCAACTAGATGAAATGCGCTTGATTGTGAGGGTGGCGCGCATGTATTACGAGTGGGATGTAAAGCAGGCAGCGATCGCCAGGCAACTTGGGCTGTCGCAACCGACTGTTTCGCGGCTGCTGCAGCAGGCCAAGAGCGAGGGGATCATCCGTATTTCGGTCAATGTGCCGCAGGGCATTTACACTGACCTGGAGGAGCAGTTGGTCAAGCAGTACCGGCTGCGCGATGCCATCGTGGTCGATTGCAGCGGTGAGAGCGACGAACGCTTCATCGAACGGCAGATCGGCGCGGCGGCCGCCTATTACCTGGAGTCGGCGCTGCGCCCAAATGAAGTCGTGGGGATTTCCTCGTGGAGTGCAACGCTGCTGGCGCTGGTCGACGCGATGCATCCGGCGCCGCGCAAAGGCGATGTGCGCGTCGTGCAGATTCTCGGCGGCGTAGGGTCGCCTTCGGCGGAGGCGCACGCCGGACGGCTGACCTCGCGCCTGGCGGATTTGCTGGGCGGCGCCGCGATCTACCTGCCCGCGCCGGGGATCGTCGGTTCGGCCGCCGCGATGGAGGCGATCACCGCCGATCATTACGTGCGCGGCGCCCTGGATCTATTCGACCAGGTGACGACGGCGCTCGTCGGGATCGGCGCGATTGAGCCATCCAAGCTGCTGGCGGACAGTGGCAACCATTTTTCAATTGCCGAATTGGATGAGCTGCGCGCACGTGGCGCGGTGGGCGACGTCCTGCTGCGTTTCTTCGACGCGCACGGTATGCCGGTCGGTACGCCGCTCGATCAGCGCGTAATTTCGATGCGGCTGGAGCAGTTGCGCCGGGTGGACCGGTCGATCGGCGTGGCCGGCGGCGAGCGCAAGTACCGGGCTATCCTTGGCGCGGTGCGCGGGGGGTGGGTGAACGTGCTGGTGACCGATCATCTAACCGCGCGCCGGTTGCTCAGTGCGGCCACTGGCGACGACAGCAAAGAAAATTGACAGGTCATGGACTGCACTATTACAGCAATGCAGCAATGAAGTGATCTCGTCCAGCTCCCGGTGGACTGCCGCCAACGCCGCTTGCGCTTGCCTCACTCTCTTCACGCACGGCCCCTTGCGCCCCCCTTACACGGTCAGCTTCCGATGGAAATTGTGGCGATGACAGCCTCGGGCCGTTCCTGCTGGAGGTTATGGCCTGTGTCGGAAAGGATAGTTAGCTGCGCCGGTGGATAAAGGGCAGCGAGTGCGCGGCCATTTTCCACGCTGGCAACGTGGTCGAGTTCGCCCCACAGCACCGTGGTCGGCGTTTTACACTCAGCCAGGCGGCTGGCCAGGGTCTTTTGCTGTGCAGGCAGCCACTTCGCCAGCGCGCGCAAAGTGCGAAAGAAGGCGCGGCGCTGGTCGTCGTTTCCCACGCGTTCGTTCACTCTACGAAACAAAAAATCCCGGTCCGCCTGCGGCAAGCCATCGAGGTTGGCGTAGAAAGGGCGCAGGGAGTCATAAGCGGCTTGGGGACTTTTACGCAGCCGTGTGTAGAGCCATTCGCCGAGGCCGGGCGTCAACAGCAGCAGCGTGCTGATGTCCGGTTTGCGTGTCGGCGCCACCAGCCCGCCGGCCAGCAGCGCCAGCCGCTCCACCCGTTCAGGATGCTCCAACGCCAGCCAGTGCGCTGTGATCGCGCCCAGCGAGTGCCCGACCACTGCCGCGCGTTCGATGTGGAGCGTGTCGAGCAAGTCGCAGAGCACCGCCGCGTACCAGGGCACGGTGTAAGACGCATCCGGCTTGTCGCTGCGCCCGAAGCCCGGCAGATCGACCGCCAGCACACGCTGTTGTGCGGCCAGCGCAGGCAACACATGGCGCCATGTATCTGCTTCGTCGCCCAGTCCGTGCACGAGCAAGAGCGGAGTGCGCCGCGAATCGCCGGGTTGTGCGTCGTAGAGAAAGAGCACGAGCTTGTGCTGCGTCAGCTCGATCCGGCGCACGAACGATGCAAATGCTGGCAAGGGCTGCATACCACCATCTACCTGTGATTTGCGCTCAATTTGGGTCATGGCTTTACCGATTCCTGTTATAAAACGCAATGAGGACGACGCCAGCCAGTTCCGATGGACTGAGCTGGACAAAACATCACGTTCCCATTTTTCGTCTTGGAGAGACGCGCGCTGATGATTTCAACCAATCTACCAACTGAATTGTAACACGGCTGGATTGATGTCGACCCGCCCTTCTCATTGAGGGGTCCACTGTACGGTTGGGGCGAAGTTATTTTGTAGGTCATCGCCTCCGGCGTGACCTACGATGCCTGCCCCCAACTGACCCACATCCCGCGCTCGACCACAGGGATTGTTGCGGATGCGGGTAGGATCTCAGGCTGCCGTTTGCACCTGTGGTACACTTGAGCCATGCGTCGACTTTCCCTGCAATTGCTTGCCCTGTTGATGATGTCAGGCGCAGTGCGCATCGTCACCACGGCGGATACTTTTTCCACCTACCTGCTGCGCGACGCATTGCTTGTCGCACTGCCTGCGGCCGTGCTCTTTGCCTGGCAGAGCGGAAGCTGGCGCCCTGTTGCTGCCCTGCGTCGCGTCACGCGCTTATCTTCTGTGGGCCAGCTCTTGTGGCTGACCGGCCTGGTCTGCCTGCTAACTGGCGGCGTTGGCGCCGGCTTTTCCCCCCTCGACCCTGGGAGCGGGTTTGCAAACCTGGCAGCAAACCTGGTCTGGGGGCTTGGCTTTGTGCTGAGCGTGGCAGGCGCCTGGTGGCCGGGCGCGGCCATTGACTACACACCGCCTGCCTATCGCTGGGAAAGAGATGCGCGCGGCCAATTCGTGCGCACGCCGATTGGCGGCGTACAAGCCGAGCCGTTGTCGCCGACGTCGAAGCGGGGCGCGTGGGGCTGGGCCTTGGCCGTCGTGATGCTGGGCGTTGTGTTGCGTTTTTGGAATCTGGCTGAGCTGCCGGCAGGTTGTGTGGGCGGCGAGTGCATCGACGGTCTGCGGCTGGTCGATGGCCAGATGCTCACCTTTTCCCAACCGGGCGCGTTCAACTTCTACGAGCGTCTGGCGCATCTGCTGCTCAACTTCACCGGCGACGGCGTCCTCAGCCTGCGCCTGGCGGGTGCGGGGCTGGGCAGCCTGACCCTGGTGATTTTTGCAGGCGTGGCCAGGCGTTTGACGCCGCCGATTTTTGTAGCGCCTGCGCTGCTCTTGCTGGCGGTCAACCCGTGGCATATCTGGGCGTCGCGCGTCTCCGACGGCTGGCTTGTTCCCGCCTTGCTGGTGACGCTGGCGCTCTGGCTGGTGCTGGAGGCGCTGGCGCACGGAGATGTGCGCTGGTGGACAATGGCCGGACTGGCGCTGGGCTTGCTCTGGGTGGAAGCGCCCTCACTGCGCGTGGCAGTGTTGTTGTGGAGCGGGGTGATCCTGGGGGGCGGTCTGTGGATCGGCGGCGCGTGGCGGTCGCGGATGGCCGCCATGGGCGGTGCGCTGGCTGCCCTGGTGGGCGTTGCCGCGCCCATGTTCCTTGCGGGCATGCTCAGTGGCGCGCAAGCTGGCGACAGTGGCGTTGGCGCACAATGGGCGCAGGCGGCTACAGTAGCCGGCGCCTTGCTGCGTCCCGACGTGACGCTCGACGGCGCGCTCGCGGGCAGCGGACTGTTATCGGCGCTGGTCGCCGCGTTGACCCTGCTCGGATTGGGCGTGCTGGTGCGCAGTGTGCGCCAGCACGCCGCGCTCGTGATCGGCGCGGGGCTGCTCCTGGCCGTCGCGGCCTCGCTCACCGCCGACTTGACCGTGACGGCGCCGCGCAGCCTGCTCTTGCCCAGCTTGCCGCTGCTGCTGACAACCGCGCTCCTCGCGCTGGATCGCTTGCTCACCATGCTCGTGCAGGCATGGGGGCGGCTGGTGCGACCTGCGCAGTTGGCCGCGGCGACCGGCCTGCTCCTGCTGGCGATTCTGGGCATTGGTGCGGCGCGCTTTGCCGGCGCATTGAACGCTATGCAGGGAGCAGGCCAGGGATCGCTGCCGAACGAAATCGCCCGCTTTGTGGCCGACCAACTAGCGGCCGCGCCGCAAGCGATGACCGGCGCGCTGCAGACGTATGTCGTGCCTGCTGGCGTGTTGAATCATCCGAGTATGCGTCTGCTCGCCGGCGCCGCGATCGAGCAAGGACGCGTCCAACGCCTCGATTTAGCGACGACCATGCCCTACGCCGCGACGCCGCCCGGCGATGTGATCTATCTCGTCCCCGTCGAGCAAAGCCAGGTGCTCGACCAACTGCGGCAGATGTACCCCGACGCAGCGATGGCAAACGGTGCGCCCGATAACGCCTGGACGCTGGAGGGACGCCGCGCCCTCTTCTCTGTGCTGACGGCGTCGCGGCAAACGATCCTGGATAGCCAGGCGCTGCACTTGCTCGCCTATCGCGGCAGTGAAGCACGTCCAGGCGCGGCTGATTTGGATGGGGTGGCACCAGCGTTTCCCCTGGGTTGGCAGAGCTTCCCACCGCTGTCGCCGCCTTTCTACGCCGAGCTGACCTCGTCGCTGTCGATCCCAGAGGCCGGCATGGTGATGTTTTCGACCGACATCGCGGCAGGTTCGCTGATGATGAAGCTCGACGACCTGTTGGTGCTCGACACGCAGCTTGGACTGACGCAACAGACGTTGGCGCTGGCGCAGGGCATTTACCGGCTGACTGTCACCTATCACAGCGGCAGCCAGCCTGCCGATGTCACCATTTTCTGGCAGCCGTCCGGCGCCACCGCCCCGACGCCGTTGCCGTCCACGGCCCTGCACCTGCCTGTGCTGACCGACGCCGGGCTGTTGGGCGATTATCGGGAAGGCGGCGACGCCAACGGCATGATGCTGACGCAGCGCAAGGACCGCGTGATCGGCTTTGACTTTGGCCTGGCGCAACCATTCAACGTGCATTGGCAGGGCAAAATTGGCGTCACGCGCGCAGGCGAGTACTTGCTCGCTACGCTTTCGGATGGGCCAAATCAGATGTCTGTAGATGGGATGCTTGTCATCGATGGCCGGACGGGCGTCGAGAGTGACCCTGCCGCCGACAACGCCTATCACGAGGGGCTGATATATCTGGCGCCAGGCTGGCACGAGATCGAGCTGCGCTACACGCCGCAAAGCGACGCGCCGGAGTTTCGATTGCTGTGGCAGCCGCCGGGCGCCAGCCCCAGCGCGCTGACCGGCGCTTTCCTGTTGCCGACGACCGGCGAGGTGAGCCTGGCCGACAAAACACCGCCGCCTGCGCCGCCGCTGCTCGATCCCGCGCTGGGCGACGATGCGTTTGCCCTGACGCGCGCCGCCAGCATTTGGCAGCCAGACGTGCGCATCCCGCCCACAAACCTGGAGCCGCTGCCGCTGGAAACCTTGTGGACGGCAGGCGCGGGCTGTGGCGCGGGCGAGAATCAGCTAAACGCACCGCATGGAGTGGCATTCGACCCGGCGAGTGGGCAGCTCTATGTGGCCGACGCCGGCAACCGGCGCGTGCAGATGCTCGACCTGGATGGCGGTTTCCGCGGCCAGATTGCCGCGCCTGTCTTCGAGGAGCCGGTAGATGTCGCCTTTGCTCCCGACGGCGCGCTGCTGGTGCTGGACGCGGTGGCCGGCCCGCTGTATCGTATCGGGGCGGATGGCGCGCCGGTTGCGCTCCCCATCCAAACGACTTTTTACCGGCCGCGCGGCTTCGACGTGAGTGACGAAGGCGTGGTGGCGGTGGCGGACACCGGCGGCGGGCGCGTGGTCACGCTCACTGCGGAGGGCGTCGTTCAGTCACAATTCGGCGGCATCGACACGCTGTTGGCGCGCGGCCAGCCGGTCGATACGCTGCTCGGTGCGTCGGGGTTGTGGGCGGTCAGCGCCGAAGATGGGCGTCTGTCGAATCTCAGCATCGACGGCGGTCTGACCGCGGTGCAGCCGACCAATACCATCGATGGCCCGCAGCTTGCCGCCTTGCCAACCGGCGGTCTGGTCGTGAGCGACCCGCTGCGGCGCACCTTTACGACCTTTGCCCCCAGCGGCAAACCATTGCAGCAGTTTGTCTATACTGAACAATTAGACACGCCGACCGGCATCGCCACGCTGGCGCTCGGCGACCAACTCTTCATCGCGGCCAGCGACACGCGTGCGTGCACGGTGTCGCTCTGGCGTATGGCGGTCAGCCAGCTTCGGTGAACGGGGGCGAGTTGCGAGGGGCGAGGGGCGACACAGAACGAATACTTGAGGAGCAGAATTTTGACGCAGGGACGCAGAGACGTAGAGACACGCAGAGAAAAAAAAGAAAGCCTAGAAGACGCGGCGCAATCTGGCTCATGGTTCGTGCAGGGTTGGCGGCGGCTGGTGCGAGGGTGGCGTCGCAAGGCTGACCCCCAACTTGTCTATTCGCAGTCCGCCGAAGAGATGCGCATCTGGCAGGCGCGGGCGCGTCTCTTCATGATCGTGCTGACCGTGGTGACGCTGACGGCCTGCATGACGCCGGGCGCGCAGCCTGCATCACCTATGGCTATCGTTGCGCCTGCCGTGGCTGCGCCCGCTTTGCTTGCCGAGCCAACGCTCATTCCGGCTGAGGTTTTGGCGACACTGGACACTGCCGCCCAGTTGGAGTTGGTCGAGCTGCCGCGGCGCGACCCGGTGCAACTGACCGAACGCCTGAACCCTGCGATCGGCGCCGTGCCGCTCCTGGCTGAGCCAAAGCACTATGCCGTGGGCGACCGCGCGTCCTTCTGGGTGCACAATTCAGACGCCAAGCGTAACATTGAAATCGAGGCCGAGCTGATCTACCAGACGGAGGTCGCCAACGTATGGGTGGAGGCAGCGCATTCCTTTGATGCAGAGCGCATCAAGCGGTCGATCGACCGCTTCAGCCGCGTAGCTTACCCGGCGCTGGTGCGCACCTTTGGCAGCGAAGCGAACCCGGGCATCGACGGCGATCCGCGCTTGCATGTGTTGCACACGGCGCAAATGGGCGCGGGTGTGGCCGGCTACTTTTACAGCGCCGACAAGTACACGACTGCCGTCAACCCTTTTTCCAACGAAAAAGAGATCTTCTTTATCAACCTCAATTGGCTCAACCGTCTGGGTGATTACACAGTTTACGAAACGGTGCTGGCGCACGAATTTCAACACATGATCCATTGGAGCCAGGATCGCGGGGAGGATCTGTGGCTCAATGAGGGACTCAGCGAATATGCACAAGAGGTGGCGCAGTACGACCCGGATCTGGGGTTTGCGGTTGCCTTCCTCGCCGAGCCGGATCTGTCGCTGACGACCTGGAGCGCCGACCCCAATGCAAACGCCCCCCATTACGGCGCCTCGTATCTCTTTGTCGCGTATCTGGCGCAGCGCTTTGGCGATGAATTCCTGAGCCAGTTGGTGGCGGAGCAGAGCAACGGCGCGGTGGGCGTCGCCCATGCGCTGGCAGCGGTCGGCGCTGACGTTACTTTCGATAATCTGTTTGCCGATTGGGTGGTCGCCAATTGGGTCGATGACCCGGGCGTGCTGGATGCCGGCGGACGCTATGGCTATCGACGGATCGATTTGTCAGATGCGCGCGCAGCGGCGACGATTGTCAGTTATCCGGTGGTCGAAACAGCCGCCGAGGTCTCCAATTATGGCACGGATTATCTTGTGCTGGACGGTGAGGGGAGCTTTGTCTTTGACTTCCAGGGGGCCGTCCAGACGCGCTTAGCCGACCTGCCGCCAGGAGGCGACGGGCGCCGCTGGTGGAGCAATCGCGGCGATGACGCCAATCCACGCCTGACGCGTCAATTCGATCTGAGCGGGTTGACGATAGGCGCGCCGGTCACGATGACCGTGGACGCCTGGTGGAACATCGAGGAAACCTACGACTACGGCTATGTGATGGCAAGCCGCGACGGCGAGGAATGGACGATCCTGCCTGGACAGCACACGCGCACCGACAACCCGACCGGCAACGCGTTGGGGGCCGGCTACACCGGCGTCAGCGGCGATGGCGATACGCCGGGCTGGGTGCAGGAAGTCTACGATCTGAGCGCTTTTGCCGGCGGCCCCTTGTGGGTGCAGTTCAGCTATGTCACCGATGACGCCGTCAACACCGAAGGCTGGTTTGTCGACAATGTGGCGATCCCGGCATTGGGCTATGCCGACGACTTTGCAGGCGAGGCCGCGGGCTGGACGAGCGAGGGCTGGGTGTTGACCGACAACCAATTGCCGCAGCGTTGGCTGCTGCAATGGATGACCTTCGACCGCGGCCGGCTGATCGACGTGACGCGCGTGCCGGTGGGGGCTGACGGCAGCGCACAGATCGACGGTGGCGAGCTTGGCGGTCAGCGCAATGCCGTGCTCGCCATCAGCGCGCTGACGCCGGTCACGACGGAGCCGGCGGCGTACAAGTATTGGATTGAGGACAAGAACTAAAGTAACGATTTTTCCAAACCGTTACTTAGCAAAATGACACGTAACGATTCAGCCCAATTCTATAGACCACGGATTAGACAGAGTAGACGGAAAAATCCGGATATATTTCGGATGGCAATCCGTGAGCATCCGCCTAATCCGCCCCATCCGTGGTCTATGCTGGTGATGGCTGAATCGTTACAATTACACCCGCGCGACTTACGTTGATTCGCTCAGCAAGATGACGGCCTCACGCGCGGGAATGGTTACGTGCAACAGTTTCCCATTGACGGCGGAATAACTGCCCTTGTTCCAGATCGCCGAAAAGTGGGGCGAAACGACTCCCTCCGGCAGCGTTACATCCACGCGCTGATGATCCCGGGTGCTGTTGAAGAGCACGATGGCGTGTTGCGCGCCCAGCGTGCGCATAAAGCCGAAAACGCCCGCCTCGGCGTAAATGGTTTTATACGCGCCGGTGCGCAGGACCGCATGTTGGCGACGCAGAGAGATGGCCTGCTGGAAGAATTGTAGAAGCTCCTGATTCCACACGGTCATGTCGCGCCACGGGAACGCGCCGCGCGAAAAGGGGTCGGTGGCGCCGGTCATGCCGATCTCATCGCCGTAATAGATGCACGGCGCGCCCGGCATCGTCATCTGAAAGAGCGTGACGAGGCGCAACGCGCTTTCATCGCCATCCACCGTCCACAGCGTGCGCGCTGTGTCGTGGCTGTCAAGCAGGTTCATCTGCACCTGGGCGACTTCCCACGCGTAGATGCTGTACATGTGATGAATGCCGACTTCCAGGTCGCGCGCATCCAAGGTGACCAGCGTATAGCCCCCCGGTTTGTAATCGGTGCGCAACGTCTCGGCGCCAAAGAAGCCCAGCGCCAGCCGGCTGAAGACATAGTTCATGACTGCGTCGAAGCGGTCGCCGCGCAGCCATTCGCGCGCCTCATGCCAGATTTCGCCGACGATATAAGCGTCAGGGTTGCCCGCCTTGACTGTGGCGCGGAACGCCTGCCAGAATGTGGCGTCGTCGATCTCTTCGGGCACGTCGAGCCGCCATCCATCGATGCCAAAGTCGATCCAGTAGCGCGCCACGTCGAGCAGATATTGGCGCACGCCGGGGTTGGCGACATTGAACTTGGGCAGCGCCGGAATATTCCACCATGCATCGTAATTGTGCGGATTTTCAGCGTCATGTTCGTAGGGGCGCAGCGGCCACCCGTGGACGGTGAACCAATCAATGTAGGGCGAATTGCCGCCACATTCCAAAATGTGGTGAAAAGCCCAGAAGCCGCGACTGGCGTGGTTGAAAACGCCATCCAAAATCACATGCATGTTGCGTGCGTGCGCTGCGTCGAGCAGTGCGCGCAACGCGGCATTGCCGCCCAGCAGCGGGTCAATCTGCATGTAGTCATAGGTGTGATAGCGGTGGTTGGCAGCAGACGCAAAGATGGGGTTCAGGTAGAGAGCATTGACGCCCAAATCCTGCAGATAATCCAAGCGCTCCACGATGCCAAGCAGATCGCCCCCCTGGAAGCCTTGCTCCTCCGGCGGAGACCCCCAGGGTTTGAAGTTAAGCCCAGGGCTGTGCAACGCACTTTGGCTGCGTGCAAAGCGATGTGGATAAATTTGATAGAAACCAGCGTCTTGTACCCAATCTGGCGTCTGAAACGACATATGGTGCGATGCCCTTTCAAGTGGTCGGCGTCCATCCCCTTCTGGGGCGCCAATGAACGATAAAAATCGCTTTTCTCTGCGCGCCTCTGCATCTCTGCGACTCTGCGTCAAAGCGATTTTCAAGTCGAAGCTTTCAAGTCGAAGCTTTGTCATGAACCAGTGCAAATTTTGTCATGGGGGATGCAACATGTCAATTGTCATCTGGTAAAAGTTTTCAAAGGTGATTTCCAGACGCATTCAGCGTCAGGTATAATCCGGCTATGCAAAGCAACGCGATCCAGGAGGAATCCCTTGTTTGACGCACGCGTCGATGGTCTTGCCCGTTTATTGGTGAATTACTGCGTCGCCACGCGCCCCGGCGACTGGGTGTTGATCCGCGGCGACCTGGCCGCACAGCCGCTGGTCGAGCGCGTCTATGCCCACGTGTTGCAGGCAGGTGGGCAGCCCACGGTGCTCTATGGGGACGACCGGTTGGAAGAGGCGTTCTACCGCACTGCCAGCCCAGAACAATTGCGCTGGCTCTCGCCGGCGGACGAGCTGCTGGCCGCACGCGTCGATGCCCGCATCGTAATCCGCGCCCCGTCCAACACACGGGCGCTCACCGGCGTTGACCCCGGCGCACAACGCCTTCATCAACTGGCGCAGAAGCCTGTGCTTGACCGCTACCGGAAACGGGCGGCCACGGGCGCGCATCGCTGGGTGGTGACGAACTATCCATGTCCCGCCCTGGCGCAAGAGGCCGACCTGAGCCTGGCCGCGTTCGAGGAATTTGTCTACGCCGCCACCTATGCCGACCAGCCCGACCCAATGGCCGCATGGCAGGCTGTGCACGACCGGCAGCAGCGTCTGGTGGAGTGGCTGGCGGGCAAGTCGGACGTAGCGGTGCGCGGCCCCCATGTCGATCTGCGCCTATCAATTGCCGGGCGCACCTTCATCAACAGCGACGGCAAGCGCAACATGCCCAGCGGCGAAATCTTCACCGGCCCGGTCGAGGATTCGGTGGAAGGATGGATACGCTTCAGCTACCCGGCGTTGCGCGGTGGGCGCGAGGTGGATGGGGTGGAACTGGTCTTCGCCCAGGGGCGCGTCGTGGAAGCGAAGGCGAGCAAGAACGAAGCCTATCTGCTGAGCCAGCTCGACAGCGACGCGGGCGCACGCTATCTGGGTGAATTCGCCGTCGGCACGAATTACCAGATTCAGCGCTTTACCAAAAACATTCTTTACGACGAAAAGATCGGCGGCACGCTGCATGTCGCGCTGGGGGCGGGCTACCCAGAAACCGGCAGCCGCAACGAGTCGAGCATCCACTGGGATTTCATCTGCGACATGCGCACTGACAGCGAAATCCGGGTGGATGGCGAACTTTTTTACAAAGACGGCCAGTTCGTTATTGCGTAAAAAAACCTACAAAAGTTGGAGGCAATTATGTTTGTCCGCGACATCATGACCAGCCCTGCCATCACCGTGACGGCAGCCACCCACATCCCCGAGGTCGCCCGTTTGCTGCGCGCCCACCAGATCAGCGGGTTGCCGGTGCTCGACGACAACGGCGCATTGCTCGGCATCGTCACCGACCACGACCTGATTTTGCGCAACGCGCCGGTGCGCGAGCCGCGCTATTTTGCGATCCTCTCCGGCTATATTCCGCTGAATTTGGAGGAGCACCGCCACTACAAGGAGCAGTTGCGTCACACGATGGCCGTCACTGCCGGCGACATGACGGAGCCGGACATCCCCACCGTCGCGCCGGAAACGCCGCTGGAGCAGGCGATGGAGTTGATGCTCGACCCTAAAGTGACGATGTTACCCGTCGTGGATGAGGGTGCAGTGGTCGGCGTCGTCAGCCGCACCGACCTGGTGCGCCTGATCGAGAAGCTGGAGGGCGCCGTTGATCCGGCTGCGGCGACGCAGCGGGCGGAAGCCGAACCGGTGCTGGCGGGTTTGCACGAAGTGATCCTATATGTGCAGGAGATGGGGGCGATGGTGCGCTTCTACCGCGACCAGCTTGGGCTGCACGTCGAGGAACCCGCCGACCTGGAGGATTGTAGCGCTGAAAACTGGGTTGTCCTGGGCACGGGCGCCACCAAGCTGGCGCTGCACAGTGGTGGGCAACAGCGGTTGGGCGAGGACGCGCCGATGCTCGTCTTTGCCGTGGCCGACATCGCCGCGGCGCGGGGTGTGCTGATCGAGCGCGGCGTGGCGCTGGAGGAACCCTTCGAGGCCGCGCCGGGCGTCCTCGTCTGCCACGGCCGCGACCCGGAAGGTCATCCGCTGGCGTTGCAAGAGCGATAGTTGGCTGCCCTCCAGCTTCTACGCAGTCGTGGCGTAAAGCGCTTCAGATACCCGAATTCTTGCGATTCGATTATACTGGCGTGCACCCAACCATCAGGAGATCCAGTTGAGCCAGCGAGCCACTATGTCCGAATTGCCTGCCGAACCGATTGATTTGACGCCCCTCCATGCCGTGCTGCAACGCTATGCGCCGCAAGGTCGCGGCGGTCTGCTGCCCGCGCTGCTCGACGCCCAGGCGCTGTACGGCTATCTGCCGCAGCCTGTCACCGTCGAGATCGCCCATGCGCTCGGCGCGCCCTTGGCCGACGTGCATGGCGTCATCGAGTTTTACGCGCTGCTGTACGGCGCGCCGGTCGGAGGCGCCGTGTTGCGCGTCTGCACCGATCCGGCCTGCGCGCTGCGCGGCGGCGAGGCGGTGCTCGCGGCCGCCTGCCAGCTTGCCCGCGTGAAGGAAGGCGAAACCGCGGCCGATGGCGGCGTCACCGTGGAGCGTTCGCCTTGTCTGGGGCATTGCAATTCAGGCGTGTCGGTCAACGTCTCCTTTGGCCTGCCCGTGCGCAACACCACCTACGCCCATGTTTCGCCCGACGCGGTCGCCGAACTTTTCGACGGCCGCGGCCGCACCACCGCCGACTTCTGGAGTGAAGATTATGTGGGTGGCGATCTGAGCATCGTCACGCCACTCTGCGGGCGCGGGCGCCGCACGCGGCTGGTCGAGTACGAATCGGTCGGCGGGATGCAGGCGCTGCGCAAGGTGCTGACCACGATGACGCCGCAGCAGGTGATCGACACCATGCGTCAATCCGAGTTGCTGGGACGCGGCGGCGCGGCCTTTCCGACGTGGGCCAAGTGGGACGGCGCGGCCAAAGCGACAGGGCAGCCCAAATATTTCGTCGTCAACGCCGACGAATCGGAGCCGGGTACCTTCAAAGACCGCGTGCTGCTCGAAGGCGACCCGTGCCGCGTGCTGGAAGGCGCCATCATCGGGGCGTATGCGATCGGCGCGGGGCGCATCTATATCTACATTCGCGGTGAATATCCGCTCGCCATCGAGCGCGTCGACGCCGCGCTGGCGGAATTGCGGGCCGCCGGCTATCTGGGCGAGAACATCCTGGGGTCGGGCTATTGCGTCGACGTCGAGATTCGCAGCGGCGCCGGCGCCTACATCTGCGGCGAGGAGACCGCGCTCTTCGAGTCGATCGAAGGCAAGCGTGGCTTTCCACGCATCAAGCCGCCTTTCCCCACTACCCACGGTCTCTTTGGCAAACCCACCGTCATCAACAATGTCGAGACGCTGGCGCAAGCGCCCTACATCCTGATCCATGGGCCGGACGCGTTTCAACGCCTCGGCACCGCCGAATCGACCGGGCCGAAGCTGCTTTGCGTGTCGGGCGATGTGGTGCGCCCCGGCCTCTACGAGATCGGCTTTGGCGCCACGCTGCGCCATCTCATCGAAAACCTGGCCGGGGGCGTGGTCGGCGGCGCGCTGCAGGCGCTGCTTGTCGGCGGCGCGGCCGGCATGTTTGCCACGCCCGCCGAACTCGACACGCCGATCACCTTCCAGGGGCTGCGGTCGGCCGGGCTGACGCTTGGCTCCGGCGCGATCATGGTTTTCAACGACAAGCGCGATCTGCGCGACGTCCTGCGCCGCTTGGGGCGCTTTTTTGCGCATGAATCGTGCGGGAAGTGTTATCCCTGCCAGTTGGGGACGCAGCGCCAGTTCGAGATCTTGGATCGCCTGGCCGAGGGGGGCGCGTTGCCCGGCGACGTCATCCGCCTGGAGGATGTAGGCTGGACCATGACCGACGCTTCGCTGTGTGGATTGGGGCAGACGGCCGCCAGCGCGGTGCTGAGCGCCATACAGCGCTGGCCCCACTTATTCGAGCAGGAAGGTGCACCATGAGCGATGTCACCCTGACGATCGACGGAAAAATCATTGCCGCGCCGGACGGCGTCACGCTTCTCAAGGCCGCGGCAACCGCGGGCATCGACATCCCGACGATCTGCTATCACGAAGCGTGCACGGCGAACGCGCTCTGCCGGCTGTGCGTGGTGGAAGTCGAGAAGCAGCGGCTGCTGCAACCGGCGTGCATCGTCCCGGTGCGCGAGGGGATGGTGGTCCAGACGCGCAGCGCGCGCGTGGAACGCAGCCGTCGCACCATCCTGGAGATGCTCGACTCCGCGGTCGATCTCGCCGATGCACCGGAAATCCAGGCGCAGATGGCCGACTACGGCGTCGATCATCACCGCTTTCCCGACGCGAAGCGCCGCGAGCCGCCCGTGATCGACGACAACCCGATGTACGTGCGCGACTATGCCAAGTGCGTGCTCTGCTGGCGCTGTGTGCAGGTTTGCGCGGAGGATGCGCAGTACACCTTTGCGCTCAGCTTCGATGGCCGCGGCTTCGAGACGCAGATCGGCACTTTTTACGACCAGCCGATGCCGGAGACAAGCTGCGTCTTTTGCGGCCAGTGTGTGGGCGTCTGCCCGACCGGCGCGCTCAAGCCGCGGCGCGAGTGGCTGCTGGAGCAAGGCAAGACGCCGGACGAGATCATGGCGATGACGCGCTCCGAGCGGCGGCGGGCGCGCAAGGCGAAGAAGAGGGAGTAGAGATTAAGAGATTGGAGAGTAAGAGATTGGAGAGTAGAGATTGCTGCATGTTGGCGATAGTCCCTCAACCTCTTACTCTCCAATCTCTACTCTCCTAATCTCCAATCTCCATCAACCACAGGACATCTATGTTCGAATTCTCCACGCTTTTCTTCGGCCTTCTCTCTGCGGCGGCGTGGGGGGCGGGCGATTTTTGCGGCGGCCTGTCGTCGAAACGAGCGCATGTCTACACAGTCGTGCTGGTCGCGGAGTTTGTCGGCGCGCTGCTGCTGGCAGGGTTGGCGCTGCTGCTTGGCGAACGCGTCCCCGGTCTGACCCATTTATTGTGGGCCGGTGCGGGCGGCGTGGCCGGTGTGATCGGGCTGCTTGCGCTGTACGGGGGCTTGTCGTCGGGGCAGATGGGCGTCGTAGCGCCGCTCTCGGCCGTGATTGCCGCCATTGTGCCGATCGCGGCGAGTATGGCGACCGAAGGATGGCCCACGTCAGTGCAGATTGCGGGGTTTCTGGCGGCGCTGGCCGCGGTGTGGTTGCTGGCAGGCGGGTCAGGGCGTGCGATTGCCCGCAACGAACTTGGCTACGCCGCGCTGGCCGGGCTGGGTTTTGGTTTGTACTTTGTGTTGATCGACCAGGCCACCGACGCCGGCGTCTTTTGGAACCTGGCCTTTGCCCGCACGCTGGGCGGCCTCCTGCTGCTTGGCATCGTGCTGGCGACGCATAAGCCCTTGTTGCCGGGCCGCGCCGTGGCCGCTCAATATTGGCGCGGGCGTACTCGATGCGGGCGGCAATCTCTTTTTTGCGCTGGCCGCGCTGGCGGGCCGGCTCGATGTGGCCGCGGTGCTTGCGTCGCTTTATTCAGGAATGACGGTGCTGCTGGCCTGGGCCGTGCTAGGCGAACGCCTCAACCGGCCGCAGACTATTGGCGTGGCCGCAACGCTGCTGGCGATTGTGTTGATTGCGGTGTAGTCGTGGGTAAATCGCAACGGCTGAAAGTGTGGCCGGCTGACTGAACAAGGTTGAGTTGAATCCAGCTTCCCCATTGACTTAGTCTATAACTTAGTCTATTGTAGTACTATCGTATCCATCTGTGCGTTTGCTTCTGGCTGATGCAGGTGGCGTGTAGTCCAAGCGAGAAATTCATGACAATTACCGTTAACATCCATGAAGCAAAAACGCACCTCTCTCGCCTGCTTGAACGCGTTGCCGGGGGTGAACAAGTCATTATTGCGAAGGCTGGGAAACCAGTGGCGATGTTGACGCCGATCACATCGGCGCCAGCAGAACGCGTCCCCGGCATCGACAAAGGTCGCCTCTTGATCGGGTCTGAATTTGATGCGCCGCTGCCGGAATTCAACGAATGAAGGCAATGCTTGACACCCATTCCTTCCTCTGGTGGAATGCAGACGACAGCCAGCTTTCGGCGGCGGCACGCCAGGTGATCGCTGCTGGCAGCAATGAGATCTATCTCAGCGCCTGCTGTGCCTGGGAAATTGCCATCAAAGCGGCAAAGGGACGGCTGCTGCTGCCAGAAGCCGCCGACGACTATGTGAAACAGCGCCTTGAGCATTACGGCTTCCGCGTATTGCCGATTGAATTGAGCCATGTTTTGCAGATCTACAAGCTGCCACCGCTACATCACGACCCGTTTGATCGGCTTCTGGTAGCGCAAAGTCAGGTCGAAAAGCTTCCGCTCATTTCCGGCGACAGCGAAATCGCACGCTACGCTGTGGACATCATCTGGTAGTCAAAGAAAGCACACACTATGATCAGCCCAGATCACATTACGTCCACCACCTGCCCCTACTGCGGCGTCGGCTGCAACCTGCACCTGCACGTCAAGGACGATTTTATCTATCGCGTCACCTCGCCGCACGACGCTGTGGTCAATCAGGGCAACCTGTGCGTGAAGGGGCGTTTTGGCTACGACTTTATGTATCACCCCGACCGCGTGACGACGCCGCTGATCCGCAAGACGCGGCAGCAGCCGGGACAGCGCACGCAAGCTTTTGACCGCAGCGAGTGGCGCGAGGCAAGCTGGGACGAAGCGCTCGACTATGTGGCCGACCGTCTGGTCGAGATCTACCGGCGCGACGGCGGGAAAGCGATGGCCGTCTACTGCTGCGCTAAGGCCACCAACGAAGACAACTATCTGCTGCAGAAGCTTTTCCGCGCGCTCTTTCGCACCAACAACGTGGATCACTGCACGCGGCTCTGCCATGCCGGCAGCGTGGCCGCGCTGCTGCTGTCGCTCGGCACCACGGCGATGAGCAACACCGCGGCCGAGGTCATCCACAGCGACTGCTTCATCGTCACCGGCTCCAACACCACCGAGAACCATCCGATCATCGCCTTGCAGATGAAGGCGGCGGTGCGCGACTACGGCGCCAAGCTGATCGTCATCGACCCGCGACGGTTGGAGTTGTGCGACTTTGCCACGCTCTGGCTGCCGCTCAAGCCGGGCACGAACGTCCCGCTTTTCACGGCTCTGGCGCATGTGATCGTTCAGGAAGGGCTGGTCAATCGAGCATTCATCGAAGCGCGCACGACCGGCTACGACGAGTTTGTGGATTCACTGGCAGTTTTCACGCCGGAGTACGCCGAATCGATCACCGGCGTCGACCGCGGCCTGATCGTCGAGGCGGCGCGGCTCTACGCCACCGCCAGGAACGGCGCCATCTTCTGGGGCATGGGCATCTCGCAGTTCAGCAACGGCACGGCCGGCGCGCTGGGGCTGATCCACCTGGCGCTGCTCACCGGGCATATCGGCCGGCTGGGCACTGGGCTGAATCCACTGCGCGGGCAGAACAACGTGCAGGGCGCGTCCGACGCGGGCGCGATGCCCTTCCACTATCCAGGGTACATGGAAGTCGATAAGGAGGAGAACGCGCGCAAATGGGAAGCGGCCTGGCAGATCGAGCCGGGCGGCCTGAACCGCACGCGCGGGTTGACGACGACCGAAATCCTCTCGAACGCGCATCCAGGCGGCGTGCGTGCGCTCTACATTATGGGCGAAAACCCGATGATGACCGAGCCAAATCTCAACGTCACGCGCCGGCATGTGGAGCAACTGGAGTTTTTGGTGGCGCAGGATCTCTTTATCAACGAGTCGGGCGCCTACGCCGACGTCTTCCTGCCGGCGACGTCGTGGGCGGAAAAGGATGGCACCTTCACCAACACCGCCCGCCGCGTCCAGCGCGTGCGCCACGCCATCGCCCCGCGCGGGCAGTCGCGGCCCGATGCGGAGATCGTCTGCGACCTGGCGCGGCGCATTGAGCAGCGGCTGGGGCGTCCGGCAAGCGCGGGCTGGGATTACGCCGGCCCGGAAGAAATCTATCGGGAGATGGCCGAGGTGGCGCCGATGTTCGCGGGCATCACCTACGCGCGCATTGAGGGGAGCGGGTTGCAATATCCTGCGCCCGACGCCACGCATCCTGGCACGCCTTTCCTCTTTGCCGAGAGCTTCCCGTCGGGCCGCGGGCGCTTCTTTCCACTGGAATACATCCCCGTGGCGGAAGAAGCGGACGAAGAATACCCCTTTATCCTCACCACCGGGCGCCTGCTGGAGCACTGGCATGGCGGCACGATGACGCGTCACTCGCAACTCAACACGCTCTACCCTGCGCCGATGGTGGAGATGCACGAGATCGATGCGACGCGGCTGGCGGTGCAAACGGGAGACGCCGTGCGCGTGACCTCGCGACGCGGGTCGGTCGTGCTGCGCGTGGAAATTTCACCAAAGGCGCGGCCGGGCGTCGTCTTTATCCCGATGCACTTCACCGAGGCCGCGGCCAACCTGCTCACCATCGATGCGCTTGACCCACAGGCCAAAATCCCTGAATTCAAAGCGTGCGCCGTCGACATCCAGATTGCCGATGTAGCAGACGCGCAACAAGTCCCTGCCGCAGAACTGCGCGGCCGCTATTAAGCGACATCGTTCTGCGCGCCTGGCAACTTTGACAAATCAGGTTGTGACAAAATGCACAATTGCGGAGCGCCAATTTTGTGCACTTTGTCCGATGCGCCTATAATCGTGTCTATACTACAATAAGTGTGAAGTTTACTGGGGAGCAAACTTCACACACATTCACCTCTCCCGGCAACGGGAAACCTCTTCTTTCCTCCGGGCGTCCATCGCCGGGCACACCCTGGCGATGGCGCCCAACTCCTCTACACATCGCTCTTTTCAAATTTCTGCGCCGCACCAATCTACTTGTCGCCTGTCCTCTACAGGAGATCCAAAAGCGCCAGAGCAGCTAACCCAGTGGTATAATGGCAAAAAGTTGAGCGTTGAGCAATCTGAAACAACTGCTTACATTGACAACCCACCTTGTGAGGAGTAACACCCATGCTGTTAGCAGGCGATATTGGCGGCACGAAGACGCATCTTGCCATGTTCTCTCTGGCGGAAGGCCCGCGGCGCCCCGTGGTAGAGACCGTTTTTTCCAGCGCACACTATGTGGGTCTAGCCGACATGGTGCGCGAGTTTACGACGCAAACCCAGCTTCCGATTGAATACGCTTGCTTTGACGTGGCTGGACCAGTCACCGGCGGCAGGGCGCAATTGACCAACCTTCCTTGGAGCGTCGATGCCCCGGCGTTGACCAGCGAGTTGAAATTGAAGCGCGTCTGGCTGCTCAACGATTTGCAGGCAACCGCCTATTCCGTGCCACAACTGACGCCCTCCGATCTGGAGACGATCAACAAAGGGGAATCGACCGAATACGGGGCGATCGGCGTCATTGCGCCGGGCACCGGGCTAGGCGAGGCATTTCTGGTGTGGACGGGCAGCACCTACATGGCCTACGCTTCGGAGGGGGGGCACACCGATTTTGGCCCCCACAATGACAGCCAGATGGAATTGGCGCGCTTCTTGCTCGATCGTTTTGGCCATGCGGGCTACGAACGCATCTGTTCGGGCATCGGCATTCCCAACATTTACGACTTCTATCGCGAGCGGGGCGGCGGCGTGGAATCTCCGCAACTGGCGCAGCGGCTGACCATGGCGAGCGACCGTACACCGCTCATCGTGCAAGCCGCGCTCGACGCCAATCCTGACCCGCTGTGCGTTGCGACCATGGAGATGTTCGTTTCTGTGCTGGGCGCGGAGGCGGGCAATCTGGCCCTGAAAGTGCTGGCGACGGGCGGCATCTACCTCGGCGGCGGCATCCCGCCGCGCATCTTGCCCTTGTTGCGCACCGGATGCTTTATGGAGGCGTTCACTAACAAAGGGCGCTTCTCAGAGATGATCAGCAAAATTCCGGTGCACGTCATCCTCACACAGGCCGCCTTAATCGGCGCGGCGCGCTACGGTCTGGAGCGCATGTCGTCGCAGTAGTGGCGTTCAGCACAAAGCTAGCGGTGCATGAGCATAGACAGAAACAAGGAGCGCAAACACATGACCGATTTGACCGCATCGACCACAGCAGATGCTCATGCGCGCTTGAAACGTGAAGCAGGCGAATATGCGGTGCGCTTTGTCGAATCCGGCATGGTGGTGGGGCTGGGCACGGGCAGCACCGCCATCTACGCGGTGCGGCGGCTCGGCGCCCTGCTCAAGCAAGGCGCGCTGCGCGACATCGTGGGGTTTGCCACTTCCACCGCCACGCTGAACGAAGCCAGGGCGCTGGGCATTCCACTCCTCACCGAGGAGCTTCCCCGCGCGATCGATATCACCATCGACGGCGCCGACGAAGTCGATCCGGCGTTCAATGTGATCAAGGGCGGCGGCGGTGCGTTGCTGCGCGAAAAAATCGTGGCGCAGGCCAGCCGCCGTCTCGTCATCGTCGTCGACGAGCGCAAGCTCTCGCCCCAGCTTGGCGTGACCTGGCCGGTGCCGCTGGAGGTCATGCGCTACGGCTATGCGTCACAGGCTCGCTTTCTTGCCTCGCTCGGCGGCCAGGTTGATCTGCGTCTTGCGGCCGGCGGCAGCCCCTATGTCACCGACAACGACAACTGGATCGTTGACTGTCACTTTGGCCCGATCGACGAGCTTGACCCCCTGGCGCGCGCGTTGGAAGGACGCGCGGGCATCGTCGAACACGGTCTCTTTCTCCACATGGCAACCGACCTGGTCATCGCCGGCGCGGATGGGGTCCGGTACACAGCGCGTCCCCTTTCTGGAAGTGATGCTTGACAAGGAGACAAGGAGACAAGGAGACAAGGAGACAAGAATGAATGGTGAAACGTGAAACGTGAAACGTGAAACGTGAATTGTGAAGTCTCCCCTTCCCCCTGTCTCATCTGCGTCCTCTCCCCCTTTCTCCTCTTCCCTTCTCCTCGTCAACCAGATTACCGAAAAACGCCGCTATTTTTTTGCGTCATATGTCAGACTTATCTTGACGCTGCTCCGTGTATAAAAAGAGTGTCCGGATCGTGCTTGCCTGGCCCTCGAAAGGAGCCATTATGCTTGCTCAAGTGCATAGCTGTGCGGTGATTGGGTTGGATGCGCAAACTGTTCATGTGGAAGTGGACATCGCCAGCGGGTTGGAAAAGGTGACGCTCGTCGGCCTGCCCGACACGGCTGTGCGCGAAAGCAGCGAACGCGTGCGCGCGGCCATCACCAACAGCGGCTTCTTCTATCCACAGCATCGCCTCACCATCAACCTGGCGCCCGCCGACCTGCGCAAAGAAGGCCCAGCCTACGATCTGCCGATCGCGGTCGGCATTCTGGCGGCGACGCGCCAGGTCACCAGCGACATGGAGGACGCGCTGCTGCTGGGCGAGTTGAGTCTCGACGGCAGCGTGCGCCACGTCAACGGCATCCTCCCCATGGCAGGCATGGCGCAGAAGTTGGGGTTTCGCCGTCTCTTCGTGCCGGTCAGCGATGCTGCGGAAGCGGCGCTGGTTGAGGACGTCGAAGTCTATCCGGTGGGTGGCTTGAGCGACATTGCCAACCACCTGAGCGGGAAGCAGGTGATCGCACGCCGCGAGCACACCCTACACTTTGAAAGCAGCGAGGCGCCGATCTATCCGGTCGACTTTCGCGATGTTAAAGGGCAGGAACATGCCAAACGGGCGCTGGAAGTGGCGTGTTCGGGTGGTCACAACGTTCTGATACGGTAGTCGCAATTCCGTTTTCATTTCCCTTGTGTTCCTCTGTAACGGTTCCGCTCGCTCCGGATCCCCCCCGCGCCTTGGCTCGCCCCGGTCGCTCCCACGTCACCCTGTCAACGTCAAAGGGTAGCAGCGCCTCGATGCGCGCCGTCTGGTTGGCCACCATGTGTATGCGTATTTGCAGCAGGTCCAGCACCTGGCGTTGACCAGCAAGATCGATGGCTGTCAGTCCTTGACGCAGCCGTTCCGCCAAGCCGAGGAGCATAACCTCCTGCGCTTTGCTGATCTCCATACGTTCCAGCCTGACCTGTAGCGCTGCAATCTCCTCTCCTAACTGCCGGTGCGTCCACAGAAGCGCCTGCCGTTCTTCCTCCAACACGTCGGCGGCGTAGCCCTTTTCCAGCATCTGGTCCAGCAGAATCGCCAGTTTTCGCTCAACGTCACGCTTGGCGTCAACTGCAGCCCGCAAGAGGCTGCGGTTTTCCGCCAGGACGGGCTCCTGCATTGCCCGCCACGCTGAGACCCAAGCGCCTAGCTTGTGGGGATCAAGCAAATACGCAGCAACTGCCTGCCAGACAGCAGCGTCAACGAACGCGGCGCGTTCATAGGTCTTGCGCGTGCAGGCGCCCTCCCACTGCCGGCGGCTTCGGCTTCGGCAGCGATACGTGAAATAGCCTTGCATCTCCGCTACTTCGCAGACTCGCCCACACGTGCAAAGCAACCTGCTCTGGAGCAGGACATCGGGTGTTGGATTGCTGCGCCTGGTTGCCCTCCGCCCAGCGAGTTGCTCTTGCACGGCGTCGAAGACGGCCACATCGATGATGGCGGGAACCGGGATTGGAATATGTTCCTTGACGGGCCGGTCGCGAAGTCGCACCTTGCCTTCAATGCGGACAGTCCTGGTCTTTCGATACGTCCATACCCCCGTGTACGTTCGATTGTGCAGAATCTTCTTCACCGCCGAACCGTTCCAGATGCCGACGTTGTTTTTCTTCTGCAGGAATGCATCTTTGTCGGCGCGCGTGGGCGTGCGGTCGGCGCACAGGCGGCGCGTGATTTCATTGGCAGATACGCCTTCGAGAGCCCACGCAAAGATGCGTCGGACGACGGCCGCCTCATCGACATCGAACACGAGCGCCCCATCTTGCGCCGCGTACCCGTATGGCGGGCGGGCGCCCACCTGGACCTTGTCGTTCTTGGCGGCCTGCAAGCTACCGCGCACCGTCCGCTCACGACGCAGCTGGTTGTCGTACCAGGCGACGGTGGACGCAATCTGCATGGCGAGCATGGCTTCGGGCGAACCGGCGTCGTAGTTGCCCATGACGAACTCCACCCTGGCATCATCCTGCGCCAGCCGTGCGGCGATCATGGCGTAGTGCGCCGGCCCACCGCGTGTTAGCCTCTCAACGTTGAGGACGATGATATGGCGGACGCCAGCCTCGGAGACGAGATCAAAGACCCGGCTCAACCCCGGTCGCTCCAGTTGTTCGCCGCTTATGACGTCCTGGATCACCTCCACTACAGAATAACCGCACTGGACAGCGAATTCCCGGCACAGCGCTTCCTGACTGACTAGCGAATAGCCGTCCACCTGTTGGACGCTGCTGATGCGTGTGTAGAGTATTGCCAGTGGCTTCATGACGTCCCCCTTTGCTCAGGGCGCCCACCGCGCAACGGCGCCGATTCGTCGCCCACCGCCCACATCGCTCCGTTTTCCAGGTCAAGTTCAACCGCAAAGTGGGCGGCAGCTTTCATTCCTGCGTTGGCCGCCGCATTGCCCGGTGCACCGACGGGCAGCAGGGCGCTGATGCGGACTACGCGCCGGGCAATCACCTCGATCTGGAGATTGAGCATCTCGACCACTTTGCGGCGCGCCGCAAAGTCGAGTGCGTCGATTCCATCGCGTACGCGTGCGGCCAGAGCCAGCAGATCTTGTTCCTGGTCAGGCGATAAGTCCAGCGTCGCAAGCGCCGCACGCGCCTGGCGATCTTCGTGCTCCAGCCTGCGCCGTTGGTCCAAGAGGGATTTCTTACGCTCATCGATGACGGCGCGCGGGAAGCCGTCCGTCAAAGCCAGGTCGAGCAAGGCGCCGAGTTTGCGCTCGACATCCTTCAGACTGTCAGCAATGGCAGCTTGGCGCTCCGCATGGCGTCGCCGGTGGTCAGCGGCAACGCCATGTTGGGTGGCCAACCAACTTTGCAGATAGGCCGGGTCAAGCAGCGTTTCAGTGACCAGCCGCCAGACGGACGCCTCCAGCGTGTCTGCCTTGATCATGAAGCGGACAGGACAGGGCAAATCATATGCCTTTCGGCGCCGATTCGGGCACGTATAAAAGCGCATATTCCGGCGCGCGTCCGTTTCGCAGCCGCAACGACTACCGCATGCGCACACGACCAGAAACTGGAGAAGATACGCTTGCTTCGTGTTGCGCTTTGCCTGTGAGCGATTCCGGTCAAGCTGCGCCTGTGCCCGGTCAAAGGTTTCCTGGTCGATCAGGGGTGGAACGATGACAGCAATCCATTCATCGGGTCGCCGCGGGGCAGCCACTGGCTTGCCATCAACTTTGGTAAACTTGCGTTTGTTGTAGTGCCAAATCCCGCTATAGACCATGTTCCTCAAGATCTTTTGAACGCTCGAATAGTGCCAAATGCCGGTAGCATTGCGTTTAGAAAACCGGGGATTCTTGTCGGCGCGCGTTGGAATCCGGTCGGCAGACAGCATTTCGGCAATCCGACGCGCCGAACTACCCTCTAGCACCGCGTCGAAGATGCGACGCACGACGGTTGCCTCTTCCGGGTCGATATGGAGTTGGCCGTCGGCGTAGCGGTAGCCATAGGGTGCACGAAAACCGGTCAGCACGCGGCCATGCTTGGCTGCGGTCAACCGACCGCGCGTGACTCGCTCGCGGCGCTGTTGATTCTCATACCAACTGATACTTTGCTTGATATATTTGGAAAGGACGGCTTCGGGGGAGTCGCCGTTGTAGTTGCCAAGCACGAACTCGATAGTCACGCCGTGGCGCTCAAGTTGCGCCTCGAGGATGGCGCAGTGCGCTGGCCCCCCGCGCGAGAAGCGGTCCATGTCATAGACCACCAGCACATCGAACGGCTGCGTGGCGGCAGCGTCAAATATGCCGCCCAGCCCCTGACGGTCGAGTGCTTCGCCCGTATGCAAATCCTGGGCAACGCCGACGACGGTGTAACCACGTTGAGCAGCGTAGTCGCGGCAGCGGCTCTCCTGGCTCTCCAGCGAATAGCCCTTGCCCTGCTCCTCCGAACTCACCCTTACGTAGATCCATGCCAGCTTACTCATCATTTACCTCCGCCTCGCGCGCTTTCACTGGTATGCGGTACGCCAGCGCCTTTGGAGAGCGCAACCGCACGCGCTCGTCGGCCCAGCCGGTGATCTCTCCGGTGGCCACGTCGAGCACGAGCCCTAGCAACTCGCAGACAAAAACAGCGTCGAAGGGCACGTTGACGACGGCGCCGTCAACGCGTAACTCCTGCAGATCCTGGTGGACAGCAGCGCGATGTTCCTGGAGAATGGGCAGCAAATCCGAGACAGTGAAAAGAGCAGCGGTCATGGTCATTCCCTCCTAGTTGAGAATGGAACAAAAATTCGCCACAGCCTCGGAGTGCGGGCATAGGCGAATCGACCAGACCTGCTATACTGGCGGCAGGCCAAGGCGCTGCCTAGTCAGTGCCGAGGCTTAGAGGCCGGTCGGTTGTTCCAGCAACCTGCCGGTCTCGTTTTTGGTTCGGTCGTCGGCGGGCGGCTTAGCCCAGACGGGTCAGCAGCAGCGCCAGCTGGCGTTCGACATTATCGAGACGTTGGTCGAGGTGGGCAACGGGAGCGTCAACGGCGAGTGCAGCGTCAGCCTGACGAAGGAGGGCGCTCACATAAGCGCTCTTTTTGTGCGGGCTGCCGGCCAGCTTTTCCAGCAGGTCAGCCACGTCTGCATCCAACATCAGCGTCACACGTCGCTTGAGCACCATCACCTCACCTTCCAACACTCTGTCCAAGATAACATAGAATGGCCCGGTCGTCAAGCCATTAGTTGTAGTTCTGGCGTCAGAAGTTGCAGAACGTTCGTTCGAGTAAGACCTCAGCGCCGTCGTCGGCGCGTGCGGCCCAGATGCTTGAAAACTGTATCGAGCGTGCGTGAAAAGCTGCGCGCCGAATCGCGCGGGTGCAGGCCCTCGGTGGTGCGATAGTGGTCCATCCATTCCTGGTAGAAGGGCTCTAGGTCGGCCAGATCGGGCAGGGCGGCGACTTTAGCAATGAGCCATTCGGTGGAGGGGCGCATGCCGGTGCGGCGCAGGGTGGTCGTCAGCGGCGCCGCCGCAGAAGGTTCCGCAGAAGGTTCCACAGAGAGGTTCAGAGGCAGACGGTGACCAGTCGGTTCCGCAGCAATCGGCGGAAACAGTGACAGGGCAGTCGCTTGCCGCGCTAGGCCGGTTGGCCGGGTGAAGGGCGCCAGCGGCGACGCCGGCACCGGCTTGCTGGGGAATTGCTCTTCCAGCAGCCAGGCGATCTCGGGGGTGTCCAGCGGGAAATGCGCATTGCGCCAGATGCCGACGTGGACCTCGTCGGGCTGCGCTGGGGCGTCGCACAGCCCGCCTAGCAGCAGGAGCGGCATGCCGAAGGGCGGCGACGCATCGGGCAACACTTCGTAAATTCCCACATACCAGAGGGCCAGTTTGCGGGCGAAGAGATAGAGGTGATGGAGCGGAACGCGGCAGGGAATCATGGCGCTCGGCTGCGGGCGCAGCGGGTGGAGCGCCAGTTCCTGCTTGGCCACGGAAATACACTCGGGGAGCCAAGCGAGGAGGTCGTCAGGGGAGACGCCGGTAAGAATGACGTGGGATAACATACACTCTCCTTTGCGAAATTGTAGGGAATCCACAGTGACATGCATAACAGGGCACTCGCCGTTGCAATCAAGCACCAGGGGATAACTGCAGTGCATAGTGGTTTTGCATCGACTTTCACTGAAGAGTGTACACAAAGATGACATTGTTGTAAACTATGGACATTGGATGATCGTTCAATAGTGGCTGCCGGAAGGAGCAGCAACAGATGCCGACGACCACCTACCAGCGGCGCTGCCGGCGCAACCGGCGGCGCGGGATCGACCGGGTGCGGGCAGTAAAGGGGGACATCGAGGCGACGTGTGAATGCGGTGCGCCCACGGCGGCGCTAGGTCTGTGCACTACGCTGCGGCCACATGGGCAGCCCTTTGCCAACTATGTGGTGCTGTGCGCTGCGCACGTGGCGCTAGCTGAGGACGAAGGGATGGAGATCGTGTGGCTGCGAGACAGCACAGATCTGGAGAGAAGCTGAACGCTCGTGGGTGGGGCCGCCCTTACTGCCCCTACCCACTTTTTTAGCCTCCCGTCAGCCGCCCCTCCTTGCGATGCCACGGCGGCCGGAACGCCAGTCGCCCCGACATAGAACCGCTCCAACTCCGTCACGGGCAACAACTCGTATGGGGCAGCGTGGCCAAGCTAGGGCGCAGCGGTGGAGTACGCACCCCGCACCCGTGGGGTCCACGCGCCAGTCAAGGCGGCGGGGATGCGTCCTTCCCAGCGGGCGACGGCCTCCTGCCAGGCGGCGGCGCGGCGGCCGGCGCGAGTGCGAGCAATCTCCAACAGAAGGGGCGGCGCGTTGGCGCTCATAGAATTGCCTCCAGCAGCGCCGGCGGCACGAAGATCGCCCACTGGCGGCCGTCCCAGCGCCGAATCGTAGCGCTCGCCGTCGGCGCAACGCCAGCATACTCAAAGCTGGCCTCGTCGCTCGCCACGCACCACAGATGCAGCGCCTCGGCCAAGTCCTTGCAGGCGCCCAAGCTGCCGCCCAGGACAACGTGGCGGCCGCAGCGCTCTAGTTCGGTCAGGGCATGGTCAGCGGGTCGAAACATAGGACGCCTCCAGGTGGGCAGAGGGCCGGCGTGGGTGGCCGGCTCAAGGCGGATGTCATGCAGCGGCGAATTGTATTGCACTGCAGGTTGCTTCAAAGTAGCGAAGGCGTCGACTTTGTCGACGCCTTCGATCTGCAGATAGGTGCTGCCCGTACTGCTCTGCTCGCAGCGCCGGCCAGGGAACCACACAGCCGTTGCCGCATTGCTGGGACCGGCGCCGGGCAGGGACAGCAGTTCGGCGCGCTGGCGCTGCACCGTCTCCCACTGGCGACGATTCTTATCAACGGCGGCGCCGCCTGCTGGCAGACGCCGAGGCGTGGTGGGCAGTGGGCGCCGCCGCACGCCGCCCGCAATGCGTTCGGTAGGCCGCTTCGGTTCCACCGTGATTGCGGGCATGGCAGAGTGGTGGCTGGCGGCATGGCCGTTGGCCGTGATCATGAGGAGGTAGTCGGGCGTGATGCGCAGGCGCCGCCCATTGGGTTGGCGCATCAGATAAAGGTTGCAGGGAGCTCGTTCGGCGGCGGCGAGGGCGGTGCATGTAGCCAGCAATTCAGCGTGATTTATGGTCAGATCTCCTTAGTGTCTGAGCAGTGATAGGGTAAAATAAGGCGCACGCCGCCCCTGACCAGCGCCAGCGGCGGCGCACCCCATGCAACGGCGCATCAATCCCAGGGCGGCGCATCGTCCAGCACAGGACGCCGATGGCGGGCGGCGATCTCTTGGTGATAACGCCGCCAACCGCTTTGCCAGCAGACGTAGCGCGCCCCCACCAGCCGCAACGGGCACGCTGACAGGCGTCCGCCCGCCGCCGCTGCGACATAGCCGGCCTGCACCCACCGCATACGCATCCGTTTGGAGAGTTTGCGCTTACTCGCCATGATTCACCCCCGCCCGCATCAGCGTGCAGAATGCCCGCTCCAGCGCCGCCGTGTGGACGCCGCCGCCGCCGTGCGCCACCCACCGGGAAAACTGGCGGAAGCGGTGCAGGCTGCGGGCGTCCAGCAACAACGTGCTGCGGTGGTGGTCGAGCGTGCGCTGGCGTCCTGCCCGGTGGAAGGCGGCGTACAGCCGGAACGGGAAATGGTCAAGGAGGGGCAGCGCACCCTTCCCTCTCTCGCAACAGTCGATGCGCACGCTGTCGAGCCCGCCGGTGCGCCCAAAGGCGGCGGTGGGGGGGCGGCGCAGGGCGGCCAAGTAGCGCATCCTGCACCAGTCGTCGGCAATGCGCACGAAGTATGTCTGTTGCGTCACGGGGTCAATTCCCCGCACTAGCACAGGCTTTGTCAGGAGCAGCGCCGGCGTCAGGATGGGCGTCGCACTGGGTGGCTTCACAGGCGTTGTCATGGGTGACCTCCTCGGTCGATTGAAGGGCGGGCAAAACGCCGCCCAGTGTGTGAAACGGGTCAGGACGTAGATTGAAGAAAGCGCCTTGCGTAGTCGTCGCCTCGGGGGAGAAAGGACGCTCCACCGGGCGCGGCGGTGCGCCGGAAAAGAGCGGCAGGTCGTCGCCCGTCTGGAAAAAGTTGTACGTGATGGCAGCGGAGCGGCGGGGTGGCATTGGTCACGCCTCCTTGTGAATGCTGGCGTTCCAGATGTAAAAGTGAATCTAGCTGGTCACTACACTCGACTGAACCGCCAGCGGTTGATGAGACGAGCCAGGCGGAAGGCGGAACGCAGCGGAGCGTGGTGTGAGCGCTTGTGCAGGCGACGACGCCCGGCGGAAACGTCGTAGAGGGTCACTTCAGCCCGGAGCGCATGGGTGAGAATGAAGTTGATGACTCGGATGCGCATCTTGTTTTCCTGTCAGGCAAGCCACCAGACAAAGGCGGAGATTGCCCGGTCATGCGCCACAGCCTCGCCGATTTCGATGGCGGGCAGGCGTGTGGGCAGCCCATTCTCGCTGCACATGGCGAGAATCCACGCCTGCAAATGGGTGCGCCCTGTCGGGCGTTCGATGCCCAGGCGCAAAAGGGCGTCATCCTTGAGCGCATCCGTGGCCAGCAGCAAGGCATGAGGACAGTCGGCGTAGGTGGCGGCAACGTCGAGAAAACGCAGTGTGAGGGTCAATTCGGGCACGGAAATCCTCCTGAGCAATAGGGAAATGAATAGATGGTGAGCGAAGGGCAGCAATCGGAGGCGTCCGGCCTGCTTCAACTACGGCTTAGCCAGCGTGAGCCAAGTGGCGGCTTGCATCACGTGCGGCAGGACGCTCATGGCTTCGGCGGCGGCGATGTAATCAGCGGCGGCCAAGTAATACGTGCGGGCGCTGCACGTCAAAGCGCCACCCTGGTCAAGCGCTAGCCAGATGCGCAGCGCATGGCGGTCGATCGTGACCGGGCCGGGGTCGTCCGGCCAGGCGATGTTGGCGAAAAAGGCGGTGGTCTTGGGTCCCACAAGCGGGGAGAGGTCGCCGGTGCGAGCGATGGCAACCGCCTTCGCCACGGCGGAGGGAAAGGCCGTGAGGCGGATCTTGCGCTCGTGCCGCACAGCGCCCAGCAGCTTGTCCGCCTGGTCGAGATTCTGGCGCCACTGCACCGAGGGCGACAGGGCGGCGATCACACCGGCCACGCTCAACAGCGGGTAGCCGTGACGCTCCGCAAGCGCCGCCGCTTCCCAGTGCGCCGTCCGATACCACGCATGGCCGGTGCTGTGCTCCTCCGCCGTGAGATGCTCGTAGATGCGCAGGATGTTGGCGGGCGCGCCAACCTGCGCCACGGATAGATAGGCCACAGAGCCACTCCTTTCCGATAACAGTGAAAAAGTGGTTAAAGGGAATGGGCGAACGGAGGGAGGATTGCCCGCTCGCCCGGAAGCGTCGGTCACGGCGTTCAGTCGTCGCCCGCAGCGACTTCCCCCTCATCGTAGATGACAGGCAGGTCGGGCGGAGCGCCGGGGTCAGCGCCCGCAGCGACGTCGTCGGTGGCCGAACCATAGCGCCCGGTGTGCGTTGCGCCCGTTCCGGAGGGGTCGGGTGGCAGCGGCGCCTTGGTGCGCCCGGACTTGGGTGGCTTGGCGCCGTTCGTCGCCGGTGGCAAGGTGGGTGGCGCGGACAGGTCGGGCGGGGCGCTGACGACGATGGTTTCGGCCTTGTTGGGGGCGATGCCGACGCTCAACTGCACCCGGCAGCCCACCCAGTGCGCCGATTCGGTCGAGGCACAGGCAGCGGCAAAAGCGAAAGCCTGCGTCTTGTTAAGCAACATGCGCTTCTTGGCGCCCCTGAACGCAATCGCCAGCTTCTTGTCGGTCTGGCGCGTGCGCGGGTTGAAGACATCCTCCAGCGTCACCTGTTCGACTTCGACGACGGCGCTGCGCCCCTTCATGTCAGACGGGGCGAGCCACTTGGCGGGAAAGAGATCGTTGATGTTCATGTATCCTCCTTGGGACAGGTGAAATGAAAAGAGAGTTACGAGAAAGGAAAGAGGCGTCTCGGGGATGGACGCCCAGAAACACAAAAGCAGCGAGGGGTCAGTCGGCGGGCTGCCAGGCGTCGGATGCGCCGTTCCAGTGAATGTCGTCGGCGGCCAGCGCATCCCATCCGGGTGGCGCCGGCTCGAAGGCGGTGGATGGCGTTGCGCCTGGTTCGGGGTCGGCGCTGCCCAACCACTCGGCAAAGCGATAGAGATCCACCTCGCTGGCGGGCAGGATGCCGCGCTCGCCCTTGTAGACGACAGCGCAGATGGAGGTCGAAATTTTGTCACGCTCGTCGGCATAGGCGGCGATACCGGCGCGCCCGTCCGGCCCGGTGTAGCTCAACAGCAGCGTGCGGGCGTAGGTGCGGGCGCGCTTGCGGCGCAGGCTGTCGCCGATGTCGCCGATCAGGCGGCGCTTGATGTGCGGCGCCATTAGTTCGCAATAGGTCAAGAGCGCCAGCTTGTGCTTGCAGAAGACGCGCCCGCGCACCCGCACACCCTCGGCCAGAAAGTCGTGACAGCCGCAGCCGCTGAAGTCGACGGCGTAGAAATGCGATGGGTCGGACTGGCTCATGGTGCGCCAGGTGCGCCCTGACCAGAAGAGGTCATCGGCGTGTAGAATCTGCGCAGCGCGCTGCCAGCGGGATGCCAGATCTGGCCACTTCGCAGCGCCACGGCGCACGATCTGCTCGATCTCCAGCGCAGTGGGACGGTAGAGAGACATGGGACACCTCCGTTGAAACTGGAAACAGGGAACAGTTGGCGGTCTAGCGAAAGGCCAGACCGCGCTCCTTGAGGCTAACGTAGCGGTTGTGCCCAATGACCAGATGGTCGAGCACCTCGATATCAATCAGCTTGCCCGCCTCGATGATCTGTTCGGTGACGCGCACATCCTCCGGGCTGGGCGTCGGGTCGCCGGAGGGATGGTTGTGGACGATGATGATTCCTGCGCAGTTGGAGCGGACCGCCTCGCGGAAGACCTCACCCACCCGCACGACAGCGGTGTTGAGATTGCCCGCATAGACGTTGACCACGCGCAGCACCACATTCTTGGTGTCGAGCAGCAGCGTGCGCAGGTGCTCCTGTTCGAGCAGACCCATCTCCAGCATGACCAGGTTGGCCACGTCAGCGGGGCTGCGCACCTGCACCCTCTCGGTGGGGGAAGTGGACAGCAGGCGCCGTCCCAGTTCGAGGGCGGCACGCACCTTGGCGGCTTTGGCCGGCCCGATGCCCGCAATCTGCTGCAACTCGGCGTCCGAGGCACGCGCAATGCCGTGTAGACCGCTGAAGTGCACGAGCAGCGTCTCGGCCAGGCGGATGGCATTGCAGCCCGGACGCCCGCTGCCCAGAATCAGGCTGAGCAGCTCGGAGGTGGTCAGAGCGCCGGGACCAGCGTAGAACATGCGGTTGCGGGGCAACAGTTCGTCCGGCAACTCGCGCAGCGTGGGAATGTACGGTTCAGACATGGGAACAACCCTTCCGGTGAAGATGGATGGAAACGACGACAGGTCAGCGCAGCGGGCGCAGGAAGAGGGACAGGGGACAGGGGCAAGCAGCAGAGAATTGGGCGACATCGGCCGTCGGTCGCTGCCGCCCAGAGGTGGGGAGACTCCCGGTCAGACCGAGAGCCGTGGTGCGAAGAAAAGGAAAAACTCCCCCTTCCCCTCTCGACGCGCCCGCAATCGGGGGCGGCTGTCAAGGGTTTGCCCGCAGGGACGCCGTAGGCGCCCTTGACAGCCGCCCCCGATTGCGGACTCCCCAACCCACCGCCGCACGAGCAAGCCAAGAGATAAAAAAAAGGCGCAGCTAGGCTGCGCCGGTCTTGTCTTCAGCGCAGCGCCCCCGCACGGGGGCAGCGGAGCAGAGCGCTGTTGTTGCCTTTCGCCCTTCACCCGCAGAATTGGGCGCTCATTGCGCCGACGGGCGTAGCCGCCCAGGGGTGGGGCGGTGGCCGTCGCCGTTGCTGTCCGCGACCCACCCGCACACTGGCAAGCAGTTGCAGCCAGTCGCCAATGGTCGCGACGAAAGTCCGGCATGGTGTGGCTCAGCAGGGGTCGGTCAACCAGACCAGCGGCGTGGATCGGCGGCAGTGCGCATGGCGTCCAGCGCAGGCGAGGGACGGTCTGCGCCGACAGAGTGGTGCGGCTCGCCCGCAGCGGATGGCGTCGAGCGTGGGTGGTGGCCGGGGGCGGCGGAGAGTGGGAGCGAAGGCGACCCTCAGCCGCTGGTGGCTGACGGTCACACGGGGGTGGCTAGGGGCGAGAGCGCCGCGGCTTGGTCTCGGTCGAGAGGCTGTCCAGCACCCGTGGGGGTAGGGGCCCCCACGAGTGCGGCGCAAGTACAACGAAGCGGGGTGACGTGAGGACAAATTGGCCCAAAACAGACCAGGCGGCGGAAAGAAGAACGCCGGTTCCTCCCCAAAAAAAGGGGAGCGGGGAGAGGACGCTCGCCCCCTCCCCGCTCCCTGCCGCTCACGCCGCCCGCTGCCACCCATGCAGATAGCCGCTGCGCTGGCGCTCGACGCTCAACACCCACCGCCGCCCCTGCCGGTCGGTCTTGACCACCGGACGCACATGTTCGCCTAATGCCCGCACCGGCTCCGCCGATGAGAACGTGACCGGCTTCGGCGGCTCGTGCAGCGCCAGATAGGCCTGCGCCTCGCGCTCCATCTCTCGCTCCAGCGCCGTGACGCTCTCCTCCCACTCGGCATCCACCAGGTCGGGCGCCGTCAGCCAAGGGTCGAAGCGTTCAGCCTCGCGGTTGCGTTGCACCCGCTCTGCCCGAATCTGCTCGCTGACCAGGCGGGAGAAAATATCGATCACCACGTCGCTCGGCCGGCGTCCCATCGAGCGGCAGTGTGGAATGGACGCCCCCCGGTTCACCGCCTGCCAAAAACTGCGAGCCTCCCTGCGCTCGACCCAGATGTGACGCTGCCGGTCGAAACGCTTGACCTGTTCATAAATGCGCCCGACCTTGACCAAGCCATAGCCAGGCACGATGGCCGTGATCACGCCTTCTGTATCCCAGATATAGCCGGGCAGCTCGGTCGTGCGCCCCTGCACCCAGACGAACCGCTCCGTCTGCATGGTGAAGTTGCGTCCGGCGTTGACGGCTTCGGCCACCTCGACGCTCGGCTGAAAAGCCTCGACCACCGGGCGACGAGCCGCAGCTTCACGCGTCTCTGGGTGTAGACGGGCAAACTTGACCAACGCCGATTCCAACTCCGGGCCATGCACGGCGGTCTGCCCGATCTGCAGTACGATTTCACGCCCGGTGGCGAGCAGACGGGCAATGCGCAACGCATCCTTGAACGCCTGCGTGAAGGGAGAGGCGAGACGGACGAGCAACGTCTCCTGGTACATGGGCAGGTCGAAGACCGACTCCGGGTCGCCCGGATGCGCCAGCCCTTCCGCCCAGAAACACTCGGTGGCCGAGATCACCCGGCAGCGGCTCAAGTGCGCCTCCCGACTGATCGAAAGTGATAAGCGAAGCATGATAGAATCCTTTCTGTGAACGTTGACTGGAAAGTTGACGAAGCACGCCGGGCGGACGAGATGCGACCTCGCCCGCCCGGTTTATGCGGAGCGCAGCGCCTGCCGCGCCTCGCGCCAGAGCATAGCGTTGTAGCACGGTCGAAGCTGACATTCAGCCACGGCGACCCACGACTTTGGGAAGCCAAGCGCATTGGCCATCACCGTGGGAAAGCGAACCCACGCTAGACCCGGACCGGCGACGCCGTGCAACTCGACCGGCATGCGCAGCGGAACGGGCAAGCCTCGATTGACCCACCATCGCTGCATGGCGGGCGACAGCGCCAACCATGCTATCCCGGCCGAACCCAACGCAGGTAGACGAAAACAAGACTGCATCATTGGACGCCCCCCCTGGAAACTAAACAGACCGCCAGGCGAACCCGGCGGACCACACACCGACCGACGACGACAACGCCACCCACCGCCCCGGCCGACCGGGCAGCAACGGCAGCGACGAGACGCCAGCGAAGCCCAGCCACCCAAACGGGAAGACCGCGACCGGCGCACCGAGCAACGCCGCCGCCCCCGCCGCCCCCCACGACCCAGAGCCGCACGACGGCCAGGCAGGCCAGCCGCCCCCCGCCGAGACCGCAAACGGACGCGGCGGCCCGCCCGACACGACCAACACCAGCCCCGACCCCGGCCCGCCCGCCGCCACCGCACGCACGAACGCCAGCGAGCGCCCGACGAGCCGACGCACCGGCGACGGCGCGACCCCGCCCACCGGCCCGCCGCCCGCCCACCAGACGACCCGCCCCCCGGCCCGCACGACCGGCACGAGCGACGCAGGCGACGCCGACGACCCCGGCAACGCACCAAGCCCAGACGGACCGAACGCCGCAAAGACGGACAAGCGAGCGCCAGCGCCCGCCGCCACCGCCGCCGCCACGGCCAGGGCGTCCACCCCCGCCGCACACCCGGACGCCACCGAGCGCCCGGACGCCAGCACCGAACCGACCAGCGCCGCCACCAACGCCGACGCACCCGACGCCGGACCAAACCGCGGCCCGGCAAACCCGACCACACCCGAAACAGCCACGACGCACCTCCCGCCCGCAGGCAAGAAAGCCCGGCCAGCCAACCGACCGACCGGGCGCCAAACCACCGCCGACGCCTACCGCCCCGACGCCGCCAACGACCCCGGAACCCCCACCGCCCACCGCACCCGCCACGACGCCGCCACGCCCGGCCACACCGCCGACCACGCCGCCCCGCCCAACGCCGACCAGCCCGCCGACCACGCCGCCCGCCCGAACGCCCCCGCCGGACCCGCCGCCGCCAGCCGCACCGCCGACCCCGGAGCCGCCACGACCCCGCCGCCGCCGACCGCCACGCCCGCCGGAAAGACCACCGCCCACGACCGCGGCCCCCGCCCCGACGCGCGCCCGACCACCAGCACCGGCACCCAACCCGACGCACCGCCGCGCCGCGACCCACCGACCACACCCGGCGCCCCCGACACCGCACGCCCCGCCCACGAAGGCCCAACCGGACGCCACCACCCCCGCACCGGAAACACAACCGCCACAACACACCTCCCGCCCGCAGGCACACAAGAACCAAAACGACCGACAACCGACCCGACGCAAGAGCAAGCCAGGCCAAGCACCGCCCGACCCCGCCCGCCCCCACCCACAGCACAGCGCCAGGACAGCAGAGCAGCGCAATACTCCCCCTGGGGGGGTGGGGGGAGAACAGGCGGCGTGGTGCAAGCGGGCGCGCAACTTCGCTGCCCCGTGAAGTGGTGCGGGGATGGATGCTCGCCGTGAGAAAAGCCGCTCGGCGGCGGCGGCGGCGCCCAAAGACAAAAGAGTCCGCCGCCGCCGCCGACAACGCCTGCGCTGCGTCCCCGCACGCCCGGAGGCAAGGCCAAGGCAGGTCAGCCAGGGGCGGCGCAGACCTTAGCTAAAGAAACTGGCTGCGCCGCCCCTGGCTGACCTGCCGCAGCCAAGCGCTTTGTTTTTTGGGGCGGGACAAGTGCAGGGAAACGGAACGCCGCCCCAAAAAACAAAGCGCCGCCTTGCCGGAGGGATCGGGGCTGATATACTGGTTAGCGCTGTGGGGGGGGAACCCCCCCGTGAGGCGCCAATTGTGCCGCTAGGCGGCGTGCGCCCGGTAGGGCGCCGCAGTATGTACCGTGGCTACCTCGATTGCAGTGAGGCGGCTTGTCCGCCGAACGGTGGGCAGCGGCGAACGCCTCCCGACAATGCGCTGGCATGGCCGGGAGAGTGGTTCTCTGCGCCACAAGCAAGCCCAGCCTAGCTTGCCAGCCAAGCCGCCGAGCCAAGCCAAAGCGGTGCTCAGCAGCCAAGCCAGCCTGCCGTCGTCCACCCCGAAGGCGGGCGCAAGGGGAGCGGGCAGCCGGGCGGAACGTACTCTTGCCATGTAGTTGGGAAAGGGATGAGGACGATTATCTGTATGGCGATGGCGTCCAGTAAGGGCGCTTGCCGCCGCTGCCGTGACGACCACCAGGAACTTTGACGCACAGGCGAGTGCGGCGCGTCAATGCACTCAAGCAACTCACAGGCAGGAAGCACCCGTGCTAGGGCGCTTGGGTGGGCAGCAGCCGGTCGCTAAAACGACGTTGAGGCTTCCGACCGGGTCGTCCCTGGATGACGCTACGGCGCAGGCGGTGAGGGTGTTCATACCCGACCCGCCGACGTCCGGCGATCTCCTCGCCGCCACGCCGCCGCCCTGACGGGCGGCGGGTCGCCCGAACCGTCCTCACCCACGCAGACAGCGCAAGCGGGCTACGGCGCAGGCGGTGAGGGTTCATGCCCGAACCGCCGACGTCCGGCGAGACCTGGCCGACGCACATTCTTTTTCAGCGCAGCGACCCCGCAGGGGGAAGCGGAGCGGAGGGCGGATGTTCCGTCCTTCGCTCCCCAGCAGTGGCAATGAAGTGGCGGAAGGACTCCGGCGCCCAGAGGTGAGGCGATGGCTGTCACTGCTCTCGCTGTGCACGTCTAATATACGCCGCCAGCCACATCTCAAATGCCCACAGCGGAATCGTCCACCGCCCCCCCTGTCGCCGAGCGCCGGGGATGTAGCCGCGTCGGCACGCCGTGCCGATGGCGTCTGCCGTGACGTGGATGCCGCGCCCGGCGCCGCGAGCGACGGCTTGGTGCGAGGAGATGCGTTCGTCACAGGCAGCGGCGGCTTGGCGGCATTGCCAGGCCAAGTGCAGCAATTCGTCCAAGGAGGCGACAAGCAGCGTACTGTCGGGGTGGACGGCGTTGGTGATGGTAATGCCCCTCGGCGTCACGTCGATGTGGAACGGATGGGTGGGCGTCTCGGCGTCGGTCATGGATGCACACTCGCTTACGGGTGAAAGTGGTTGGGAAATTGACTGCCATGGTAGACGCGACAGCAGCGCGGCGTCCAGCGACGCCCGACCGATTGCCGCTGCGTCACTTGACCCACGCCGCCTCCCTCGCTACGCTGGTGCGCAGCGACCCATGCCTACGTTCTCAGGAGCACCGATTATGCCCAACGACCTATCCGCCGCCCTCCTCACGTTCACTATCGTCGTCGGCAGCTTCTGGCTGGCTGCCGACTACGCACGCCAGCGCGCCCACTGGTTCGCCTGGCTCTTTGCACTGCTGGCCGTCGAGCGGCTGGCGGCGCTGACGCCCGTCCCGCCGGTGCACCTGCTGGCCGGTTTTCCGGTCGCCGTATATGGCGTGCGCCTGGCCATCACCGTGATCCTCGTGCGCCTCGTCGTTGGCCGGCTTCTCTACCTGCTGGCGCGACGCCGCAACCTGTTGGAGACGCCGGGTGAACACAGCGCCTGACCCGCAGCCCTGGGCGCTGCTACCGGGCGAACCCGCCCGCTGGTACGCTCGCTTTGACGCCTTCCGTAGTCTCGGCTCCCCCCGCACACTCGAAGCCGCCTATCGCCTCTGCGCCGAACACGAAGGGCTGGCGGCCATGCGCCCCGGCGCCATCTGGTACGCCGCCGCCCAACAGTGGCGGTGGGCGGAACGCGCCGCCGCCTGGGATGCGGCGGAAAGAGAACGCCTACGGGCGCAGGAGGAGGAGCGCCGCTTCGACAGCCGGGAAAGCCGCCTCTCGATGATCGACCGGGTGCTCGGCGCGGCCTTCGACCTGCTCGTGCTGGCCGATCTGCCCCATCTTGACCAGGTGGAGGCGCGCAAGTGGGCGCCGCTTGCGCGCCTGATTTTTCGCGACATGCTGGCGGCGCAGCGACTGGAACTAGGGGCGCCCACGCCCACGCCAGTGGCGCATGACGAAGCGCCGCCCTACACCGCCGACGAGCTGGCCGCCGCCGCCCGTGCGGTGCAGACGTGGCAGTCGCCGCCGGGGACGCCGGCGGAAAGCGCCGTCCCCCCCCCGTTATCCGCCGCCGCTCCATTCATCCTACCCCGCTCGCCCCTGCTCGTCGTCATCGGGCCAGACGCCGCCCTCAAGCTTGACCTGGCCGCCCTGCGCAAGGTCAAGCGCCTGACCGGTCTCGCCTTCCACCGGCTGACCGACGCCAGCGCCGACGACCTCGACGCCTATCTGCGCAGAGAACGCAGCAAGGGGCAGCCGGTCGCCTATCTGCACCTGGCCGTGCACGCCGACCACACCGGGATCGCCTTGGCGGGCGGCGGCGTGGATGGCGACTGGCTCTCGGAGCGGCTGTTGGGCGTACAGGTGCTGCTGCTGGCGGGTTGTCAGAGCGACCGCATGGGGGACTGGCTGGGCGTAGTGCCGTGCGTAGTGACGCTGGATGAGGCCATCGGGCACGACGATGCGGCGGTGTTGTGCGAGCATTTCTGGACGGGGATCGGCCAAGGGGTGACGCCGGCGAAGGCGCTGGATCAGGCGCTGGCGGCGTGTGCACCGGTGGTGGGAGAATTCGTGGTGCGGCATTGGTAGAAGCGTGAGTTTGAGAGAAGGGGATGGGACAGGATCGGCTGGGGTCGGGCGAACCAACGGAGACGCCAGCAACCGACGCCGTGCAGCGGCAGACGGAAGCCCTCGCTGCGTTCGATGCGGCGCTGGCGGCGCTCGACCGCTACCTGGCGTTGGCCACGTGGGTGAATTCGTCGCAGGCCATGATGGTGCGGGCGATGGTCGGGGCGCTGCGCGGAATGCGGGCGAGCCAGTTCGGCGAATAGGCGCACTGGATGCAGGCAAGCCTGGGTCGGGGCGCTGCGCGGAATGCGGGCGAGCCAGTTTGGCGAATAGGCGCACTGGATGCAGGCAAGCCGGGTCGGCACACTGACGCCCTAGCGCTCTGTTTCCCTCAGCCCCTGCGCCCCCCACACCAGCACACTGGTCGCCCGCCCGCTGCGCTGCACCACCCCCTCGGCCACCAGCAGGGCGTGGCCGCGCAGCACCTCACGCAGCGCCGTGTAGATCTCCGGCTTGACCACCAAGTCAAGCAGTCCGCTCTCGTCCTCCAGCGACAAGAAGAGGATGCCTTTGGCCGTCGCCGGGCGCTGGCGCACGACCACGTAGCCCGCCACCCGCACGCGCTGCCCCGCTTCCGCCTGCTTGACCTGCCACGTGCTGAGGATACCCTGCCGTCGCAGCGCAGTCCGGTGGTGCGTCAGCACCTGGCGTTCGGGCGACAGCCCCATCAATTCGTACTCCCACGCCGTCTGCTCCACCCCGGCGAGCGGCGGCAGGTCAACCACGGACGGAGCAGCGGCCAGGTCAAAGGCGTCGGGGCGGTAGTCGAGATCACCCAACTGCCACAGCAGCGTGCGCCGCTTCCCCCACGCATCACACGCGCCAGAGCGAATCAAACTGGTCACCACGTCGACGGGCAGCCGCGTGCGCCGGCAGAAATTCTCCAGACCGGCAAACCGGCCTTCGCTGCGCGCCGCCTCGATGCGATCCCACACCGCTTCCCCCACCTGGGCGATGGTGCACAGCCCCGTGCGCAGCGCCCAGCGCCGGTTGTCGAGCCGTTCCAGCGTGTAACGCCCATCGCTGCGATGGATGTCGGGCGGCAGGGTCTCGACCCCGTGGCGGCGGGCATCGCCAACAAGCACTTCAGCCGGGTAGAAGCCCATGGGCTGCTGGTTGAGCAGGGCGCAGTAGAAGGCGGCGGGGTGATAGCGCTTGAGCCAGAGGGTCTGGTAGGCGATCAGGGCAAAGCTGGCGGCGTGCGATTTGCAGAAGCCGTAGCCCGCAAAGCCCGCCAACTGGGTGAAGATCGCCCCAGCAGTCAGCTCGTCGATGCCCTGCGCCACTGCGCCCTGCACAAAGCGGATGCGCAGCACCGCCATCTCCGCCTCCGACTGGCTGCGCGACAGGGCGCGGCGCAAGCGATCTGCCTCGCCCGGCGTAAAGCCGCCCGCACACATGGCAACGCGAATCGCCTGTTCCTGAAAGAGCAGTACACCCAGCGACTCCGCCAGCACCGGCGCCAGGCTGGGGTGCAGGTAGTGCACCGGCTCCTCGCCGCTGCGCCGGCGCAGATAAGGGTGGACAGCGCCGCCCTGGATGGGGCCGGGACGCACGATGGCGATCTGGACGGCGATATCGGCAAAGCAGGTGGGCTGGAGACGCGGCAGCATCTGCTGCTGCGCCCGGCTCTCCACCTGGAATGCGCCGATGGTGTCCGCCTGCTGCAACATGCGGTAGATGGCCGGGTCGTCCAGAGGCAAGGCGTCGAGGTCGGGCGTCTGGCCGGTCATGGCGGCGATGTAACCGGCTGCTTCGCTGATCACCCCCAGCGTGCGCAGCGCCAGCAGGTCGATCTTGATGAGTCCAGCGTCCTCGACGCTCTCCTTGTCCCACTGGCAGACAAAGCGGCCGGGCATGGCGGCCGGTTCGAGCGGGACAATGGCGTCAAGTGGAGTGCGGGTGATGAGCATGCCGCCGCTGTGGATGGAGAGATGGCGCGGGCAGCCGTCGATCTGGCGCAGGAGGAGAGCCAAATGGTGAAGGGTGGATGGGGCATGGTGAATGGTGAAGTCGCCAGCAAGCCACTGCTCGATCTGGTCCGCCGCCGCCTGGGGCGAGTTGTCGTCGAGCTTGTGCTCGATTTGGGCGATGGTCTCGGTGGGGATCGCCAGCGCCTTGCCCAGGTCGCGCAGCGCCGAGCGCGCCTGATAGGTGACGACGTTGCAGACCATGGCCGCGTGGCTGTGGCCGTAGCGCTGATAGACGTACTGGATCACCTCCTCGCGGCGGTCGGCGGCGAAGTCGATGTCGATGTCGGGCATGGTGAAGCGGTCAGG
>Ga0073899_10000250_pt1 | contig 49506 bp, 53 predicted proteins | sample KloWWTmetaKNB5Ph_FD_88975 | JGI IMG/M metagenome (GOLD analysis project Ga0073899, IMG submission 88975) | Active sludge microbial communities from Klosterneuburg, Austria, studying microevolution and ecology of nitrifiers - Klosterneuburg... | ecosystem: Engineered > WWTP > Aerobic digester >... | reverse complement strand
GAAACGCCGGCGTGAATTCGAACCGGTCGGCCGCCTCGTTGAGGATCTGGCGCAGAAAACACATGATCTTGTTGATGCGCCCCGGAGTCAGCGTTTCAGACTTGCGGCCCGGCAGCTTCGCCAGATGCGCGCGAAATGCCAGCACGTCGGCCTTGGTGACTGAACTGACCTGACGCTCACCGAAGGCCGGGACGATGTGCTTGTCGAGCACGTCGCGCACGCAAGTACGGTGCGACCGCCGCCATTGCGGCGTCATTTCAGCGAACCACACTTCGGTGAAATCTGCGAACTTGGGCGTCGATACGGCCGCGCCCGGCAACGAAGCGGCCACCGCTGCCGACAATGGCGAGCTGGTTGCTAATTTCTTGCTCGCTATGGAGGTGGCCTTAGCGCTACCGGGAAATGTGGCCGCATAGTCAAAGCTGCCGTTCGCGATCTCCTTCAGAACTCGATTGAGCAGCAACTGGACCTTCTTGCGGTTGTCGGCGTTGTCCACGAGCAAGGTCTGTTCACGACAGCGAACGCCGCGGTAAAAGAAGTCAATGAAGAGGGTGCCGGTTTCCTTGCGCACTCGAACTTTAGCCATGTGCAATCGCCCCGCTTGCCATGGGAATCAGCGGCGCCCTTGCCGCGGAAGCGGTCGCGATATCTCGCTGAATCGCCTCCCAAATGAAGAGCAACTTGCGGCCGCCAAAGGGTCGAATGTAGTGAACCCCTTCCAGCAGAACGGCGTCCTTGAGCCGTGTACGGATCGTCCGAGCGTCGTAATGAATGCGATCAGCCAATTGATCAGTGGTAAGGTACGTTTGGTTCATTTGCGGTCCCCTTGTTTCGTATATGGCGTGAATGAATCAAATACGATTCACGCCATATATGTATCATGCAATCCGCTATTTGAATCATATACGATACATTTGAATCGTATTACATTCACCTCGGATTCAGGTTCATGCTCAGGTTCAAGCTCAAAGAATGCATCGCGGATCTGGAGTTCAAGGAGCGCCGAAGGATTTCGTTGCTTGAAATCGCCGAAACAACGGGAATTGGCCGAATCACGCTGTCCAGGATGCTCAATCACGGAACAGTTGTTCGTTCCGACACCCTTGAGCGGTTGTGCGCTTACTTTGGGTGTCGAGTCGAGGACTTGGTCGAGTACGTACCCGACCAGTCAGCTTCGTAAGCAAAGACGTGCGAAATATTGCTGATGGGCCTTTGGCATTCGGCGTTTACAGATCGATGATGCGTCGGTGAATACACGATGCCCTGCGATGATTCACATGGCACGGAGTGCCAAGGTCATAAGTGCGCCCGACCGGGCTTCTCTCGACCAAGTGGATGGCACAGCACATGGCACAGACATGGCACAAAGCCTCCGCCCAACGAAAAAGGCCTCACCGATTGCGCCGGCAAGGCCTTGATTTCATTCATGAATTTGTTGGTGGCTATAGGTGGACTCGAACCACCGACCTCGGCATTATGAGTGCCACGCTCTAACCGGCTGAGCTACATAGCCACGCGAAGGGCGCGAATTGTTGGCATCCGGCCGGTGAAAGTCAAGGAAAATGCGTATCTCGCGTTTCCTACCGCTGAGCTGAAGGAACAGATTTCCTTGTCGTGGCTCGCAGCGGCATGGAAGAATCGCCGCAGTGACTTTGAGTGGAGCGGGCCGTGATCGATCCAGACGGCTACCGACCCAATGTGGGCATTGTACTAATGCACGACGACGGACGCCTTTTCTGGGCGCGCCGGGTGGGTCGTGACGGCTGGCAATTCCCACAGGGCGGCATGAATTCAGACGAGACACCGCAGGAAGCGATGTTTCGCGAGCTGTTCGAGGAAACCGGGCTGCAACCACACCATGTTGAGGTGTTGGGTGCAACGCCAGGTTGGCTGCGCTATCGATTACCAAGGCGCTTCGTCCGCCGACGCGAGCGACCGACTTGCATCGGGCAAAAGCAGGTCTGGTTTTTGTTGCGCATGCTTGGTGAAGAAGCCGACGTGCGCCTCGATCATTCCGATCGACCCGAGTTCGATTCATTTACTTGGGTTGACTTCTGGTACCCACTGGGCAACGTCGTCGACTTCAAGCGCGACGTTTACCAGCGCGCATTGGCGCATCTGGCTGGGGTGGCGCGGAAGCATGGTGTCGATCCCGGACATGCACCGGCAGTTGCACCGCCGTTGGCAACTGTACGCTGAATCGCCGCGCAAACACTATTGCGAATTACTCGCATTTGCGATTGAATGGCGATCACGGAGGTTCGCCATGTTCGTCTGTGTCTGCAGTGCAGTGACCGATCGTCAAATCGAGCGCGCGATCGCTAGCGGCGCCGACCATCTCGATGCAATCACCGCGGAAACCGGTGCCGGTGCCTGTTGCGGCAGTTGCCGTCCGCTGCTGCTGGAAATCATCGAACAGCATGCGGGCGCGCTACCGCTCGCGGCCTGATCGCGTCTCGCCGCATCCAAGGCAACGGCGTATCCTGATCGTTCAGCCATCGGAGCGAGCCATGAAAGGCGACCCTAAGACCATCGCGTTTCTCAACAAGGCGTTGAGCAACGAACTCACCGCGATCAATCAGTATTTCCTGCACGCGAAAATGTTCGCGAACTGGGGTTTCAAGGAAATCGCGGCGCACGAGCACCATGAATCGATCGACGAGATGAAGCACGCCGACAAGCTGATCGAGCGCATCCTGTTCCTCGAAGGCTTGCCGAACCTGCAGCGACTCGACAAATTGCTGATCGGCGAAACCCCGCGCGAAGCACTGCAGTGCGATCTCAAGCTGGAGCTTCAGGCGCTGCCCGACCTGAAGGCCGCAATCGCACATTGCGAACAGATCGCCGATTACGTCTCGCGCGACTTGTTTGCCGCGATCCTGACGTCAGAAGAAGATCACATCGACTGGATCGAGACACAACTCGGACTGATCGAGCGCCTCGGCGAAGCGCCCTACTTACAGACCAAAATCGGCGATTAAGCGTCGGCGGTCACTGCCCCATCTGCGCCAGTAAGTGGCGCAGATGCATGGATACGCGTTGGAATTCGTGGGTGAGCTGGGCGACCAGTAACACCGGTTCACCGGTGTTGCCGGAACGCGCGCCATGTTCGATGCGCTTGGCCATATCGGCGAGCATCAAAGCGCCGAGGTTGGCGCTGGTCGACTTCAATGAATGCGCCGGTGCGACCAGTCCGTCGAGGTCGTTGTTCGCTGCCGCGCGCTCCAGGATCGCCAAAGCCTTTGGCGAATCTTCCAAGTAAACGCGCACCAAATCGGCAAACTCGGCACCCATCATGTCCATCAGGTCATTGACGATCTGGGTGTTGATCGGCGTCGCGTCCGCATGCGTCGGCGCTGGCGCAACCGGCATCACCGGGCGCACGATCGGTGCCGGGGCGGGTGCCATGGTGCGAGAGGTTGCGCCGGGCGGTAACCACTTCTGCAGCATTTGCTCGAGCAGGCCGCGATTCAGCGGTTTGCTTATGTAGTCGTCCATGCCCGAGGCGATGCATTTTTCACGATCGCCCACCATCGCGTTGGCCGTCATCGCGACAATCGGGAACTTCGGCAAGGCATTTTCACCCTGCAGCTTGCGGATGTAACGCGTTGCCGTGTAGCCATCCATGATCGGCATCTGGCAGTCCATCAGCACGGCATCGAACTTGGCACCCGACTCCAGCTTCTCGACTGCGAGGCGACCGTTCTCGGCATGTTCATGGCTAAGGCCAATCAACGTCAGCAGGCGCTGTGCCACCTGACGGTTGACCGGATTGTCTTCGACCAACAGCACGTGTCCACCAAGGCCGCCGACGCGCGCTTCGGCCGCGACAAATGTCGGTGCGGCAACGGCCGCAGCGGCCACCACTGGCGCCCCTCCGCCGGTGGGCGCTACCAGCATATCGACGTGTACGTTCTGGCTGGTAGCAGTCGGCGTGCCGGTCAGCATTGCCTTCATTGCTGCCCGCAGATCGCCGTCGCTGAAGCCGCGTTCCAGCGCCGTGCACCGCGGCGCCGTGCGGACATCTTCCGGAAGCTGATCTTCGCCACCGATCGCAAGCACATGCAACTGCTCGAGTGACACCTCGCGACTGACACTGCGCAGGATCGAGAGCGCGGTCGCACGCATCGAGCCGAAGTCGAGAATCAAGAAATCGACCGCCATGCTACCGCCTGCTGCCGCCTTGAGCTTGGGTGCGACCTCGGCGGCGGCGTTGTTCTGCGTGAATGGCATCTTCCACGACGTCAGCGTGGTGCCAATACGTTTCAGGAATGCTTGGTCGCCGGTCACGATCAGTGCGCGCGAACCTTCAATCTCGCTGCGCGCGGGCTGGACGTCGCCGAGCGCCTTGAGCAGCGGCACGGTGAACCAGAACACCGAACCCTTGCCGACCTCGGACTTCACGCCGATCTGTCCACCCATCAAGTCGACAATACGCTTACAGATCGACAACCCGAGTCCGGTACCGCCAAACGTGCGAGTGGTCGAGTTGTCGGCCTGCGAAAACTCCTGAAACAGCTTCTTCTGCCCTTCTGCAGAAACGCCGACACCGGTGTCGCGAATCGCGAACAGCAATTCAGTATGCGTGCGCGTCTCCGAGCGCTTGTTGACCTGAATTGCGACCGCACCGCGCTCGGTAAACTTGATCGCATTGCTGACTAAGTTAGTCAGCACCTGGCGCAGCCGAGTCGGGTCGCCGCGCATCGCCAAGCGCACGTTCGGATCAATCGTCGACGAGTACTGAAGGCCCTTGCTTTCGGCATTGCGCGCCATCAAACGGCTGACACCGTCAACGATTTCCTTGACGTTGATGCCGGTGGTTTCCAGCTCAAGCTTGTTCGCCTCGAGCTTCGAGAAGTCGAGGATGTCGTCAACGATCGACAGCAACTGCTTCGACGACTGAAAGGCGGTGCTTAGGTATTCCTTCTGATCCGGTGCGAGCTTGGTGCTGAGCACCAGATCAAGCAGCGGAATGATGCCGTTCAGGGGTGTCCGAATCTCGTGGCTCATCGTCGCGAGGAACTCGCCCTTGGCCATCATCGCCGACTCGGCATCAACCTTGGCCGACGTCAGTTCACGCTCGACATTGCGCAAGCGTTCGATCTCAGTCTCAAGTTCGCGCAGATTCGCAGGCGTGGCCGCCGAGGGTGTCAAACGTTGCGCTTTTGGCGTGGCGAGGATCGGCTTCGCTTCAGCCGCCTCGAGCAACCGGGCCCAACGCCGCTGTACCGACATCGCCGCGATGATCGCGATGATTGTGAACAGCGCCGCCGTGCCGGCAGCGACATAACGCATCAACGGTTTGATTCGGTCATCAAAGCCAGACGCGAGCAGTACCGCCACCACTGCAAGCGCCAGCAACGTGATGACCATGCCCAGCCCGGGGCGTCCATTGGCATTGCGTTCCATGCTCGTCATGCCTGCTCCATCATCGTATAGGGTGCCGCTTATAAAGCCGCGGCATTGAAATCGAAGTCGAGATCGGGCGTCGCCTGTTGCACGAAGTCGCCTTGAATGTAGTCGACGCCGGTACTCCACAGACCGGCGGCGACCTGCGCGTCCTCGACCTGTGGTGCGACGATGCGGATGCTGCGCTCACGCAAATGAGTGATGGTCTGCCGCAGTTCAGCCCGCATCTTCGTAGTCTGACCTTCGGAACTGGTGTACTTGGCGGCCAACTTCACGAAATCGACCTGGACATGCTGCAGCAACTGGAAGTTCGCCATGGTCGCGTCGAAATTCGACAGACACAGACGAATGCCCAGACGCTTTGCATTCTCGTGGAAGCTCACTAGTTGCCGAATGCGCGCGAGTGCATCCGCGGTACGGAATTCGATGACCAAATGCTCGGCATTGATACGTCGGGTCTCGATCCCCTGCTTTAGCCAACTCAGACGCTGCGGATCGTTCAAGCTCTCGATCGACTGGCTCACGAACAGGCGCACCGGATGACCATCACCGGCACGCTCGGAAATCACCAGCAGCGCCCGCGACAGTACCCAACGATCGACACCGTGGATCAGCCCAGCGCGCTCGGCCAAAGGCACGACGACCGCAGCCGTGTAGACGCGGCCGCCATCACCGCGCAAGCGCAGCAAAGTCTGGAACTGCTCGTCTTGGCCGCCACGCAAGGATGCGATCGGTTGGAACAATAACTGGAAGCTTTCGTTGCGGATGGCATCGCGAATCGCAGCAATCAGCGCGTCTTCGTCGCCGTCGCCCGATTGCGTGATTTGCGTCTGAAACAGCGCGACGTGCTGGTCCGTACCCTGTCGTGCAATCACGCAGGCGCGCTCCGCAGCATTGACCATTGCGGCAGCTTCGCCCAAGTTTTGGGCAAACGTCGCGACACCGATTGCCACGGCCAGTGTGATGCTGCGGTCGCCGATCTCGAACACATGTCGATCGAAGGTTTCGCGCACGCTATTGGCGACGATCAGCAGGTCGGCCTCGGCCAACTCCGGCGCCAGCACGATAAAGCTGGTATCGCCGAAGCGAGCGCAAACATCGCGCGGCAACATCAACTCGGTCAACAACGCGCCGGCCTGCCCCATCAACTGGTCGAAAGCAGACAAGCCGATTCGCTCGCGAATGTTTTGTGCGCCATCGACCAGCAGGAACAACAAGCCGCCGCCCAATCGATGCGCCTCATCATGCGCCAGCATCTCGGCCAAGCGTTCCAGTACATGGGCGCGATCGTATAGACCGGTGACTGGATCACGCGGATTGTGTGCCTGCACACGCTTGCTGGTGAGACGCGCGCGGCGCACGCGATTGGTCACTGCCGAGATCAGGTGCTTCGGGCGGATCGGCTTTTCGAGATAGTCGTCACCACCCGCCGATAGCGCGTCGAAGCGTTTTTCTTCATCATGTTCACCGGACAGGAACACGATCGGAACATTGGTGTACGCCTCGCGCTCGCGGATCAGCGTGGTCAGCTCCATGCCATCACAGTTGGGCATGTACAGATCCATCAAGATCAGTTCCGGGCGAAACGCATTCAGCTCGTCCAACGCCGAGATCGGGTCCATCACTGCGCGCGTTTCCATGCCGGCCTTGCGCAGGATCGATTCCGCGAACAGCGCTTGCGAACGATCATCCTCGATGATCAATACCCGGAACGGTTCACCGCCCTCGCCTTCGAGCAGTTCCTCGATGCGCGCGAGTACATCGTTCGCTGGCATCGGCAGGGTGATGAAGGCATCCGCACCCGCACGCATGGCCTTCAAGCGCGTCGCGATATCGGTATTGTCGGCGAACACCACCAGCGCAACCTTTTGACTGGTGCGCGTCCGTGCCAAACGCAGGCTGTCGCCGATCGCGTCGAGTTGTGGCATGAACGCGGCATCGACGATCACCATCGCTGGTGCAAACGCACCCAGCATCTCACGCAACGTTTCAGCGTCTTCGATCAAGTCGAATGGATAGCGCGAGCTCTCCAATTTTTGGTCGATCTCGGATGCAAACGTACTGCCATCACTGAGGTGATATATGCGCTTCTCGGCGTTGGCGCGAATCGGTTTCGATTGCACCCGCGTTGCCGGTGTAGCGGCAATGGGGGCCGCCGCAACGACCGCCGTACGCGTCACTTCCGCCGATAATATTTGCGTCGCCACGGCCGAAGCGATGGCGCTATCAACATCGCCGACGCCCCAACGACGCCAGTAGTCACGTGGCGGAACGACTAAGGTCTGGATGCCGCCCCGATCTGCCACGAGCGGCCCGGCCGCATGCGATGCCGCCGTCGCAATTTTTTCCGGCACATGCTTGGCGATCAGCGCACCGAGCACATCGACGACACGCTGGAACTGCGTAATCTGGGCCGCGTCCGGCAAGGTCAAGCGCTCGAGATGCGGCGCAACAAACATCTCGATGCCATAAAGAATTTCGCCAGCGTCGAGCACACCGTAACGACCACAGGCACCGGCCAAGGCCTGGACATCCTGGAAAAAAACGGTCAATACGTTGACGTCCCAGCCCTGCATGATCAGGCGACGCGCACGCCGATGCACCGTCTCCAGACGCTTCGGAAGCGTCTTCACGAACACGTGGCGGAGTTCGGCGCTTTGTTGGGACTCGTCCGGACTGAGCATTGCAGGCGATCTCGGCGTGTCGTTGGACTATATCGCAGGGGCTGGCAAGCCGCACACGGGCCGGCGCTCAGAACGGCCGGACCACGACCAAGACCACGATGCCGATCAGCAGCAGTGCCGGCACCTCATTGTAGACACGGAACCAGCGTTCGCTGCGGGTATTGCGACGCTCGCGAAAATGACCGACGAACCGCGCCATGCTGACGTGGTAGATGAACAGCAGCGCCACCAAGGTCAGCTTTGCGTGCAACCAGCCTTGCTTGACGTAATCGGGTGTATGCATCAACCACCAGATCAACAACGCGGTGCCGAAGCCTGCCGCCAATGCACCACCGAGATGGGTGATACCGAGCAGGCGACGCTCCATCACCACGAACCGCTGGTGTGACACCTCGTCGCTGGCGCCAACGTGATAAACGAACAGCCGTGGCAGATAGAACAGCCCGGCGAACCAAGTCACCACAAAAATGATATGGAACGCCTTGAGCCAGAGCATCAGGCGACGGCGACACGCACTCGGCGCGCAACATGGCGAACCAGGCGATACAGCAGGACGATGGCGATGATGAAGGCGATTGTCGCAACGATCAGAAGCGCCAGTGCCCACCACGGGTGGACGAGCGCGAGCGCCAGTGTCGCCAGCACCAAGCCATCCTCGGCGATCGATGCGGTCCAGTTACTGGCTGGCTCAGGCGACGTGTTGATCAACGCACGCGTACCACTCTTCAAGCCATGACTCAGTGCGGCGACCGCGCCGCCGAGAACCATACCGGTGACGCTGGCCTCGCCGCCATCGGTCGGCAAGGCGATGCCGCCGAGAAAGGCGCCCGCGGGAATGCGCACCAAGGTGTGCAATAAATCCCAGACCGAGTCGACCCCAGGGAGTTTGTCGGTCAGAAACTCGACGATTGCGAGCACACCGCATACGCCTAACACCACTGGCGACTTCGCCAGCGCGACCGATTCCGGCAACTCCATCCAACCGAAGTACGCCGCAAGGCCAACGCCGAAAATCGTCAGATAAACACGCACGCCCGCCAACCAGGCAAGCACGATCCCCAATGCAAACGGCGCGGCAGGATGAGTCGAAAATTCCATCATGTTCCGCAGTATAGCCGTCGATGTTCGAATGCACGGCAACAAGTGCGCGCGAACGATTGATTCGACGCATGCGAAAAAACCCGCTTGCGTTCGCGAATCGCATCGTTAGACTCCCTAGCCCGATCGCATTTCAGATGCCAGCGGCGCACAAGAACCAACTACACGAAGCCTTGCGATGAATGTGTTTCAACCCCTGCGCGTCGAAGCCGCTGCAGCGCCTGAGTCTCCTCCGGCGTTGAGCGAATGCGTTGCGCGCGCGGTACGCCGCTATCTCACGCATTCGGGTAAGGATTGTGCCCACGATCTCTACCGACTGGTGCTGGCCGATGTCGAAGCGCCGATGCTGCGCGAGACCTTGCGCCACACCGAAGGCAATCTGACGCGCGCTGCCGAAATGCTCGGTATCACGCGCGCCACGCTACGCAAGAAGATGGCCGAGCACCGCCTCGGATAAGCCAGATCGCGCGTCGCCACCGCAGCCGTATACTGCGCGCCCCCAAAGCACCGGAAATCTCCCATGACCGCGTCAACGACCGTGGCCGTGCGCCGCGCGCTGCTGTCCGTATCCGACAAGACCGGCCTGATCGATCTTGCGCGTGCTCTCACAGCCGCGGGCGTCGAGTTGCTGTCGACCGGTGGAACCGCCAAAGCGATCCGCGAGGCTGGTCTGCCGGTTCGGGATATTGCCGATATCACCGGATTTCCGGAGATCATGGACGGACGCGTCAAGACCCTGCATCCGAAGGTGCACGGTGGCTTGCTTGGACGGCGCGGACAGGACGACGCGGTGATGGCCGAACACGGCATCGTGCCGATCGATCTCTTGGTATTGAATCTGTACCCGTTCGAACGCGTATCAGCCGACCCGAGCAGCACGTTCGACGACATCGTCGAACACATCGATATCGGCGGTCCGGCGATGCTGCGCGCGGCCGCGAAAAACTTCGCACACGTCGCAGTCGCGACCGATCCGGCGCAGTATCCGGCGCTAATCGCCGAACTTGTCTCGAACGCCGGCACACTGAGCGCGAAGACGCGGTTCACGCTTGCCGTGACTGCGTTCAATCGCGTCGCGCAGTACGACGCCTGTATCAGCAACTACCTGTCGGCGGTGCAGGACGACGCTACGCCGTCACTCTTCCCGGCGCAGAACAACAGTAATTTCGTCAAGGTGATGGACCTGCGCTATGGCGAGAATCCGCATCAGCAGGGTGCGTTCTACCGCGACCTGTGGCCAGTGCCGGGCACGCTCGCGACCTTCACGCAATTGCAGGGCAAGGAACTCAGCTACAACAACCTCGCGGACGCCGATGCGGCATGGGAGTGCGTACGCCAGTTCGAACAATCGGCGTGCGTCATCGTCAAGCATGCGAATCCCTGCGGCGTCGCAATCGGCGCGAGTTGTGCCGACAGCTATGAAGCGGCCTATGCCAGCGACCCGACCTCGGCCTTTGGCGGCATCATCGCATTCAATACCCGGCTCGACGGCGCGACGGCGAAAACCATTCTCGACCGTCAGTTCGTCGAAGTATTGATCGCTCCCGACTACGACGACGCCGCGCTCGCGTACTGCAAAAAAAAGGCGAACGTGCGCGTGCTGCGTATCGCCCACGGCGAGGGCAGGAACAACATCGACGTGAAGCGTGTCGGTTCCGGCCTGCTGATGCAGACGGCCGACGTCCGCGATGTGACGCGTGGCGAACTCAAGGTGGTGAGCGAGCGTGCGCCAAGCGGCGACGAGTTGAACGATCTTCTGTTTGCTTGGCGGGTCGCGAAATATGTCAAGTCGAATGCCATCGTCTACGCTCGCGGCGGCCGCACCGTGGGTGTTGGCGCCGGCCAGATGAGTCGCGTCGTCAGCGCCAAGATCGCTGGTATGAAAGCCGATGAAGCCGGCCTCACGGTAGCGGGTTCAGCGATGGCGTCGGATGCCTTCTTCCCATTTCGCGACGGTATCGATGCAGCTGCCCAAGCCGGTATTCGAGCGGTGATCCAACCGGGCGGTTCGATGCGCGATGCCGAAGTCATCGCCGCCGCGAACGAACATGGGTTGGCGATGGTCTTCACCGGCATCCGCCATTTCCGCCATTGATTTTGTCGCCTCCCCTTGTGCAGAGGGGAGCGGTCAGGAGGGTGTACGCATGAAAGTCATGGTGATCGGTTCCGGCGGCCGCGAACACGCACTCGCCTGGAAGTTGAAGCAGTCGATCCGCGTGTCGGAAGTGATCGTTGCGCCCGGCAATGCCGGTACCGCACGCGAACACGGATTGCGCAATGTGGCTGTGCGCATCGATGACATCGATGGCTTGTTGGCACTGGCGCAACACGAACGCATCGACCTGACCGTAGTCGGTCCCGAGGTGCCGCTGGTACTCGGCGTGGTCGATCGCTTCCGCAATGCCGGGCTGCGAATCTTCGGGCCGCGCGCGGCTGCGGCGCAGCTCGAAGGCTCGAAGGCGTTCGCCAAGGACTTCCTCGCCCGCCATCGCATCCCGACTGCGAAATACCAAGTCTTCACTGCACTCGAACCGGCACTCGCCTATGTGCGTCGCGAAGGTGCGCCGATCGTGATCAAGGCGGATGGGCTCGCGGCCGGCAAGGGTGTCGTTGTTGCGCTGACGCTCGGCGACGCCGAACAAGCCTTGCGTGACATGCTCGGCGGACAAAGCCTTGGCGATGCCGGCGCGCGCGTCGTGGTTGAAGAGTTTCTCGACGGCGAGGAAGCCAGCTTCATCGCCATCTGCGACGGCGAGCACGCACTGGCGATGGCGACCAGCCAGGACCACAAACGCGCTTACGATGGCGACCTCGGCCCGAACACCGGCGGCATGGGCGCTTATTCACCGGCTCCGGTCATTACGGCCGATATTCACCAGCGCGTCATCGACAGCGTTATTCAGCCGACACTGGCGGGCATGCGCTTGGACGGTCATCCGTTCATCGGCTTCCTCTATGCCGGGCTGATGATCAATGCACGAAACGAGATCAAGGTGCTTGAGTTCAACGTCCGCTTCGGCGACCCCGAAACCCAGCCGATTCTGCTGCGCCTGCAATCGGACCTCGTCGATTTGCTCGAAACGGCACTGAATGGCCGTCTGCATGAAGCCACCGCTGTCTGGGATCCGCGCCCGGCGATCGGTGTGGTGGTGGCCGCGCATGGCTATCCGGCCAAGGTACGCAATGGCGATATCATCTGCGGCCTCGACGCAGTACACGCACCGGATACCAAGATTTTTCATGCCGGTACCAAACTCGACGGTGGCAATGTCGTCAGCGCGGGTGGCCGTATGCTCACCGTTTGCGCACTCGGAAGCGACATCGGCGAGGCGCGCGCAAAGGCCTACGCCGAAATCGACAAGCTCCAGATCGACGGCGCGCACTGGCGCCGCGACATCGCTCACCGAGCGATCGGACGCAGCTGACCGACAGCGTCTCACCCACGAATTCAGTGTTGCCCGACCTCCGCCCCAAGGCTGATGTCGTGCAGTGGGCGGCGCTCTTAAACTTTACGATCGGCCGTCGCAGAGACGCTAGCGCTGGAGATCCGTTGTGACCCATTCATTGAGCTATCGAGGCACGCTTGCTGCGGCCATCGCCTTGCTGCTGTGCGCCGCGCCCACTGCGTTTGCGGCAAACGCGGACGCGGACGCCGACGCCGAAGCAACCACCGGCGACGACACACCGATTCACCGTACCGAACGGGTGGTGGTTTCAGCGAAAGGTACGGCTGCGGACGTTCCCGACGCACTTGCAACCGAAGTCGTGCTCGTCGAAGACGCGATTGCGTGGCCGTCCGATTTTCAGGACCTGATCACGCGCGTGCCCGGGGTTGGCGCAACCGGACAGAACGGCATCGTCGAGGCGTTCTCGATCCGTGGCAGCGGCGCGAATAACGTCGGCATTCTGTATGCCGGCATGCCGCTCAGCGCTCAGCGTCGTGCCGGCGTTCCGGTGTCGTTCGTCGAACCGGCGCTACTTGGCTCGATCACCGTCACACGCGGCCCTGCGGTCGTGCATTATGGTCCGGGCGCGCTCGGCGGAGCCGTGTCGGTCGAACCGCGCTGGTTCGCGCTGCCGTATGCGAGCGCAAGCTACGCCAATGGCGGCGACGAGTTCGTCCTCGCCGCCGGTTTCGGTAGCGATACCTTCTCCGTCAGTGCCGCGCACCATCGCGCGAACGACACGCAGGCGCCCAACGGTACGCCGCTGCATACCCAGTTCGAACGTGCCAGCGCCGTCTTGCAATACCGTCAGCAATTCGATGACATCGAACTTGATGCAATGTTGTCGCCATCGCGTACCGATGACATCGGCAAGTCGAACAGTCGATTTCCGACGCGTAACACGACCTATCCGCACGACGACCATACCGTTGGGCGCGTGCGTGTGCGCCACAGCAACGGCTTCGAAGCCAGCATCCAAGGCCACGATCAAAGCCTGCGTACTTGGAACAGGCGCCCCGGATTTGCCGATACGTTTGCCGATGTGCAAAGCCTCGACCTTGGCGCGACCGTGCAACAGACCTTCGAAGTCGGCGATTTCGTCAATAACCTTGGTCTCGAATACCTCGGGCGAGGCAACGTCGACGCGTTCGACGCCAGTGGCACGATCGGCAATCGTCGCTATACGTTGCGTGATGCGCGCGAGCAAAGCTGGTCGTTGTTCGCGATCAGTGACTGGGCGGTCGCATCGAACGTTGCGCTCGAGTTCGGTGCGCGCCATTCCACGATCGACCAGAGCCAGGCGGGCGCGCAACTCGATGACGGCGATACCGCCCTCACTGCCGGCGCCGTCTGGACCCCGAACGACGCACATCGGCTCAGTCTCAACATCGCCAGTGGCTATCGCTTCGCGACGCTCGAAGAACGATTTTTCAGTGGTGTCACCGCACAAGGCGAAGTGCTCGGCAATCCGGACCTCGGCTCCGAGCATTCCGTCGGTATCGATGTTGGCCATTCGTGGACCGGCGGCGCATGGCATAGCGAGGTCCACCTGTGGCGCACCGACGTCGATGATCTGATCCAACTCACTGCGGTCTTGCCCGGCGTCAATGGTTTCGAGAACGTCAGTGCGGCCAAACTCTGGGGTGCCGAGGCCATCTTGCGTTGGACGCCGACCGACGACATCGCAGTACGCAGCAGCGTGGCGGTCGTTCGCAGCGATGACGAACACACCGGCAATCCACTGTTCGGCAGCCCGCCGGTCACCGCAGAAGTTGAGGCGAAGTACCGCTTTGGCGATGATTGGACCGCGGGTGCACGCTACATGCACCGTTGGACGCTCGATCGACCGGGCTTCGAGGAAGTAGCGCGCGGCGCGGTCGATGTGGTTGACGCGGAGGTCAACTACGATCTCGGCGGCGGACTCGACGTCGGCATCTACGCGCAGAATCTGTTCGACGAAAACTATTTCGGAACAGCAGATGCGCTGTCGGCACTGGCGCCGGAACGATCATTCGGTGTCCGGATGACTTGGCAGGCGCACTGACCGGCGCGACTTGCTGTCAAAGCCCACGCGAACAGCGGCGGAATGGCGTCAGCGTACCCATTCCTCCAGCGCGTCGCGGTCGAACGCACCGGCATGGCGTTTGACGATACGACCGTCGGCGCCGATCAACACCGTATACGGCAGCACGCCACGCGTATTGCCGAATGCCAGCGATTCATCGGGGCCATCGTAGGCACCGAGCAGAATCAGATAGGACACCGGCGATTGGCCAAGATAGTCGCGCGCGGCGGCGCCAGGCTCGAACGCCACGCCGATCACCTGCCAGTCCGGATGCGCACGCGCGAAGGCGTCGAGCACCGGCATCTCCTTGACGCAGGGTGGACACCAACTTGCCCAGAAATTCAGCAGGATCGGCCGGCCATCAAACCGCGACAACGGAACCACGGTGCCGGCCAAATCAGGCAGCGCAAAATCGGGGCGATGCTCGCCAATCGGCACAACGCCCGGCGTCGGCACCTCCAGCTGCGGCGCGAAACGCTGGTACCGCAAATGGCGCGCGAGCATAAATCCGCCGGCAACGGCAGTGATCACAAGGATGGCGATGAACAACAGGTGGCGAAGCGACATCCGCCCAGTCTACCCGTGTCGCCAGTATCATCACGGTTTTTCCGGGAACCACTGCCGATGCATGCACGCCTGTCCTTGCTATTGCTGATCCTGCTGGCTGGTGCGAGCAGCAGCGTGCTCGCCCTGCAAATGCCGATCTACGAAGGTACGGCGGTGCTGGCGGCCGGGCAGGATGAGCAAGATGACGGCGCCCTGCGCGCGGCGCTGACGAACGTGCTGATGAAAGTCTCGGGCGATCGCAGTGTCACCACGGACGCCGGGCCCGGATCCGTGCTTGGCGACGCGCGTCGCATCGCGCTGACGGTCACTACGCGCACGCTCGCCGACGGCACCCGCTTGCTGGTCGCTAACTTCGATCCGGGCGCGGTGCATGATCGACTGGCCACGCTTGGCCGTCCGGTCTGGCATGACGACCGGCCACCGGTGTTGGTCTGGCTGGGTATCGACGATGGCAATCAGAAGCAAATCGCGAGTGCCAACCAGATTGCCGCGCTCAGCGCGATGACCGGGCGCGCCCAGCAGCGTGGCCTACCGATCTTGCTGCCACGCATGGACGCGGTTGATCAGAACCGTATTAATCCGGTGACGCTGTGGGGCGCACCAGCACAAACCATACTCGCGGCTGGGCAACGCTACGGCGTGCAAACCATGTTGGTGATCCGGCTTAGCCGCGGCATGCCTTGGCGCGCGCGATACACGCTGATCGACGGTCGCAACACGGAGGAATGGGAACAGAGCGACGCGCAGTCAAACGCCCTGCTCGGTGCGGCGATCGATGGTGCGACGGATCGCATGGCGCGGCGCTACGCGGTCGAGCGTCAAGGTAGTTCGATCGGCAGCGTCGACTGGTGGATCGACGGCATTCGCTCGCCGCAGGACTACGCCGCCGCCGCCGGCTACCTCCAGCGCCTCGAGTTCATTCGCGATTTGCGCGTGCTGCGTGCCGAAGGCGAAAGCCTGCAAGTGCACCTCGATCTCGCGGTCGGCGAGCGCCGCCTGCGCCAGTTACTGGCCATCGATGGTCGCATCGAGTTACTCGATGCCCAATCGGACCGATTGTCGCGCCTGCGCCTGGTGCATTGATGCGACGATGCCGGGTGGCCCGCGTGACGCGTGAATGGAGCACAACATGATCGACGATCGCCGGGTTTGGTCGTGGTTGCTGATCGCTGTTGTCATCGGCGGCATGCTGTATTTCCTCGCGCCGGTGCTGACGCCGTTCGCACTCTCGGCGCTGTTTGCCTATCTTGGCAACCCGCTGGTCGAACGGCTCGCTGCGAAGCGCATGTCGCGGGTCAGCGCGGTGGCGATCGTATTCCTGCTGATGACGCTGGCCGTGGCTTTGATGCTCGCGATCATCCTGCCGGCACTGTTTGATCAGGCGCGCAGCGTGCCGGGCTATATCGACACCCTGCACACTTGGTATGACCGTGTTGCGGCGCCGTGGCTGAAGAGTGAGTTCGGTTTCACGCTGACGGCACTCGATCCCGGACGCGCCTTCGCCAGTCTCAGGGCGCATCTCGACGACATCGGCCGCTTTATGCCAAAGCTGCTTGGTGGGCTGACCACGTCGGGCGCCGCGGTGATGGGTTGGGTTGCGAACCTGTTGCTGATCCCGCTGATCACCTTTTATCTGATGCGCGACTGGAAGCAGATGATCAGCCGTGTGCATGCACTGATTCCGCGTCCGTTGGAGCCGACGGTGGCGCAGCTCGCGCGCGAGTCCGACCAGATCCTGGGCAGCTTCCTGCGCGGACAAACCAGCGTCGTCTTCGCGCTTGCCGCAATGTATGCGATCGGACTGTCGCTGGCCGGGCTCAAGTTCGGCATGTTGATCGGCATCGTCGCCGGTGTCTGCAGTTTCGTGCCCTACCTCGGCCCGGTGGTCGGCATCATCGGCGGACTGGTCTCCGCCATCGTCAGCGGCGGCGACATTTGGATCAATGTGGCGTTGGTGATCACGGTCTTCTCGATCGGCCAGATCATCGAGGGCTTCTACCTGACACCAAAACTGGTCGGCGAAAGCATCGGCTTGCATCCGGTCGCGGTGATCTTCGCGGTGTTGGCCGGCGGTCAGCTGTTCGGTTTCTTCGGTGTGCTGCTGGCGCTGCCAACGGCTGCGGTCATCGTGGTCGTGTTGCGGCATACGCGCGAGCGCTATCTCGCCAGCGAGATCTATGGCGCTGAAGCCATCCCGACGCCGACAGCAGCAACCGAACCGACATCGGTCGAAACGCCGCAGGATCCGCCGGTGTGACCCTTCGGCAGTTGCCTCTGGCTTTGCGCTTCCCACAAGGCGCCCGTTTCGACCGCTACGCCGCCGATGGCAATGAGGCGGTGGTAGCCGCATTGCGCACATTTGCCGAGACACCGCGCCCGCCCGGATTATTGTTAACCGGCGCCAGCGGTACCGGCAAAACCCATCTGGCAATGGCGGTGGCGGCCGCGGCTTCTGACTATGCCTTGTTGCCACTCGCCGAACTCGGCCTCCAGGCCGAGGCCGCGATGGCCGCAACCGCAGCACGGGCATTGGTGGTGATCGATGATGTCGATGCCATCGCTGGTCGGCACCGCGCCGAAGTCGGTCTGTTCGATTTGTTCAATCGCACCCGCGATGCCGGCGGCACCTTGCTGTTCACCGCGCCAGCCGCGGTACCGAGGCTTGGCATTGGGCTGCCCGACCTCGCCTCGCGGCTCGCCAGCCTCGGGCTGCTCGGTCTGCAGCCACTCAGCGACAACGCGCGCCGCCGAGTCATTCACGAACGTGGTACGGCGCGCGGCATGGACGTCGGCGACGACGTGCTCGACTTTCTGTTCCGCCGCTACCCGCGCGACCTCGGTGCACTGCTCGACCTGCTCGATCGCCTTGATCGCGCGACACTGGCGCGCAAACGCCGCCTCACGCTGCAACTGGTGCGCGACGTGATCCGCGATGCGGACGACTGATCACCACGGCAGCACCTCGCCGTTGGCGTGCCAGAACGTCCCGCTGTTCCTCGCATTCAAGGCGTCGATGCGCGCGATCAACAGATTTGCCGACTCGGCCGCGTCGATCTGGCCTTTGCCTGCGGTCATGCGTGTGCGCACGTACCCGGGATGCAGCAGCGCGACGGCCACATCCTGCCGCGCAAGATCGATCGCCAGCGATTTCGCACCCGCATTCAGCGCCGCCTTGCTCATTCGATAACCATAGTAGCCGCCGGAGCCATTGTCGGCGACCGAGCCCATGCGACTGGTGATGAAGGCGAGCTTGCACGGACCGGCGAGATGCGCCTGCAGGTCCTGGGTGAGCAGAATTGGCGCAAATGCGTTGACCGCCATCTGCGCCTCAAGCGACTCGCCGCTCACCGTGCCAAGTGCATCGTCGGCAAGCACCCCGGCGTTATGCACGACGATGTCCAGTTTGCGCGCGCCGAGTACCTGCACGATGCGCTGGCGACCGGCACCGTCGCGCACGTCAGCGCCCTCGACGACCTCCATTCCAGCGCGCGCTTCCGTGTGCGGCCATTGCCGTACCGCCGCCACCACCTGATCGCCACGCGCCGCAAACTGCCGCGCCAATTCAAGACCGATACCAGCGGATGCGCCGGTGACAAGAACCAAAGCCATGTGTCGCTCCTTCACGTCGGGAATACCAGTCATTGTCGCGCGAACCGTTACAATCCGCGCCCTGATGCGCGTCCTCGGAATCGAATCCTCCTGCGATGAAACCGGCGTGGCTGTCTACGACACCGCCCGAGGCTTGCGCGCGCACACTGTTTACAGCCAGATCGCCCTGCATCAGGCCTATGGCGGCGTGGTCCCCGAACTGGCGTCGCGCGACCATGTTCGCAAGCTGCTGCCACTGCTCCGCGAAACTCTCGCTTCCGCACATCTGACGCTGCGCGATCTTGATGGCATCGCCTACACCAGCGGGCCGGGACTGGTTGGCGCATTGTTGGTCGGCGCCGCGACCGCGCGGGCGTTGGCGTGGTCGCTGGATCTACCGGCGATTGGCGTGCATCACATGGAAGGTCATTTGCTCGCTCCCTTGCTTGAACCCGATGCACCGCAGCCGCCATTCGTGGCGCTGCTGGTCTCCGGCGGGCACACGCAACTGATCGCCGTGCGTGCGATCGGCGATTACACGCTGATCGGCGACACCCTCGATGATGCCGTCGGTGAAGCCTTCGATAAAACCGCGAAGATGATGGGCCTGCCCTATCCGGGTGGTCCGGAGTTGGCGGCACAGGCGGCGCACGGCGTATCCGGGCGCTTCAGCTTTTCGCGCCCGATGTGCGACCGGCCTGGTCTCGATTTCAGTTTCTCCGGCCTGAAAACCCAAGTACTGCTGGCTTGGGAGAAGTCAGACCGTTCCGAGCAGACTCGCGCCGATATCGCGCGCGCGTTCGAGGAAGCAGCGACTGAGACGCTGACGATCAAATGTCGGCGCGCACTGGCCGAGACCGGCATGCGCACACTGATCGTCGCCGGCGGTGTTGGCGCGAATCTGCGGCTGCGTGCATTGCTGCAATCTGCGGGCCGCAAGGAAGGCTTCGCCGTGGCGTTTCCACGCCCGGAGTTCTGCACCGACAACGGCGCGATGATCGCCTTCGCCGGCGCGATGCGCCTGGTTGCCGGTGAACACCAAGATGCGGCGATTGCAGTGCGTCCGCGCTGGCCGCTGGAAGAATTACTGAAGGTATGACCATGGACATCGTCTTCGTCGAAGCCCTGAAGATCGACACCCTGATCGGCATCTACGACTGGGAACGCCGTGCCAAGCAACCGGTCGTGCTCGATCTGGAAATGGCCTTCGACAACCGCGTGCCGGCGGCGACCGATCGCATCGAGGACACACTCGACTACAAGGCGGTGTCGAAGCGGCTGGTGTCGCTCGTCGGCGACGCGCAGTTCGGGCTGGTCGAAACCTTGGCCGAACGCTGCGCCGAGATCGTGCTGGGCGAGTTCCAGGTTTCGTGGTTGCGCCTGCGTATCCGCAAGCCGGGCGCGGTACGTGGCGCCGCCGCTGTCGGCGTACAAATTGAGCGCGGACGGCGGCCGGACTGATGGGTCGCGCCTACCTGTCGCTCGGTTCCAACATCGAAGCGGACGCGCATCTGCGCAGCGCCATCGCGGCATTGCGCGCACGCTTCGGCGACGTGCAGGTGTCGCCGGTATATCGCACCGTCGCGGTCGGTTTCGTCGGTGCAGAATTCCTCAATGCCGCCGCCATCATCGACAGCGACCTCGATCCATTCGCATTAAACGACTGGCTGCACGCCCTCGAAGACGCCCACGGCCGCGACCGCAGCGGGCCAAGATTCGGACCGCGTCCACTCGACATCGATATCGTTTTCTACGACGACCTCATCCTCGACGGCCCCGGCCATCTGCAAATTCCACGTGACGAACTCAAGCACGCCTTCGTGCTCAAACCACTTGCCGACCTCGTCCCCGACTTCGTGCACCCGCGCCTCGACCGCTCGCTTGCCGAACTGTGGTCGGCGTCGGCGATGACGATAGGGCCGACGGTCGATCTCGCATCGACAAGCGACTGACATTGCCCTAGCGTTGCGCTCCGCGCATGGGGCGCGCTGGAGCGGGTCATGTTCGAGAAGTTTTCGCGTAGTTGGACGCTGGTCAAGGCCAGTGCCGGCGTTCTTCGGCAGGACAAGGAATTGCTGGTCTTCCCGGTCATCTCGGTGATCGCCACGTTGCTGGTGATGGCGAGCTTCATCCTGCCGCTGTTCGGGCTACTCGACATGAAGGCGCTGGAACAGGGTGAGCGCGAACCGGTGTGGCTATACGTCTGGGCGTTCCTGTTCTACCTGACGCAGTATTTCGTCATCTTCTATTTCAACACTGCCCTGGTCGGCGCGGCCATGATCCGCCTGCGCGGCGGTGATCCAACCGTGGCCGACGGCCTGAACATCGCCTGGTCCAAGGTCAGCACGATCTTCGGCTATGCGTTGATTGCCGCGACCGTCGGCATGATCCTGCGCGCGATCGAACAACGCGCCGGCGTGATCGGGCGCTGGGTCGCGGGCCTGCTCGGTGCCGGCTGGACGGTGATCACCTTTATGACCGTACCAATCCTCGTCAGCCGCGACATCGGCCCGCTCGATGCGGTCAAGGAAAGTGCCCTGCTGCTGAAGAAGACCTGGGGCGAAAACCTGATCGGTCAGGGTGGCGTTGGTGTCGTTTTCGGGCTGCTGCAGTTCGCGGTGATCGCACTGACGGTGGTCGCGGTCATTGCGGTCGCCGGCACGAAATCAGTGGCCTTGATCGTCACTGTCGTCGCGCTTGGCGTGATCACGATGATGGTACTGGCGCTGATCCAGTCGGCGCTGTCCGGCATCTATTCGGCGGCGCTGTATCGCCACGCGATGGGCGAAGACACGGTCGGCATGGACTCGCAAATGCTGGCTTCGGCGTTCGCAGCAAAGCGTTGATCCGGTTCAGTCGCGCTGCGCGGGCGCGCGCGCGACAACCCAGACGCTGATCTGGTTCGCGCCAGCTTGGCGCAGCGCGCGGGCGCATTCGTTGACGGTGGCGGCCGTGGTCGCGACATCGTCGACGAGCGCGATGTGGCGGTTAGCAACGCGGGTAGGATCAGCGCGGAAGGCGTCGCGTACGTTGTTGCGGCGCGCGGCGGCGGCGAGGCCGGACTGCGCCTCGGTGGCGCGATCGCGCACCAGCGCATCGGCGTCGATACCGAGCGCAAACCCTGGTGCGATTCGTTTCGCCAATTCCAGCGACTGGTTAAAGCCACGTTCACGCAGACGCTTCGTATGCAGTGGTACCGGCACGAGCAAATTCGGGTACGCGGCGGGATCGGTGAGTCGTGCAGCCAGCGTGTCGGTCATCAAGTCGGCCAGTAACACGCCGGCGGCAAGATCGTGGTTGAACTTGAAGCGCTGGATCAGACCATCGAGCGGGTAGTCATACCGAAACGGCGCGATCAGGCGATCGAACGCCGGCAGCTGCTGTTGGCAACGACCGCAATGATCGGCCGACACCGCCAGCGGCAACGCACAGCGCGCACAGTGGTGGTGATTCCAAGGCAGCCCGGCGGTGCACGGCGCGCACAGTTCACGCCGCATTGCGCCGGCCGCGCCGCAGAGCAGGCAGCGCGGCGGCAGCAGGCGCAAACCGAGCCGCCGCCAGTAGCCGTCAACTGGATTCAAACGGTATGCGTTGACAGTGGGTGTCGGGGCCATAGACTGCGCGAACTTTAGCGCGGCGTGGCCGCGCATTCGGATTTTGGAGCGAACGATGCAATCAGAACAGGCAATCGACGAAATGGCGGGGTGCGGCGGCGGCTGTGCCTGCGCGACCGGAGTCGGCAAGACCGAGTTGCGTGCGGTGGACGATGGTCTACGCCATGACTGGACGCAACCCGAGATCGCCGCCCTGTTCGCGCTGCCATTCAACGACCTGCTGTATCAGGCACAAGCGGTGCATCGCGAACACCATGATCCGAACGCGGTCCAGGTCTCGACGCTGCTGTCGATCAAGACCGGTGCCTGCCCGGAAGACTGCGCCTATTGCCCGCAGAGCGCACGTTACGACACCGGATTGAAGGCCGAAAAACTGATGCCGCTTGATGCCGTCGTCGCAAAGGCGAAGCAGGCCAAAGAAGCCGGCGCCTCGCGCTTCTGCATGGGCGCGGCTTGGCGCTCGCCGAAAGACCGCGATATCAGCCAAGTCAATGCGATGGTCAGTGCGGTCAAGGCGCTGGGTCTGGAAACCTGCGCCACGCTCGGCATGCTGTCGCGCGAGCAGGCGGTCGCGCTGAAAGCTGCGGGGCTCGACTACTACAACCACAACCTCGACACCTCGCCTGAGTTCTACGGCGAGATCATCAGCACGCGCTGTTATCAGGATCGACTCGACACACTTGCCCACGTCCGCGACGTCGGCATGAAGACCTGTTGCGGCGGCATCGTCGGCATGGGCGAAACCCGCGCCGATCGCGCCAGCTTCGTCCGCGCGTTGGCGAATCTGCCGGCCCATCCGGATTCGGTGCCGATCAATCGCTTGGTCAAGGTGGCCGGCACGCCTCTGGCGGAAGAACACGATCTCGATGCGTTTGAATTCGTGCGCACGATTGCGGTGGCGCGGATCACCATGCCGGCATCGATGGTGCGACTCTCGGCCGGCCGTGAAGCGATGAGCGAGGAATTGCAGGCGCTGTGTTTCCTCGCCGGTGCGAACTCGATCTTTTACGGTGAGAAGCTGCTGACGACGGGTAATCCCGATACTGAATCCGACCGTGCACTGTTCGCGAAGCTCGGACTGCAGCCGCTTACCGTCGCCATGTCGACTGAGCGCGCGCACACCGACACCATCGAGCGCGCCGCTTGAGCGAAGGCACGACGATTGGCGCACGCGCTGCGACACGGGTCGCCGAGCGCAGCGCCGCGGGATTGCGGCGCGGCGTGCGCGTCGTCGACCATGCCGAAGGCGTGATGATCCGTATCGACGGCCGCGAACTGATTTCGTTCGCAAGCAATGATTACCTCGGCCTCGCCCAGCACCCGGAAGTGATCGCGGCACTGCAACGTGCCGCGAACGATTGGGGCGTCGGCAGCACCGCCGCGCATCTACTCGGCGGACATCGCGGCCCGCATGCGGTACTCGAACGCGAGGTTGCAGACTGGCTCGGCTATGAGGCGGCCCTGCTGTTTTCGACCGGTTATCTCGCCAACCTCGGCATCGTTGCCGGGCTGATGGAGCGCGGCGATGTCTGTGTGCAGGACAAGTTGAACCACGCCTGTTTGATCGACGGCGCAACACTGGCCGGTTGCGCGTTGCGCCGCTATCCACACAACGATGTCGATGCGGCGTCACGGCAACTTGATGGCGCCGGTGATGCCCCCAAGCTGTTGGCGACCGACGGCGTGTTCTCGATGGACGGTGACCTCGCGCCGCTGCGCCCACTCGCAGCATTGGCGAAGGTCCACCATGCGCTGTTGTTGGTCGACGATGCGCATGGCTTCGGCGTGCTCGGGACCGACGGACAAGGCAGTCCGGAACACCTCGGTCTGGATGCGCACGACGTGCCGTTGCGGATGGTGACGTTGGGCAAGGCGGTCGGTTGCAGCGGTGCGTTGGTGCTTGGCTCACGCGCCATGATCGACGCCTTGATTCAGTTCGCGCGACCGTTCGTTTATACGACAGCACTTCCCCCGGCGATTGCGGCCGCAGCGCTGTGCTCGATCACGCACCTCCGCCGCGAACCGCAACGGCGTGCGCACCTGCGCGAACTGATCGCGCGATTCCGTATCGGTGCGAGCCAACTCGGCTACACCGTCATGCCATCGACGACTCCGATTCAACCATTGCTGATCGGCGATACCCAGGCAGCGGTCGCGTTGTCGCAGGCTTTGCTGCAGGGTGGACGCTATGTTCCGGCGATACGGCCACCGACCGTTCCAGTTGGCGCTGCACGGCTGCGGGTGACCTTGTCAGCGGCGCATACGGCTGCGCAGATCGACGGCCTGCTCGACGCATTGAACGACATGAGGTGCGCATGAATGGCGAGACCCAACTGACGGTGCTGCTGCGTACGCTGTCGCCGGTGTGGCAACCGGACGAATACGTCTACGCCACGCTGCCGACGCTAAGCGCCGAGCTCAATCCGGTGCTGTTGTTCCGCGAGGCCGAGGGCTGGACACATGTGCTGCGTCGCGACATTGCGGACGCAGCGGGCATCGACCATACCTTCACCTGCGCCTGGTTCACCTTGTGCGTTCATTCGTCGCTGAAGGCGGTTGGGCTAACGGCTGCGGTTGCGGACGCGCTGGCCAATGCCGGAATCGCTTGCAATGCTGTTGCGGCGTACCATCACGATCATCTGTTCTTGCCGTTGGATCGCGCCGCCGAGGCGCTCGAGATCCTGCAGCGACTGTCGCGGAGCTGAAACATGCATATCGACACCTATGGCCAAGGCGGCGACATTCCGATCGTCTTGATACACGGCTGGGCCATGCATGGCGGCATCATGACGCCGCTCGTCGAGGGCTTGGTGCGGGTACCGCGGGTGAAGGTACACGTGGTCGATCTACCCGGGCACGGTTATAGCCGCGCTGGTGAGCAAGGCTTCGATGTCGCCGAGTGCGTCGAGCGGCTGACGCGTTTGTTGCCGCCAGGCGCGATTTGGGTCGGCTGGTCCTTGGGTGGACTGGTGGCGTTGCGTGCGGCATTGACGCCTGCGGCCCAAGTCGCCGGCCTCGGGATGATCTGCGCCTCGCCCTGTTTCGTTAGTCGTGGCGCATGGACACACGGCGTGCCGCTGGCGGTGCTGGAGCAGTTCGGCCGCGATCTCGCGACCGACTATCAGGGCACGATCGAGCGCTTTCTAGCGCTTGAGGCACAAGGTGACGACAACGCCCAAGCTTGCCTGCGCGAGCTGCGCGCACATGTTTTCGACCGTGGCCAGCCGAGCACTACGGTGCTGGAAATGGGCTTGTACGCGCTCGAACACAGCGACTACTCGGAACAGTTGTCGCAGATCACCTGCCCGAGTCTATGGGTGCCGGGCGGGCGCGATCGACTGGTGCCGTGGCAGGCGATGGAATGGTCGGCAGAAGCGGCACGCGGACGCTTCCATCGCATTGATGGGGCCGCCCACGCGCCCTTCGTCACCCATCTCGCCGAGCTAATGGTGCAGATGAAAATCCTGGTGCGTGAGGTCCACGGCGAATGAGTCTCGATGGCGGGCGCGTGCGACGCGCGTTCTCGCTTGCGGCACCCGGCTATGACGCGATCGCGACCTTGCAGCATCAGGTCGAGACCGCCTTGCTTGAGCGATTGGAGATCATCCAGGAAGCGCCGTTGCGGGTACTTGATGTCGGTGCCGGACCGGGACGTGCCAGTGCGCTGCTGCGCAAGCGCTTCGCGAAGGCTGAAGTGATTGCGCTCGATCTTGCGCTACCGATGCTGCATGTCGCGAAATCCCGCACCGGCTGGTGGAAGCCGTTCCGGCGCGTCTGCGGCGACGCGCGCGCGCTGCCAATCGCCGACCAGAGCATCGACCTGTTGTTCTCAAACCTGTGCCTGCAGTGGTGTGACGATCTGGTGGTTGTATTTGATGAATTCCGCCGCGTCTTGCGCCCCGGCGGCTGGCTGCTGTTCACCACCTTTGGCCCGGATACGCTGACCGAACTGCGCCAGAGTTGGGCGGCGGTCGACGAGTCGCCGCATGTCAACGTGTTTATCGACATGCTCGACATCGGTGACCGCCTGCTTACCGCCGGCTTCCGCGACCCGATGCTCGACGTCGATGATTATGAATTGCGCTACTCCGATCCGAAGCTGTTGATGCGCGAACTCAAGGACATCGGCGCCGGTAATGCCGACCGGCAGCGTGCACGCGGCCTGACCGGAAAGCACAAACTTGCAGCGATGTTGCGGACCTATGAACGCTTCCGCGCTGATGACGGCCGCTATCCGGCAACCTACGAAGTGGTGTTCGCGCAGGCACAGGCGCCGGAACTATCGCAACCGCGTCGTGGTGATGGCGGTGACATCGCCGCAGTCTCGGTCGACAGCCTGCGCGCGCAACTGAAGGCGCGGCGTCAGGGCACGTAACCGACATCAACTGACGGCGCCGTGGTTAGAATTGCATCCGGATCGACGTAAGGATGGATGCGATGACGATGGAATGGATCGGCACCGGTTTGTTTGCGCTGGCCGTGCTGCACACGTTTTCGACCAAGTTCTTCGATCACCTGTCGCATGTGAAGCCAGCCCATGCCGGCATCTTCCATTTGCTCGGTGAAGTCGAGGTGGTGTTCGGCTTCTGGGCAATGGTGCTGTTCGGCGCATTTGTCGCGCTGCAGGGCAAGCCAGCGGCATTGCTGTATGTCGAAGGACTGAATTTCGTCGAACCGTTGTTCGTGTTCGCGATCATGGTCGTGGCGGCGAGTCGCGCCGTGCTGCAGGTCTCGCGCGGCCTCGTCGCGCTGCTCGCACGTGCCGTCCCGGCGCCGCAAGCGACCGCCTATTTCTTCGTGACCTTGAGCTTGGTGCCGTTGCTTGGTTCGTTCATCACCGAACCAGCAGCGATGACGCTGGCGGCACTGATCCTGCGCGATGGCTATTACACACAGCCGATCAGCAATCGCCTGAAATACGCTGCGCTTGGCGTGTTGTTCGTCAACATCTCGATCGGCGGCGTCATGACCCCGTATGCAGCACCGCCAGTACTGATGGTCGCAACGACCTGGGGCTGGGACATCGGCTTCATGATGAGCCACTTCGGATGGCGCGCGGCGATCGCGGTACTGATTAACGCAGCGACACTCACCTTCATGTTCCGTCGTGAACTTGGCGCATTGACCTTGAACACCGGTAGCGTCGAAGCGCAGCGCGTGCCTGGATTGATGGTGTTTTGGCATCTTGCGCTGCTCGCCGGCGTCGTCGTATTCGCGCACGACGCGCCTGTCTTTCTTGGCTTGCTGCTGCTGTTCCTGGCGGTCGCTGAGGCCTATCCACAACACCAGAACAAGCTGCTGTTGCGTGAAGCGCTACTGGTTGCATTCTTCCTCGCCGGCCTGGTGGTACTGGGCGGCATGCAGCGGTGGTGGTTACAGCCGCTGCTGACGCAAATGAATCCAAACCAAGTATTTTTCGGCGCGGCCGCGCTGACCGCGATTACCGACAATGCCGCACTGACGTATCTCGGTTCGCTGGTCGAGGGTTTGTCGGCCGAGTTCAAGTACGCGCTGGTCGCCGGTGCGGTCACCGGCGGCGGCCTGACGGTGATTGCGAACGCACCGAATCCGGCTGGGCTGTCGATCTTGCGTATGCAGTTCGACGAAGAGTCGATCAGTCCACTTGGCCTGTTCGCATCCGCGCTCGCGCCGACCGCGGTGGCGATCGTCTGCTTCTGGCTACTGTAGGTCCCAGGCGACGCGCTGCTGCGCGCGCAGCACGTCGGCGCCGCTGTAGCTGTCTTTGGCGCGTTCTGCGAATTCCGCGCGCAGGCGCAGTGACATTTCGCGCACCTTGTCGGCGTTCGCAGCCTTGCCGGCGGCGTAGACACGTTCGCCCAGTGGTGAGCAAAATCGGTGCAGGTCGAAGAAATAGCGTTCCTGGCCACCGGTGACGAAACCGAGCATCGGCGCACCGGAAGCCACTGAATCCAGCGAACGGCCGGCGCGCATTTCACGCTCTCCGGCAAGGCGCGCAGAACTGTCGCTGAGCTCGATAAAGCTTTCGCCAACGTTCGCGGTGTCGAGATCAGAGGCGATCAGCGCCAGATCGAGGGCGCGTTCGACGTCGGGCGTCTTGCTCCAGCCGGGATGGATGCGTTCCATCTCGCGGCCGAGATTCGGCGCCAGCGGCCCACCACTGTGGATGACCTCGGCGGTGTTGTACGTGCGCCGGTCGCTCGCTTGCGGGTTCGCGTCGAAGGTGCTGCCGGCGATCATGATGTCCAGCGCCAGATAAAGCGCACGATCATGGCCACGCTCGAAGCCGCAGCGATCAAGAATGCGCTGTGTCTCGGCGATGCTCGCCGCCTCGTTGCTACCGACCGGGTGTCCAGTATCGATGACTTCGCGCTGGCGCAGGTCGTGGCAACTCGCGAACAGGCTGAGGGCGATCCAGTCCATCCCGGTCAGCGTGTGCGGGCCAGCCTCGCGCATGACGCGACCGATGCGGCGGTCGAGGATTTCGAGCGCATGCATCTCGTTGTGATAGTCGTGATAGTCGTTGCCGAAGCGGCCGTGACGCACCGCCATACGCACCAAACTCAACGCCAACGCGCTTTCGGCACGATCCCAGGCTTGGGCGATGCTGTCGCCAAAATGTTCGCCGAAGAGGGCGCGGCGACTGGCGAACAGCGCCAACACGTCCGGACGGCGCTCGCCGATCAGACGCAGCGCTTCGTCGGGATCCTGCAAGCGGATCTCGATCGCGTCAGCCGGAAAACTGTCCTGCAACCCTTCGATCACGGTGCCCAGCCGAAGCCCCTCCAGAATCCACGGTCGAGTATAGGCGCCGCAGCGGCCGCGGCGGTAGGGGATACCGCCTACAACACACCCCGCGACGCCAACGACAGTGGTCGGCCGTCACCGACGATGAAGTGATCGAGCAGGCGAATATCGACCAAGGCCAGGGCGTCGCGCAGGCGCCGGGTCACGGCGATATCTGCCGCGCTGGGCTCGGTAATGCCGCTCGGATGGTTGTGCGCGACGATCACCGCGGCAGCACGATGGTGGATGGCACGCCGCACCACCTCGCGCGGGTGCACGCTGGCACCGTCCAGGGTGCCGTGGAACAAGTCCTCGAACGCGACGATGCGATGGCGCGTGTCGAGAAACGCAGCAGCGAACACTTCCTGCGGTCGGTCGCGCAGATTCAATGCGAAATAATTGGCGGCGGCGGCGGGGTCGCATACGACGTCGGAGCGGGTCAGCGCACTCGCGAGATAGCGTTGCGCCAGGGTAATTACCGCGCGCAGTTCGGCACGCTTAGCGGGGCCGATGCCACGCACACCCATCAGCGCCCGCCCATCGTGCGCAAACAGGCCGGCAAGGCCGTCGGCTTCGCGCAAAACGCGACTCGCAAACGCGAGGACGTCCTCGCCACGCTGGCCGGTGCGCAGGAATAGCGCGAGCAATTCGGCGTCCGACAGCACCTCCGGGCCGTGCTTTAACAAGCGTTCGCGGGGACGGTCGGCAGCGGCAAGATCGGCGAGGCGCATCACGGTTCATCCAGTAGGTACTGAAGTTTCGTGGCCAGCCATCGATTTGGCATCGGTCAGCGACGCTGATTCAGCTAGGATTACTCGCAATTTGGTATCGGATCCCGCCGTGGCTGGAACACTTCAAGGACTGCGCTGTCTGCTTGGCGTCAGCGGCGGTATCGCTGCTTACAAATCGGCCGATCTGGTGAGGCGCCTGCGCGACGCCGGCGCCGAAGTTCAGGTCGTGCTGACCGAGAACGCGGCGCGCTTCGTTACCGCCCAAACGTTTCAGGCGGTGTCTGGTCGCGCCGTGCGCCATTCTTTATGGGATGAGGCGGCCGAGGCGGCTATGGGTCATATCGAATTGGCGCGCTGGGCAGACCTCATCTTGGTCGCGCCGGCCTCGGCCGATTTGATCGCACGTCTGGCGCAAGGCCAGGCCGACGACTTGCTCAGCACGCTCTGTCTGGCCAGCGAGGCGCCCCTGGCGATCGCTCCGGCGATGAACCGGGTGATGTGGGCCAAGGCAGCGACGCAGGCCAATATCGCGCAACTACTGTCGCGCGGCGTCAGCGTATTCGGGCCGGGCAACGGCGATCAGGCCTGCGGCGAGATCGGTGCTGGGCGCATGCTGGAACCGTTGCAACTGGTCGCGGCACTGTCGGCGCTGCGCGCCACCACGCAGTTGCTTGCCGGGCGCCGGCTATTGGTCAATGCCGGCCCGACCTTCGAAGACATCGACCCGGTACGTTTCATCGGCAACCGTTCATCCGGACGCATGGGGTTCGCGATCGCCGAAGCCGCCGCGATCGCGGGTGCAGCGGTGACCCTGATTGCCGGCCCGGTCGATCTGGCGACGCCGCGTGGCGTGCAGCGTGTCGATGTGCGCAGTGCCCGCGATATGCATGCAGCAGTGTTGGCGGCGCTTCCAGCCGATGTCTTCATCGCAACCGCTGCAGTCGCCGACTACCGTATCGCCACACCGTCCCCGCACAAGATCAAGCGCAGCGTCGAGGCGCTGAGCCTGCAACTGGTGCCGAACCCCGACATCGTCGCCGACATCGCGCAGCATGCGCAGCGACCGCAACTGGTGGTCGCGTTCGCGGCGGAAACCGAAAACGTGGTCGAGAACGCGCGCGGCAAACTGGCCCGCAAGCGGGTTGACTTGGTGTGCGCGAACCGCGTCGGCCACGACTGCGGCTTCGAGCGCGCCGACAACGCATTGGATGTCGTTGCGCCAGACGCTGAATGGCATTGGCCACAGGCACCGAAAACCGAATTGGCACGCCGCCTGATCGAACTGATTGCACACCGTCTGCCGGTGACATCGTGAGGCATCGCCTCGATGTTCGCGTTCTCGATGGTCGCATCGGCACGGAATTTCCGCTGCCGGAATACGCGACCTCGGCGTCCGCCGGTCTCGATCTGCGCGCGATGATCGATGCGCCGCTGATGCTCGATGCCGGCGCGACGATGTTGATTTCAAGCGGCATCGCCATTCATATTGCTGACCCCAGCCTGGCCGCCGTGATCCTGCCGCGCTCGGGTCTCGGCCACAAACATGGCATCGTGCTCGGCAACTTGGTCGGACTGATCGATGCCGATTACCAAGGGCCGCTGATGCTGTCGGTGTGGAATCGTTCGCAGTCGACCTTTACCATCCAGCCCGGTGATCGCTTGGCGCAACTAGTATTGGTGCCGATCGTGCGAGCCGAACTGAATCTCGTGGATGAATTCGTCGCGAGCGATCGCGGCGCCGGCGGCTTCGGCCACACCGGCAGGCAATGACGGAGCAATGAACGGATGAAGTTCGCACTCGGCATGAGCAAGAGGACGGCGCTGCAAGCCGCCATGGAACGGCAGTCGGCGCCATTGGATGCGCAGCGCCTCGGCATCACGGCAGGCGTTGGCTTGGCGCTGGTGCTGGCATTGATATCGCTGTTCGACGGCGTACAACGCGGACGTGAGGAATCCACTGCGGCGGCGCTGAACGAATCGCGTGCTGCGCTGGTCCAGTCGATCGGCGCCGAGATGCGCAATCAGGCGGGGCGCGTGGCTGCCGCAGCCAAGGACACCGAGTTGACCTTAGCCGTCACCGGCTTTGACAGCGCCGCTCAAATGCGCGCCAAACAACGCCTGCGCAGCTTGATTCCGGAATTGGTCGATGCCGAATTCCACGATGCCTCGCTACCCGACCTGATCGAAGCTGATTTGGCCAAGTTCGGGTATGCCAAGGCCGATATTCTGGCCGAGGCGCGTGAGTCCGGGCAGGGCGCACGCGTGCAGGTGCACGCCTGCGGTGCCGATGCGCAATGTCTGGCCGTGGTGCAGCCGATCCGCATTGGTGAGACCACCATCGGTTACATCTATGCGTTATTGCCACTCGACGCGGTGCAGCGGCAGATGGACGCGGCATCGGTGAGCGGTGGTCTACTCGAATTGCGCCAAGGCAAGTCCGGAATATCCGCCGGCCCAGTCATCAGCATTGATCGCGGCATCGCTGCCGGCGATGTGCCGGAACAGATCGAACCGGTACCCGGCACGCTCATGATGATCGTGACGCGAGTGCCGACCTTGTTTCACATCGGTAGCGTTTTCGGATTATTCGAGGAACGCGGCGCGACCTCGCTGCTGCTGCAGGGTCTGTTTGCATTAGCCGTCGTCGGCGGACTGATATTCCTTCGTCAGCGCTTGCCGAAGCTGGAAGCGACGCCCGATGGCAATGTCGAAGACCAAGACAAGCCGCGCGCATCGATGGAACAGTTGCAGCAAAAGTTGGCCGCCAATGCCGCAGCCGAAGACGCCGTTGCGAATGCCGAGCAGGCGGCCATCACAGCAACGCAAGTCGAGCAATCGACGAAGGCGGCACTGTCGTCTGGCGCGCTTGATCGCAGCATGTTCCGCGCCTACGACATTCGCGGCATCGTCGACAAGAATCTGACGCCAGGCACCGCACAGTTGATCGGCCAATCGATCGGTTCGATCGTGCGTGAGCGCGGCATGACCGAAGTCTGTGTCGCACGCGACGGCCGACTGTCCGGACCGGATCTGTCGCAGGCGCTGATTCGTGGTCTGCGCATTGCCGGCTGCGATGTCATTGACATCGGCGCGGCGCCCACGCCGGTGCTGTATTTCGCGACGTATCACTTGAATACCGGCAATGGCGTGATGGTGACCGGCAGCCACAACCCGCCGGAATACAACGGATTCAAGATCGTCGTCGGCGGCCAGACACTGGCCGAGGAAGCGATTCAAGACATCTTCGCGCGCATCGTCGAAGGACGCTTGGCAAATGGCAATGGTGGCGTCAGTTCGGTCGATGTGAAGGCCGAGTACATCGAGCGCATCACTTCCGACGTACAAGCAACGCGACATATGAAGATCGTCGTCGATGCCGGCAACGGCATTGCCGGCGCGTTCGCGCCGGCGGTGCTGGAAGGCATCGGCTGTGAAGTCATGCCCTTATATTGCGAAGTCGACGGCAACTTCCCGAACCACCATCCAGACCCGTCCGAATTGCGCACTCTCGACGATCTGAAAATCGCCATCAAACAGTACGATGCCGACCTCGGCCTCGCCTTCGATGGCGATGGCGATCGCCTCGGCGTCGTTACCAAGAATGGCGACGTCATCTATCCAGATCGCTTGCTGATGCTGTTTGCGGAAGACGTGCTGACACGCAATCCCGGCGCCGCCATTATCTACGACGTGAAATGCACCGGGCAATTGTCCGAACACATCCTGCGCAATGGTGGTAGCCCGGTGATGTGGAAGACCGGTCATTCGCTGATCAAGGCCAAGATGCGCGAGGAAGATTCAGCGCTGGCCGGCGAAATGAGCGGCCACTTCTTCTTCGGTGAACGCTGGTATGGCTTCGACGACGGCATCTACGCCGCTGCGCGCCTAATGGAAATTCTGGCGCAACGTGATGAAACCCCGGAAGCAGTGTTCGCGACCTTGCCCAAGGGTGTCAGTACGCCGGAGCTCAAAATTCCGATGGTCGAAGGCGAACACTACGCCTTCATCGAACGTTTCCGCGAACGTGCCAAGTTCCCCGGCGCCAAGGTCACCACGATCGATGGCGTACGCGCCGACTACAAGGACGGCTTCGGACTGGTGCGCTGCTCGAATACGACGCCGTGCTTGGTGTTGCGTTTTGACGCGCTGAACAAAAACGGCCTCGACCGCATCCAGGATAGTTTCCGTGGCCAGTTGCTGGCGGTGGATTCGAGCCTCAATTTGCCGTTCTAATCGCGGCTACATCGCGGCGGCCGGAAGGCCGCCCGACCCCCGCATCAGGGACGCTTGAGTAGCGACTTCAGGTCGGCAAACGGATTCGATGTCGCCCGTGCGCTGGGCGTTTCAGGCGCAGCGCCGGTACCCGCATCATGCTCGATCTGTCGCTGATGCTCGTTGTCATGGCAATACAGGCACAACAGCTCCCAGTTGCTGCCGTCGCCGGGATTGTCATCGTGGTTGTGGTTGCGGTGGTGCACCGTCAACTCATGCAGATTGACCCGCGTGAACTCGCGCGCACAGCGTCCGCAGATCCACGGATACATCCCAAGCGCGCGTTCCCGGTACCCCAAGTCACGCTCACGCTTCGCCTTCTGCGCATCGGCCACGATTTTGTCGAGCTTGGCTTCATTGATGGGCTTGTGGGTGGGCATGGCACAACGATCGCCGGAGGGTCATGATAGTGTACCTACATCGCGTAGCTACACAAGGATCTAGCGATGAAGACGGCGAAGCTCTTTACCTCCGGCGGATCACAGGCGGTACGCCTGCCCCGGGAGTTCCGCATGCCCGGCGAACAGGTCAGAATTTCGCGCGACGGCAACCGCGTCGTGCTCGAAGCGATGCCACCGACAGGTAGCGCGATGGTCGAGGCACTGAACAAGTTCTCCGACGATATGTTCTCCGAAGGCCGACAGCAGCCAAGAATGCAGAAGCGCCGGGGACACTAGTGCGATTTCTGCTCGATACGAACATCTGCATTTACGCGATGCGCACTCGCCCGGAGTCCGTGCAGCGGCGCCTCGCAGCAGCGCGCAGTGCTGATCTCGCAATTTCGACGGTGACGGTGTTCGAGCTTTGGTACGGCGTGTTTTGCAGCAAGGCGGTGGCGCGCAACAGCGACGCCTTACGCGAATTCCTCGCACCATTGCGGCAACTGGAGTTCGACGTCGAGGACGCCGCCACTTGCGCAAAGATCCGCGCAAGTCTGGAAGCCGGCGGCACGCCGATCGGCCCCTATGATCTGCAAATCGCCGCGCAGGCGCTGCGCCGCAAACTCACGCTCGTCACCCACGACACTGCAGAGTTCAAGCGCATCGCGGGATTGAAGCTGGCGGATTGGGCGTGAGTTGCTGACACAGAGAATCTGGACTTCCCGAGAGACTCACCAGCCCTCTGATTGCGCATCGCATTCTTCAATTCCCTCGAAACCGAGCGAAGAATTCTCCGTCCACGTCATGGACAGTGCGTGGTTTGACGCCAAGTTCCTTTTCGACAAACAGGGTAACCAACTGCTCGCCATCGATTAGTTCGATTGGGTCGCGTCCAGGCTTGGTCGCTTCCGTGCGAGCATCCTTGGTGAATCGACCAGTGGTAATGATTACGCCCTTCTCGGCGATACCCGAAATGTCGTTCCGGAACTGCGCGACTACTTCGCGGCCAACGACGTCCTTGTAGCGTTTGGCCTGAAATGCGACGCGGACTGTAACAACGGGATTCAAACGCAGGGTTCCGAATCCATCGATTCCAAAATCCCGCGATTGCTGTGTGGCCTCGACCGATTCAAGTCCGCATCGTCGCAGCAACTGCACGCATGCGAGTTCAAATCCTCGTGCCGGCAATCCACGCAAAGTTGCGAGCAGCACGTCTTCAAACGCTTCTTCGTCCGGAACCGCGACGATCGTTTCCTCAGATGATTTCGGCTCACCGACTTCGGCGCTCTGGCGACGAGTCTCGGCATGAATCTTCACCCATCGCAAGAACAACTCGCGCGCCTGCTCTGCGCTCAATTGATGCTTCCAGCCAGTCGCGGTCAATACCCAAATACCGCGCCTCGATCCATCCAAGAGTCCTTCCCACACAAGGTATTGCCGGGCCCAAGCCACTTGGTTGTTGAAGCGCAATTGCTTGTTGGATGTGGTCTCGTCCAGTTTCGATGTCGGGACATTGAGGTGTCCCGCGATCCAATCGCAGACTTCTCTCGGCTTGGCTTCGCCGCCTAGTGCACGGAGCGCGTCCAGCAGAGGCGGCATCCACTGAACGAACTCCGCGCCGGATTTGTCCTTGGACTTGGCCACCTCACACCCCCATCGGATTCGCTTTGTCGACGTCGATACCGTAGAGCTTGATCGCTTTAGCGACGTCCGCGCGCTTGAGTTTGCCGTCGTCGGCGAGTGCGGCGATGGCGGCGTGGGCGATCCAGTGGCGGTCGACTTCGAAGAAGCGGCGCAAATTGGAGCGCGTGTCGGAGCGACCGAAGCCGTCGGTACCGAGCACGGTGTAACCCATGCCGCGCGGCAGGTACGCGCGTATCTGGTCGGCGTATTGACGCACGTAGTCGGTCGCAGCAATGGCGGGGCCGTCGCGACCTTCAAGCTGCTGCGCAATCCAGGCCTTACGCGGCTCGGATTCTGGATGCAGCCGGTTGTAGCGCTCGGCATCGGCACCATCACGGCGTAGTTCGTTGAAGCTCGGGCAACTGTGGATATCGGATTTCACACCGAAATCCTTTTCCAGCAACTCGGCCGCCGCGATCACTTCGCGCAAAATCGTGCCCGAACCCAGCAACTGCACGCGCAGTTCATTCTTCTTCGCCTTGCCGGCATCGCGCAGCAGATACATGCCACGAATAATGCCCTCGGCGGCAGCCTCGGGCATTTCCGGATGCACGTAGTTTTCGTTCATCAGGGTGATGTAGTAGTAGCAATCTTCCTGCTCGGTGAGCATGCGGCGCATGCCGTCCTGCAGGATGACCGCCACTTCGAACGCAAACGTCGGGTCATAGCTGCGGCAATTCGGAATCGCTGAAGCCAGCAGATGCGAGTGACCATCCTCGTGCTGCAAGCCTTCACCGTTCAACGTGGTGCGACCGCTGGTTGCGCCGAGCAAGAAACCGCGCGCGCGCATATCACCGGCGAGCCAGGCGAGGTCGCCGACGCGCTGCATGCCGAACATCGAGTAGAAGATGAAGAACGGCAGCATCGGCAGATTATTGCTGCTGTAGCTGGTCGCAGCGGCCAACCACGAACACATCGCACCGGCTTCGGTGATGCCTTCCTGCAACACCTGTCCGGCGGCGTCTTCGCGGTAGTACATGAGCTGATCGGCATCGACCGGCTTATACAACTGACCGAACGGCGCATAGATGCCAATTTGGCGGAACAGACCTTCCATGCCGAAGGTACGTGCTTCGTCGGCGACGATCGGCACCACGCGTGGCCCAACGGTTTTGTCGCGCAGCACCAGATTCAGTACCTGCACGAACGCCATCGTCGTCGAGATCTCGCCCTCGCCTGAAGACTTCAGCAATCGTTCGAACGTGGCGAGTTCGGGGACTGGCATCGATTCGTCGGCACGGCGACGACGCTGCGGCAGCGAACCGCCGAGCGCGGCGCGACGCGACATCATGTACTGCACTTCCGGCGAGTTCTCGCCCGGGTGGTAAAACGGCACCGATTCCAGATCCTCGTCCTTGATCGGCAACTTGAAACGGTCACGGAAGTGACGGATCGAGTCGGTATCCATCTTCTTCTGCTGGTGCGTGATGTTCTGTGCCTCGCCGGCATCACCCATCCCGTAACCCTTCACGGTCTTGGCGAGGATCACCGTCGGCATGCCCTTCTGCGTCGATGCCGCGTGATAGGCCGCGTAAAGCTTGTGCGGATCATGGCCACCGCGGTTGAGGTGCCAGATGTCATCGTCGGACAAGTTCGCGACCATGGCCTTGGTCTCTGGATACTTGCCGAAGAAATGCTCGCGCGTGTAGGCGCCGCCGAAGGCCTTGCAGTTCTGGTATTCGCCGTCGACAGTTTCGTTCATCAACTTGCGCAGCACACCGTTCGGATCGCGTTGCAGCAATGCGTCCCAGTAACTGCCCCAGACCACCTTGAGCGCATTCCAGCCCGCGCCACGGAAGACGCCTTCAAGCTCTTGGATGATCTTGCCGTTGCCGCGCACCGGACCATCAAGACGCTGCAAATTGCAGTTGATCACGAACACCAGGTTGTCGAGCTTCTCGCGTCCGGCCAGCGCAATCGCACCCAGCGATTTGGGCTCGTCCGACTCGCCATCGCCCATAAAGCACCAGACCTTGCGGTCGGATGCCGGAATCAAGCCGCGATGTTCGAGGTATTTGAAGAAGCGTGCCTGATAGATCGCACAGATCGGACCGAGCCCCATCGATACCGTCGGCGTCTGCCAGAAGTCCGGCATCAACCACGGATGCGGATAGCTCGAAATGCCCTTGCCATCGACCTCCATCCGGTAGTTGTCGAGCTGGTCTTCGCGCAGACGACCTTCGAGAAAGGCTCGTGCGTAAATGCCCGGGGAGCTGTGGCCTTGGATGTAAAGCAAGTCACCCGGATGGGTGTCGCTCGGCGCGCGCCAGAAGTGATTGAAGCCGACGTCGTACAGGGTCGCACTCGACGCGAATGAGGAAATGTGGCCACCGAGTTCGCCGGGCTTGCGGTTCGCCCGCACCACCATCGCCATCGCGTTCCAGCGCAGGATCGAACGAATACGCCATTCCAGCGCGGCATCACCGTCCGACTTCGCTTCGCGCGAGGGCGGAATGGTATTGATGTAGTCGGTCGTCATCGGGAACGGCAGATTGACGCCGGCGCGGCGGGTCTCGTCGACCATGCGTTCCATCAGAAAATGTGCGCGTTCAGCGCCATCGTGGCCGATGACGGCGCTGATCGCCTGCATCCATTCCCGGGTTTCGCTGGGATCGAGGTCGTCGTTCAACAGGTCGTGGATCTGGCTCATCACTGCTCCCTCCGCAGGCGGCCGCTGGGGCCGTTCGTTGTTCAGAACGGTGATGCTAGCGACTTTGGCGCGCGCGCCCCATCCTCGTGCGTTTGAATGCACCAATAACGTGCATTCACACCGCCGTACTCAGCGGCGCAGCGTACCCGCGGCCTTGCAGGCGGCATTGGCCTGCATCGCGGCCAAGCCTGCGCCGTGCTCAAACGGTGGCTTCCAGTAGGCGTCGAAACAAGCCTTTGGGCAACAATCCGCGTGTTGGTCAGCGCCACAGGTGGCGATGCGATTGATGCATTCCTCACGCTCGACCCCAACCGACGACGAGTGGCTGCGGCACTGGTCAATTTCGGTAGTGCAGATCTCGACACCACTGCGAATCGGCTTGGACGCGCGCAACACCGGATCGTCGGCATCGACGACGCCATCACGGCGCACCAGACCACCCGGTTCGATCAAGGTTTCGAAGACATCACCGCCCGGAAAAAATGCGCAGACACGCAGCACGCCGCCGCGGCCGATTTCCGCCAAAACCCGCGATGCGCCGGCTGAATTCCGTCGACCGAACGCTTCGGCTTCGACGGCATGCGCCTGCGCCGGCGTCAACTTTGAAGCAATCTGGACCAAACCGGCACCGGTGGCCTCGACGCGTTCGCACGGCGACTCGTAAGCCGGCGCCGTCGTGCTGCCACTGCTCAACGTCGCATCAGGTTCTGAGCCTTTGGCACAGGGCGTGTTCGACACCACCACACCGCCGTCCGCGTTCTTGCATTTGAAGACGTTGGCGGCGTCGGCGTTGCCGACGAGAAACAGGGTCACCAAGGCCAAACTGGCGATGCGGAGCAAATTCGGATGCATATCGATCGATCTCCCCAAGCGTTTCGTGATTATGCCGCACACTCAGTGTGTGATCTCGCCGTCTACTCTCGGTGGAAACTGAATGTGAAATCCTTGCGCCAAGAGGTTGGCCCGGACGACGCCAGCGTCATCGCGCGCGAGTTTACGCTCAGGCGTCAGTGCGACTTCCAAAACGAAACTGAGTGCCCCCAGCGTTTTCGCGATGTTCGCCGGCACCAGACCAAACGCATCGCGTTCGCGCAAATAGACATAGGTGTCGTCGCGTTTTTCACTGCGATAGACATAGCACTGCATCTCGGCTCCTTGGAAGGCGCGTGCACGAACCGATTGGCGGCACGTCGACGGCGCGGCAGAATAGCGGCATGCGCAAGAAATCGCTTTACAAGGTTACCTTCCTGAATCAGGGCAAGAGCTACGAACTGTATGCGCGCCTGGTGCAATCCTCCGAGTTGTGGGGATTTACGACCATCAGCGAACTCGTGTTCGATGAGGCAAGCAGCTTGATCGTCGACCCGGCCGAGGAAAAGCTACGCGACGAGTTCAAGGAAACGAAGTCCTTACACCTTCCGATTCAAGCGATCCTGCGAATCGAGGAAGTGGAAAAACGTGGCACTGCTGCAATCCGCGATGCCAGCAACGGCGACAAGATCATGCCGTTTCCAATGCCTACCCGACCCGGCTGATCGGAACCAGATCTGTACGGCGATCGGTTTGGCCTCGTCGTCTTCGCCGCAAATAACCATCCATTCATCACCAACCTCGGAAACTGCGGCACTTTTCGAGGACTGATGAATGCGATCGATGACGACATGGCTTGGCGCATTGCTGATCGCGGCAATCGCCGCGACCGCGGTAGCGCAGGAAGCCAGTGCAGCAACACAACAGATGGATGTCGTCGAAGTCAGTGGGCTTCAGCCTGGCCCAAGCCTGTGGCGCATCAGCCATGGCGACAACGAAATGTGGGTGCTGGGAACACTTAGCCCGGTACCGAAACGCATGCAGTGGGATGCGGCCGATGTCGAGTCGATCATCCGGGAATCGCAGCTGGTGCTGCTCAGTCCGACGATCAACGTGAAGTCCGAGCTCGGTTTCTTCGCCCAAATCGCATTGGTGCCGAAGCTGTTTGCGATACGCAAGAATCCGGGCAAGGAAACGCTGCAGGAAGTGCTGCCCGATGAGTTGTATGCACGTTGGCAGACACTGTCGAAACGATATTTCCGCTCGACGCGCGGACTCGAGAAACGACGCCCGATCTTCGTCGCGCAGGAACTCTACGAACAAGCATTGGGCGACGCCGGCCTGCGCTCTGACAACGGCGTCATCGCGCGCACGATGAAGGTGGCGAAGAAGGCGGGTGTCCCGGTTGAGTCGCCGAAGGTCGTCGTCGATGTCAAGGACATGAAAGGTCTGCTCGCCGAGTTCGCGCGCACGTCGCTCGATGATGTCGCCTGCTTTGACAAGACCATGACCTATGTCGAACACGACCTCGACACCATGCGCCTGCGGGCGAATGCCTGGGCGATTGGAGATGCCGAAGCACTGCGTGCCATGACCTTCACCGATAGCTACGACACCTGTTTGCGCAGCCTGTTTGGTGCGCCGAGCCTGTCCAAATTCGGCTTCGTGAATCTGCGCGAGCGGGCGCGCGACGAATGGCTCCAGGCCGCCGAAACCGCGCTGAAGTCGCACCGAATGACCTTTGCGGTATTGCCGATGGGCCAGTTGCTGATCGATGACGGCTACGCGGCCGAGTTACGCAAACGTGGCTACACGGTCGAGGCGCCCGGCGAGGAATCCGCCATCGACGCGACTACCGCGCCGTGAGTGTCAGCCCCGCCTGACCAAGCCGAGCGCGTCCAAGGCCGGGGCACATTTTCGGGCGGCCAAGTCGATGTTCGCGCCGAACGGGCAGTCGGCCAACAACGGCGCATCCAGCTCGTCCTTGACGGTCTCGACCACCTCATCCGGATACAAACACTCTGGATCGATGCGATTCGCGATCCAACCGATGAGCACGCACTTGTCGGCGCGAATCGCGATTTCGCTCAGGATGGCGTGGTTGATGCACCCGAGGCGGATACCGACGACCAAGATCACCGGCAGCTTTAACGCCCGCACCAAGTCGGCCTGCATCAAGTGGTCGGAATACGGAATCGCCCAACCACCCGCACCTTCGACAACGATCGCGTGCGCGCCTAACGACAACGCTTGGTGTGCAGCCAACAATGGCGGCAACTCGATCTCGCGTTTGGCGTGCGCGGCGGCGAGATGCGGCGCGATCGATTCCGGCAGCGCAATCGGATTCATCAAGGCAAGGTCAGGGGTCGGCGTCGTCGAATACGCGCGCAATTTTTCGGCGTCGTCGCTGATCCACTCGTCGTTGCGTCGTTCGCAGCCGCTGGCTACTGGCTTGTAGCCGTAAGCCTTTAGCGCGCGCCGACGGATCGCCAGCAACAGCGCGCTGCTGATGTGGGTCTTGCCGACACTGGTGTCGGTGCCGGTGACGAAGAACGAGATTGGTGCTCCCATGCCGCGAAGCTTATCGCTGCACACTGGTAAACTGCGCATCCCGCTGCATTGGAAGCATGCCGTGTTCGAAGCACCGTCCATCTCCACTTCCGATAAGCCGACGCTCTATCGCGAGCTCGTGAATCAGGCGCGGGCACTGATGACCGGCGAACGCGACCGCGTCGCGAACGCGGCGAATTTTGCCGCACTGGTCTATCACGCGTTGCCGCAAGTGAACTGGTGCGGCTTTTATTTCTTCGACGGCCACGAACTCGTGGTCGGTCCATTTCAGGGCAAACCGGCTTGTCTGCGGATCGCGCTCGGCAAGGGCGTTTGCGGTACCGCCGCGACCACGAAGCAAACACAATTGGTCGCTGACGTGCATGCGTTTCCCGGCCACATTCCCTGCGACTCCGCCTCGGAGTCTGAAGTCGTGGTGCCGATGTACGATGGTCACGACTTCCTGATCGGCGTCTGGGACGTCGACAGTCCGGTGCTGAATCGCTTCGACGACGACGATCGTCGCGGCATGGAAGCCTTGGTCGAGGTCTGGATCGAACTGAACGACCCCACCCGCTTCGAGGCCGCTGCATGAGCACCGTGAAGATCCGCAATGTCGGACCCAAGTCGGCGGCCTGGTTGCGTCAGGTCGGCGTCAAGACCGACGACGAAGTACGCGCACTCGGTGCGCTCGAAGTGTTCATGAAGGTCAAGCGCGCCGGCTTCAAGCCCAGCCTGAATCTGCTCTACGCGCTGGAAGGTGCCGTAGTCGACTGCCACTGGACCGCACTGACGGCGGAGCGTAAGAGCGAACTCGTGCTCGAAGTGACCGCGCGTGATGCTGGCCTGCCGAAGAAGAACTACACCTGGTGGCGCCAGGCGCATGCCGGTGCCGGCCCAGTGTCACAAACCGACAGCGAACCCGCGCCGCGCCAAGAACGCGAAGGCGATCACGGCGTGCAAGAACTCGGCACTCCGGGATTTGCGGACGGAGGCGAGTTCGAGTCTCACGATTAATAGGATTGCCCCAGATTCACGCGCGGCTTGGCAAACACGCCACGACACCGCTGACTTGCTCACGTAAGCAGGGCGATGACGAGAACCCAAAGGAAGACCTACGCATGACCCAGGCCCATTCCCTGCGCGAAGAATTCGCGAATGCATTGACGCACGGCCTCGGCGCGGTTGCGGCACTGTGCGGCTCGTCGGTATTGATCACGCTGGCGGCGATCCAGGGTGATGTCTGGCAGCTCGGCAGCGCCATCATCTATGGCGTGACATTGATCCTGCTCTACGCGGCATCGACGCTGTATCACGCTATTCCGCACCCGCCGGCAAAAGCACGCCTCAAAGTGTTCGATCATTGCGCCATCTATCTGTTGATCGCCGGAACCTATACACCGGTGGCACTGATCGCAATGCGCGACAACTGGGGCTGGTGGTTGTTCGGTACGACCTGGGCGCTGGCGATGCTTGGGGTGATCTTCAAGCTGTTCTTTACCGGCCGCTTCAAGCTGGCGTCGACCCTGATCTATGTCGGCATGGGTTGGCTGGTCGTCATCGCGATCAAGCCGCTGTTGCACAGCCTCGATAACTGGACCCTCGGTTGGTTGTTTGCCGGTGGATTGTTCTACACCGGCGGGACCTGGTTCTACATGCACCCGCGGCTGAAGTACGCGCATGCGATCTGGCATGTCTTCGTGCTGCTCGGCAGCCTCAGTCATTACATCTCGGTGATGTCGCTGGTGCTGCGTCCGCGCACGGGTTGATCACGCCGGCTTCAAGGCCGCGAACGTGCGGGCATCCTCGGGCCATGCGTTACTACCGCGAATGGCCGGTAGCACGTCTTCAACGGTATCGACGAATTGCCACATCGCGGCATGCGCCTCGCCCATCATGCGTTCGCGGATGCTGTGTTGCATGAGGTCGCGCAACGCGTCGTAGTAGCCCCGCGTGTTCACGAACACGATCGGCTTTAAATACAGACCGAGGCGCTTCAGCGTAATCGCTTCGAACACTTCCTCGAAGGTGCCGCAACCGCCGGGGAGCGCGACCACGGCATCTGAGCCGGTAAGCAGTCGATGCTTGCGTTCGCGCATGTCTTCGACGATATCGAGCGTCGCCAAACCGGGATGTTGCCATTCCACTTCGGTCATGAAGCGCGGAATGATGCCGACGACATGGCCTTGCCGTGACAAAGCGCCGTCGGCCAGCGCCCCCATCGAGCCCATGCCGCCACCGCCGTAAACCGTAGTGCAGCCGGCATCCGCCAACACTTCACCGAGCCGGAAAGCTGAGCGGTGGTACTCGGGATCGCATTGCGCGCTGGATGCGCAGTAGACGCAGATACGCATCGCCATCTCAACCGCGACTGATCGGCAAGCCAGCACCGGCCCACGCCATCAGCCCGCCACGCAGATTCAGCGCACGCTCACCGCAGTGCTTCTGCAGGCGCGAGCAGGCTTTTCCAGATCGCATGCCGCTGCGACAAACGATCAGCAACTCGCCGTGCGCATGTGCGATACCGGCCTGCTCCAATGCCGTGATGCCATCGCGGTTGATGCGCGAGAGCGGCACATTTACGGCATACGCAATACTGCCCTGCGCGAACTCGTCTGCTTCGCGAACATCGACCACGCACGCGCCCGCATTGATGCGCTTAACCGCATCCTGCGGCGATACCGCGACAGCGCCGATCCCGAATAGCGACTTCAGCCGACCGAACATGCATTCATCCTCTATCCGCGCAACGAAAAATCGGGTGTTCATGACCGCGTGAATGGGCCCGAAAACAAGCATTCACAGCGGGTGCGCAGTGTAAGTGAAATCTAGCAATGGATTGGGCGCGGCAACCGCTGCCGTGCACCAGTGGCGCGATGTTGGACGCCGCACGCCTTGCGCTTTCACTGAATACAGCAGTTGCTGCGCCGGTATCGGGATTCGATCATGCGCGTTGGAACACCACCGCCGAACGCGATCGGCGCGATTCATCGCAATACCTACCTGGCGTGCAAGGCCGTTTATGACGCGCCATTGGCGTGTGTTGCAGCGTGAGTTCGTGGCAGAAAAAGCCTGACGCGGGCACCGCCCAGCGTGGCACGGCCGAATTCGAGTCGGCCGTGGTGCAGTCGGGCTATCGCTTGGACCAGCGATAGCCCGAGGCCGCTGCCCTCGCCGATGCTAGCGACCGAACGATGAAACCGTTCGACCAGGCGATCAACATCCGCCGTAGCGAAACCCGGGCCATTGTCATCGACTTCCAGAATGACCGATTCCGTATCAGCGTCCACGCGCACCGCAATCTGGCCATGTTCAGGCGTGTGGCGCAGCGCGTTGTCGAGCAGATTGTGTACGAGAATGCCGAGCATGCCGGCGCTCGCATGCACGCGTGTGTCGCCGGACGTGTCCAGCGATAGCTGGATGGCACGCTGAGCGGCACGCTCGCTGACTGCGCGTAACGCTTCTTCGACCACTGCGGCGAGACTCACCGTATGCGCATCATCGAACTCGGTGAGGTTTTCTACGCGCGCCAACGTCAGCAACTGGGTCACCAAGCGCTGCATGCGATCGAGTGCGGCTTGTGATCGCTGCAGATGCAGAGCGCGATCTTCGACGCCATCACTACCGGCTGCGAGATCGAGTTCCAGTCGTAGCGCCGCCAATGGATGGCGCAACTCATGGGCCGCATCCGCGGTAAAGCGTCGTTCGCGTTCCAGACTTTCCTGCAATCGCGTTACCAACTGGTCGATCGCCTCAGTGAACGGCGCCAATTCGATCGGTACATGGTGTTCGGTGAGCACCGGAATCCGTGCGCTGCCATCTGCGGTCAGTCGGCTCGTCAGGTGACGCAGTGGCTTCAGGCCACCACGCAGGCCGATGAACACCGTCGGTGGCACCAGCACGAGCAAGGCCAGCAAAGCCAGCACGGCGGGCGCGATCATCTTCAGCATGAGTTCGTCGCGCTCGTCCAGCGGCGCCGCAACCTGGATCCAGTATTGATGGCGCGTATCCCAGCGCTGAAATACACGCCAGCGGCGTTCGGCATGAACGTAGGTATGGAAGTGCTCATCGCGCGACGAAAATGTCAGCAGCGGTATCAGTCGATTCTGCAGCAACAGGTCACCCGCCGCGGTGCGCAGCGTGATGGCGGGGCGCTGCGCGTCTGGATCGGAGTCGATCAGCGTGTTGTTCGGCAACCGCGATGGCGCATCTTGTCCTGGGCTTGCAGGCATCACTGCGAGCACGCTGGCAGCGGTACGCACGAGGGTCTGGTCGAAGATTTCGTCGACCTCGTGGAGCATGCGCCAGGCCATCCACGCGCTCGCCAAAAACCACACCAAGGCAATACCGGTTACCAGTCTCAGTACCAGTCGGCGATTCAGTGATGGCCGAATCATGCGTTGTTTTCCTTGGACGGACGTAACGCATAGCCGATGCCGCGCAGGGTGTCGATCCAGTCCGCGCCGAGCTTCTGGCGCAGGTGATGGATATGCACTTCGACCGCATTACTCGCCACTTCCCGGTCCCAGCCGTACAGCGCCTCTTCCAGTTGTCCGCGTGAATAGGCGCGGCCGGGATGTCGCGCCAGCATTTCCAGCAGCGCATATTCGCGCGCTGTCAGTTCGAGGTTTGTGCCAGACAGCGTGGCGTTGCGTGCGGCCGGTACCAGTTCCAGTGCACCGATGCGGATGACTGGATCAATCTGGCCATCGGCACGTCGCAACAAAGCACGCAAGCGCGCGGCTAATTCATCGAGGTGTACCGGTTTGACCACATAGTCATCGGCACCGGCATCAAGCCCGGCAACACGATCGCCCAATTCGTCGCGGGCGGTCAGCAGCAGTACCGGAGTGTCATTCTTGCGTCGGCGCATTCCGGCGATGATCTCGGGCCCACTGCTACGCGGCAGGTTCCAGTCCAGCACCGCGGCGGCGTAAGTTGTGTCGGTCAGTGCCGTTGCAGCGGCTGCGCCATCGGTAATCCAGTCCACCGCATAGCCGAGCCGCTGCAAGCCAACGGTCAGCGCTTGGCCCAGTGCAAGATCGTCCTTGGCGAGCAGGATACGCATGCGGATACTTTATCGTCCGAACTCGTCATTCGGTGAGTTGCTGTTGTGCTGGTGCTGAATCCAGTCGTCGTTTGCGACCGTGCAGCATCGACGCAACTAGATTCTCGCGATAGTGAATGCTCTCGCTGATCGCCGCCAAAACGTGTATGCCGACCAAGGTCAGCACGGCATACGCGCACACTTCATGTAGCGTTTCCAGCCACGCCGCGCCGAAGAATCGATCGGTGGTCTGCAGCCATCCACTGATACTGACCAAGATCACGCCGATCAACAGCACCAGCATCATCACGCCGGCCGCCGGATTATGGCCGAGCTGTCGGTGTGAGCGACCGGACCGACGCGCACGCAGATACTGCGCCACTGCACGCGGACCGCGTACCCAGTCACTGAAGCGTGCATGCGGTGTACCGATAAAGCCCCAGACCAGCCGCATTCCGATCAGCAGCAGTGCGGCATAACCGAGCCAATTATGCAGAGGATCGCCGCCTTCATTGACAAAGTTGGCGAGGACGACCGATGCCAGCGACCAATGCAGCACGCGGACCAACGGATCCCAAACCTTGACGAATACGTCCACGGCGACCCTCCTGCGAGATATCGATTAGCGCTGCTTGACGATGCGACCGTCGGTCGGATCGAAATAGATTTCGACGTTCTTGCCGTCCTTGCCCTTGCCATAAATTTCGTAGCAATTGCCGGACACCTTGAACACCTTGATCGTGTAGCCCAGATCGAGCACCAGTTGCTTCATCGCTGCTTCCGACAGCCACTGGTCTTTCGGCGCCTGGGTGCATTCTGGGGCGGCTACCGCAGCGGTGGACAACAGCGCTGCAGCCAACAACAACGGGATGGTGATTGTGCGGTTCATGATGCGTTCTCCTGGTTCGGCAAGATTGCCTTGAACGGCATGGGAACCGGTCACGCTTATGCGGACCTTAAGAACTACCGTACGCAGCGCGAGGATGACCGCAGACGCTCAGTGCAATCCGGCAGGAGACTCGGAACGACGAAGCGAATCCGACAGACCATGTCAATGCTGCAGTTGGTCTGGCCGACCTTGGTGTTGCAGGCGCAAGGTCTTCCGGCGTTTCCGGGTGCCGAAGGATTCGGTGCCATTGCCACGGGTGGTCGTGGCGGCGCGGTGCTCGATGTCACCACGCTTGATCCCGACCCGGCCGGCGTCGATCCGGGTTCGCTCTCGCTGGGCGCGCAGCTTGCTTCCGCATTTGCGTTGATGCTCAACATCGACCACGCCAAAGTGCCGCGTTCATCCGGCATGAACGTCACCGCCAAAATAGAAACTGCCTCGTGCCGGCCGAGTGCGTCTGCACGAATCACTGTTTGGCGAGGGTGCCGAGGTGCGTCTGGTTCGTGCTGACGGCTATCCGACGCGTGACCTGCCTCAGGGTGCATTGCGCGCACCCTGAGGCGATCATCCGATCAGTCGCGCCGACGCAGGGCGAAGCCTGCAAACGTCAACATCATCGCCAGCAGCAGCCAGCGGCCGACAGCATCGATCGCTGGTATCGCGACTGCTGCCGATGGATCTCCAGCCTGCAGGAAGGCCGGGCCGCTGGGATCGATGATGCTGCCGTTCATCAGCAGATCATCGTCGCCCAGGCCGCCATCAGTAATGCTGAAGGTTGCGTTGTTGCCAACGATCACGGCGGGGAACAGGTACCAATGCATGCTGGGATCGGCCAGGGTGCGACCGAACTTCCAGAACACGCTAGCGGCCGGCAACGCCTGCGGATAGGTGATGGTGAAGTTCAGCGTCGCGCCCACGGTGCAATTGGTGATGTTGCTGACGAATACACCGTGCGGGAACACATAGCCACCCGCTGGCAGCGGGAGCGGCGTTGCCGCCAACATCGTGCCTGCACTAAAGCCGCAGGGGTCTCCGCCACCAGTGAAGACGATGGTCTCAATGCCTGAACCTGGTGCGGTCGGGCCGCTGAAGGTCTTGTTGCCTGGTGCAGCATCGTCATCAGTAATCGTCAGCACCGCCGTATTCGGCGCGCCGCTGCTCGCACCACCGATCGGATTGCTCAGCGTCAGGTTCACCGTTTCGTCGGGTTCATCGGTGGCGTCATCGGTGATCGCGACGGTGAAGGTCTGCGGCGTGG
>Ga0073899_10000248_pt1 | contig 49695 bp, 63 predicted proteins | sample KloWWTmetaKNB5Ph_FD_88975 | JGI IMG/M metagenome (GOLD analysis project Ga0073899, IMG submission 88975) | Active sludge microbial communities from Klosterneuburg, Austria, studying microevolution and ecology of nitrifiers - Klosterneuburg... | ecosystem: Engineered > WWTP > Aerobic digester >... | reverse complement strand
GTATTCAGGAGCTCTTCTAATGCTTAAGGAACTCAAGTTCGTGCAGGGCGCAGTCGCTAAGAAAGACCTCCTGCCCGCCATGACACACTTTGCCATTGAAGGCGGGCATGTGCGCTCGTATAACGGAACGCTGGCGCTGTCCAGCCCCATCCCCTTTGACATTGACTGCAAGCCCAAGGCGGGCCCGCTGGTGCAGGCGATCGCGAACTGCAACGACACAGTGACGCTGAGCATGACCCCAGCGGGCAAGCTGCGCATTCAGAGCGGTAAGTTCCGGGCGTTCGTGGATTGTATCGACGGTGAAACTCCGCACGTCATGCCGGAAGGTGATCACGTGGATCTTGACGGTGAGCAGCTTTTGGAGGCGTGCAAGACGCTTGCACCGTTCGTCGGTAACGATGCGTCCCGCCCTTGGACGAACGGCATCTTGCTTCGGGGTCAGTCTGCGTTCGCCACGAATAACGTATGCCTGGTGGAATACTGGATCGGGTCACAGACACCCTTCACCGCCAACATCCCTATGTCGGCAATCAAGGAGATGATCCGTATCAACGAAGCGCCTACGCACGCACAGCGCACCGACAACAGCATCACATTCCATTACACCGACGGGCGCTGGATCCGGAGCCAGCTGTATAGCACTGACTGGCCCGACCTGTCGAAAGTGCTTGACAGGCAGAGCAACCCGAGTGACATGGACTCCCGCCTGTTTGAAGGGCTGGAAGTAATTAAGCCGTTCGCCGACAAGCTGGGGCGCGCGTTCTTCCACGGTGAAGCAGTCAAGACCCATATCGACGAAGGGGAAGGCGCATCGTTCGACATGGTGGGCTTCCCGTTCGAGGGTGTGTATCAGATCGAGATGCTCAAACTGCTGAAGGACGTGGCACAGAAAATCGACTTCAGCGCCTACCCGAATCCCTGCCTGTTCTACGGCGACAGGCTCAGGGGTGCAATCGTAGGCATGCGCCTGTGACATGTAACCCAGCGCCACGGCCCGCTTAATGGCCTTAGATGAGGATAGAAGATGCGAGCTGACGCTCTAGGGCTGTTCTGGGAGGATCGACCTCCACCTCCCAAGGAGAAGGCCGAGAAGGCCAAACGCACACCGCCGGACCCTGTGTGGTTACGCCCCGATTACCTGCCGGGCCTGGAAGAAGCGCTACGCTTCCCCATCATGGTGATGAACGACGCGGAGGTGTTGCACGCTGCAATGACCCGCGACAGGCTGCTGTTCGACATCGAGTGCTATGAGAACTATTTCATCGCCTCGTTTCGATCGCTCGCTACAGGCAAAGCGGTGTTCTTTGAGATGTACGATGGGCACCCGCTTGACGTTGGGAAACTGCGCTGGGTACTGGAGAACACCACGACCGTCGGGTTCAACTCCCTGTCGTACGACTTACCGATCACATTCCTTGCACTTGCGGGCAAGCCGAACGCATTGCTCAAGCACGCGACGAACCAGATCATTCTGGAGGGTTGGCGCGGGTCCGACGTGATGAAGCAGTACAAGGTGAAGGGCGTTAAGATTGACCACATTGACCTGATTGAAGTGGCTCCGCTCCGCGCCAGCCTGAAGATCTACGGTGGCCGTCTGCACGTTCCCCGTATGCAGGATCTTCCGTTCCACCCTGACACCGTGCTCAGCCCTGAGCAGATCGCCTGCGTGCGCTGGTATAACATCAATAGTGACTTGACGAGTACCGCGTTCCTCCATGAGTGCTTGCGGGATCACCTGGATCTGCGCACTACGCTATCGAATGAAACCGGCATTGACCTTCGCAGCAAGTCCGACGCACAGATCGCCGAATCTGTAATCGCGGAAGAGATGACCCGCCGAATGGGGCGCAGGCCAGAGAAGCCTGTCATTGAGGTGGGCACAGCGTATCGCTACAGGGTGCCTCACTTCATTCACTACCAGTCGCAGCTGATGAACTGGGCATTGAGCGTCGTTGCAAATTCGAACTTCCTTGTCGATGAGACTGGTTCCATCGGCATGCCCGAAGAGATTAAGGCGCTCCAGCTTGGTATCAACGGCAGCGTGTATCGCATGGGCATCGGCGGTCTGCATAGCAGCGAAAGCACAGCAGCGCACCACAGCGACGAAAACTACATCCTGATTGACAAGGACGTGACGTCGTACTATCCGTTCATCATCTTGAACCTTGGTCTGTACCCGCATCACCTTGGCCCGACGTTCCTTCACGTATATAAGAACATCGTTGATCGACGTATTGCAGCCAAGGAACGGGGTGACAAGGTGACAGCCGACTCACTCAAGATTACGATCAACGGGTCGTCCGGTAAGCTGGGCAGCAAGTATTCGATCCTCTACTCACCCGACCTGCTGATCCAAGTGACAGTGACCGGCCAGCTAAGCCTACTGATGCTGATAGAGCGCCTGGAGCTTGCTGGCATCCATGTGGTCAGCGCGAACACTGACGGCATCGTGATCAAGTGCCCACGCAAGGGGCAGCACATCATGGGCCAGATCATTGCTCAGTGGGAACAGGACACAGGCTTCCAGACCGAGGGCACCATCTACAAGTCGCTCTATTCACGTGACGTGAATAACTACATCGCAGTCAAGGAGGACGGTTCCACGAAGTGTAAGGGCGCCTATGCCAACCCATGGGCCAGCAAGAAGAACATGGCGGAGCGCTTGCACAAGAACCCGACGAATACGATCTGCGTTGAAGCTGTGGAGGCGCTGCTGACGAAGAACGTGCCGATCACGACTACAGTGCGCGGGTGTAAGGACATCACGAAGTTCGTATCCGTGCGCAGCGTGAAGGGCGGCGCGGTCAAGGTATGGGATCGCATTCCGCCTCCCGCGCACAGTTTGCAGGAGGAGCTTCTAAAGTTGGCGGGGTTCGTACCCTTCTCGAAAGATAGCTGGGTCAGGGAAGGCGACACCATCGGGCGCGCTGCAATGAACACCGAACGCGCGTACAAGGCGGCCTGGGACGAGCTGTCCAAGCCCGGTCTGACTGAGTACCTGGGCAAGTCAATCCGATGGTACTACGCCGTCGGGGTGCAGGGTGAGATCGTCTATGCGACGAACGGGAACAAGGTGCCCCGCTCGGAAGGTGCTAAGCCCATGATGGACTTGCCGGACGAGTTCCCTGCCGACGTCGATTTTGAGTGGTATGAACAGGAGTGCGAGAAGATCCTGAAGGCCATTGGATATCAGGTTGATTAGATGGGCTCTGTCGTTTTGCCCATTTGTGCTTGCATCTGCTGAAGGGATGCCCTACAGTTGCATCACGTACTAGGAAAGGAGACGCACAGGATCACACTCGCGTTCCTGTGCGTCTTTGATTCCACAACCTCAGCTAAGGAGATCATCATGGCCGCCAAGCAACCTGCGGGATGGACCTGGACCCCGAATACTCGCATCCGGCTCGCGGACGAAGATGAGGTCATAGCCCGGGCGCGACGCCACTCCAACGTAGGGGCCTGGATCGTGGAGCGGCAAGGGGGCTGGAGCTGGAACCCCGAGGCTTGGCGTGAGGTAAGCGGCCACCACAGCGAAGCGGAGGCCCTTAAGGCCGAGGCCCGGCTCGACCGGAAGATTGCAAAAGAAGGAGGGTAAGATGACCCACTTCGATACGAATGCAGGCGCTTATCGCGATCTGTTTTGGCCGAGCTACGCGGCGCAGTGCGGTGGCCAATGCAACCATGCAGGCCACTAGCCGATCTCGGCCTGTACCCACGAAAGCGCGGCCCACAGTTTAGTTCAACACGGAGAAAACAATGCAGAAAGCCAACACCCCGTTTCGCACGCTCGCTATCCTCGTCGTGATCGTGCTTCTGGTAGGAATCGTCGGAAAAATGGATTACGAAGACGAGCTCCTCGAACTTGACATGTACTGCCAGAACGTGCATACTGGCGTCTGGCCCGACTACGAGGGCAGCTATAAGGAGCAATGCCATGAAGGTCATCGCAAGACTGATCGTTAGCGCGACGCTCGCGCTTGCTGGTGCTGCGCACGCCTGCGACAGACAATGCACGGCGGCCTGGTTCAATAGCAACCCGAAGACCCGTATTAGCGAGACTGGGCCAATCCTGTCCGAGTACGGCGAGGAAGGGAATGCAGGCATGGAAGCGGTGTCGCGCTGCAAGATGGACGTCGCTGTGGTCATGCAGGGCAAGCCCGCCTATCAGCAGTTCATCAGGCAGTGCTATCGTCTGTATCCTGCGAGAGTACGGGATCAGATGTATCATGTCGATTATCGGTACGTTCCAACGGATCGAGTTGATGTGTATATTCATATCGACAACAAAAAGCCCCGCTGAGCGGGGCTTCGTTTAGATGGCGATCCCTACGGACCAGCCTGCCGCCTTGTAGGCGCTGAGCTTTTCTTCGTCCTCGATATAGGCTACCCATCCAATCCTCGGCGTGCCGAATACCCAGGCGGAGCCCGACCAGATTGCCACCTTGCCCGCTTGCCCTGCCCATGCACCAGTGGGCGAAGCTGCCACGATGTATGTGTCGCCAGACGCGGGGCTTCCAGGCGGTGTTGCGAGATCCCGGTCCTTCACCGACAGTTGAGTGCCGAAGCGCCCCAGCCACAGAAGGTTCGCGTCCATCCCCGTGTTCCAGTTGTTTTCACCGAGAGCCCAGCCGTAGCTCATCCCGCTCCGCGGTTCAGTTGATGCTGCCATTATGCGCCTCCATAAGAGTAACCATATCCAGTTCCGTAACCGGACCGAGTGAATTCCCAATCGTGCATCTGAAGGCTTTGAATGCCGTCACGCACAGCCCACAGTTGAATCCTCAGCCTGCCATAGTTGGAGCCCATCTCTGCAAGAGTGAAGGTGTCCGTGGCCACACCAGTCAGCCCCGCATGCGTCACCAGTACCGAGCCCGCAGCGGTTAGCAGGCGGCAAGTGTAAGTCGTGTTCGCTTCAGGGCCGATGCTTGCTGCTTCCGTATCGATCAGAGTCGCGGTCTGCTGCAAGCGGTCCCGATGTACCCATGTCACAGTGATGTTCTGGTCGCCTTGAACCGTGTCCGGATAGGCCAGGTTATTGATGCGCAGCTTCTGCGGAGGATACGGTCGAGGTGCGCGAGCCTGGATCGTGACCGTCTGCGCAGTAGCTGACGCCTCTGCGAGCGTACCCTTGGCCGTAGTGGGCAGCAGCTTGATTCGGGCAGTCTCGCCCGTTGCATACTCCACCTGATCGGTCTCGAAATACACGTCAGGGAAAAACACTCGCGCGCCTAGCGCATGCACTACGGGCACAGAATCAAGTACCCCGCGCCCCACAGTCATCGACGAACTGCTGATCGCGATAACGACGACAAGCTCATTGTCGATGACTGCATAGGTGTTCAACTTCACGATGTCCAGGTCGATGCCGCCGCCGATCGGAATCACCGTCTGGTCTGGCGTAATAGCCAGGGCAAGAACTGCTGTCGGGCAGAAATCGACTGTGCCTGCCTCCTCGTATGCAGTGTTCGTCGGGTTCGTGTAGAGCTTGGCGTTACCCGCGTCACTGGTAGGCCGCGCGCCTGTGGCTACCACGAAGCCCGCTGTCGTCGGGATGTCACGTGCGGCAGTCTCGCCCATGCGCTGGCACAGTTCCCAGAACGGTGCTTCGATGACGCAATGATACGGACAGGGCGTTGGATCGTTGTTCGGGTCAGTCCAGCCACTAGGCGGGGGAGGCGCATAGATGGCGCTGGACAGGGCGAACACGTCCTCCACTGCGCTGATCTTGACGACGTTGCTGTCCAGTGCGCCCAGCTCCACGTTCGCCACCCGCATGACAAGATGGCTGATACCGTAACGTGGCCATCTGAGCACAAAGACGTCTCCGATGTTCAGCGATGCCGCTTTGCGGTTAGCGTAGATGGTTCCACTGGCAAGCGGGACTGACAGTGCCTTAAGTGACCGTGCTGCCACCTTCGTTGCAATGGTGCCATTCGTGAAGCCTGGGAACTGTTGCGTTGTACTCACGACCGACTGCTGCTGCGCAGCCAGCGCAATATCCTGCACCGTGACGGAGTTGTTCTTACCTGTGCTGGCGTCCCAATATACCACAGTGACCGAATTGATCAATTCACCGATGGTGTTACGCTTGAAGTCCGAAATCTTATCGACGGAGGACTCATCGAGCACCAGCAACGAATTCACATCGTACCCGCCACGTGCTAGCTTCAATACGAACTTGCCCGAGGTGCGATCCACGAACAAGGAACCGTCGATGTGCTTCAAGACCTCCCGAATGAATTCCTCAAGCGTTACGGAGCGATCCCACAAGAGCGACATGCCCATGCCTTCGCTATGCATCTGATCAGCAGCAGCCTGAAACGTAGTGTCATCTACATCCGCTTCAGGGTAGCCCATGCCCCAATCAGGGTCAGTGAGGCACTCGCGAATGATATGCGCTGGGTTCATGTCTTGGCCGATCGCTGCCTTCGCGATGTACCATTGAGCGATTCCGTTCTGCCTCAGCAAGATGCGCTGGCCCCAGAACGATGGACGCTTCAGGTATGGGTTCATGCCTAGATACACTTGGCGAAACACAGCGCTGACCACACCTCTGAAGCCAGGCACCATCGACCCAAGCTTGCTCACGAGGTAGCTGTTCGGCGTCTGCGTGTCGCTACCCATGTCAATATCGACCGTGCCCGATACACCGCCTTCACGTTCCTCACCGCCGAACAATGTGCCAGCACTGATAGTGATTGCGCCGCCTGTAGCGTTACCAGTCCAGGCAGTCTTTTCGTCGAACTCCACCTTGATAATCTTGTCGATCGGACCATGGCAGAATACCATGTGCATGCCGAGATAATACTTATATCCAACTGTCTGCGCTTTTTTGCTACTTCCGCCCACGAGCCACCTCCACTGCTGCAAGCGCCATCCCGTCATTGCCGGTAGCTTCCAGCAGCGTATCGGAATCGATGCCGTTGTTCAAGAAATCGGTATAGTCCAGGCCATACCGAGCGAACAGCTCCCGCACGCCCCGCGCACAGTAGCGCAGCTCGCGACAGTGTTCCATTCGGACGATCACACTGTTCGTCACTTCTTGCCCCCCTTCTTCTTCACAGGGACAGTTCGAAGATCTCCATACCACACCACATTCGGGCCGTCCATCTTACGGGTGCCGAACAGCACAGGGATTTCGCGACCGACTTCTGCGGTGGGCGCCTGAATCTCGTCCAGCCCAGCGGGAGGACGAGTCTCGGGCTTGGGCATCATCGCATAACTGACGACCAGCGCGACGATGAATACGATTGCATACACCCATGCCATATCGTTCTCCTAAGCGATGGACGAACCGCCGTACGGGTTTTTGGATGGAATCCACGGGAACCCGCCGAAGTTGTTCAGGTTGTTGAATTTATTGTTGCAGGTCTCTTTCAGGTGATCGCATCCTGGGTAGATCGCAACAGTCTGACCGCCAACAAGGCTTGCCATCGGGCGCGCCATCGTTACGGTGTCGTCCGTGTGGGCGGTAAGGAAGCGAGAGCTGCCGTCTGGGGCGATAAGCATGCCCCCTGTGTAGTACCCGTCGGGCTGCAATGCTGCGCCGGCTACAGTAACGACCAGCCCGCCCGCAATCGACAGCACAGCGCCCTCGTGCTTGTAGAGCTCGCGATTGACGTTGCAGCCTTTCAGGTACAACGTGCGCCTACACCCGTACTCGAAGCGCGCACGCAGGCCTGGACGCTTGATTGAAGTGAAGACAGACTCGCACTGAACCTCGATCTGGTTGCCACTGGTCTTGGCGCCAACGACCCGCCCTTTCCAATAGACGATAAACTGCGCATCTGGATCGCCATAGTGGCCTCGATGGATCGTTACTGTGGTCACGTCTTCTGGCGCAAATGCGAGGTACTGAGAAGCGAACGCATCATCGCGCGGGAACACCAGCCTGATTGAGTCCTTGAATGTGTCCGTCGTCTGTTTTACGCTGTCACGCTTTACTGAAGACGGTTCAAACCGCTGAGCGGATTTAATGATCTCCGTTGCGCCGCTTACAAAATTCCACCGCTTAAGACCCTGAACAAATTCATAGAGCTCAATCGGAGTTCCAGTTTCTAACGAATCTTCATAGGCGCCATAAGTCATTCCGGAGTCTCCGATACTGCAATCGTGGAAGCTACCTGCCCCGCATTTTTATGACTGAACACAATCTGATCTGCGTCAAACCTCACATGCGACATAAAGCATACGAAATCTACGTCGGTCTTAGCAAACGAAGTGCCGATCTGAGAGGACAGCGTTAAGATCTCATTTCCGTCTGTGTTTGTGCTACCTGACAGAATTCGAGCGAAGATTTTAGTTCCGTTCTTCAGCTGAATCATGATATCCTTGACCCCGTAATAGAGCGGATACCCAATAGGTGACACCACAAGGACGTTCGAAGTGTTGATGACATCCACCTGGATTACAAGATCTGTGTTCCAAGACGGCAGCCAGAACGCGCGTTGCTTGCCTCGTCGCGCGTGGATCCATTTACGAAGCGCCCAGATGCCCTCACGGGTGTTTTTGATGAACCCGATCGTCTGCATGTGGCGCACCCAATTCGTCGCTGTATCCACTTGAATCGGGCCCGACCCGTTGTCGAAAATGTCGATTGTGCGAGCAATGCGTTCGCTGAGATCGCTAACGACAGCGGAACGATCCGTGAGGACGGGCTTGCCACGATACAGCGGATAGGCGCCGTTATCGCCCAGATCTTTGTTCTGTGTAACCTCAAACACGCCGCTGGCGGTGATGTAGCGGTTCGAGCTGCGCTTGTAATCGATACCACTGAAGGTGCGCACAAAGCGCAATGGAGCGACATAACACTTGGGCCAGTTCGTTTCTAGCGGTAGCTTCAGATTGACACCTGTCGGCGTAACTGTGGTGATCTCCAGTGCGGTGAGCTGGGTGTCGGATACCCACAGCATGATCAAATCGTCGTTGCGGTAATCAGCGTTTGATGTATCAAACGCAATGAAAGTCGCGCCCGCAGTGAGTCCGTTGAGCAGCGGGGTCACTTCCGCCCACACAGCGATCCCATAGACGCGGTGAGCCCATTGCGTGCTGATTGCTTTCGCACGGCTGAACTGTGCCTCGTCCAGAAGGAACTTGTGGGAGAACACCTGGCGCGGAGCTTCTCGGAGTGCAAGACGCTGTTCGTTGTCGAGGCTGTCAATAATATCTGTTTTCCATGACATTGTCTCGTCGTAACCGGTCTCCGGCACAAAAGGCCATATGACCACACGGCGTCCCGTGACGAGTAGCTTTGGAGACTCCCCAGGAAAACTAAAGACATAGATTGCATCAACAATGGACGGGCCGTTTGTGCTGATATTGAGCTGGTAAGTCCTTTCTTCCTGCGCTGCAAAGTACGTAGGCGGGGCTTGAGGCTGGGTGAGGGTAAGACCTTCTGTCCCAGAAGACGCAATTGAGTTGAGTAGCTTATAAACGCCATACGCATTCCAGACCGTCACGTTTCTAGTCTGGGAAGACGTAAGGTTGCCCAGTGTGATAGTTCCAGGCTGAACATGGATTCTATTGTAGAAGTCCCAGAAGAACGCCTTACTCTCCTGGCCTGAAATCGCCCAGAGTCCCCCGTGTATTGTGCGGAATGTAGAATACCCGCCTGCCTTCACCTCAGCGCCCGCGATCCATGGCGTAGGCTGGTATGATTGCCAGGCGTAGGAAGCAAGGTCGTCACTTAGATAAGGGCTGGCTTCTTGCCCTGTCGGCGATCGTCCGATCTGTCCAGAAATCGCAGCCATTCTTCAAGCCCCCGTGTAACGAATCGCATACCCTAGAGTCCCTGAATGATTGGGAGGCGCCGAGAATATGTTACTGCTACCGTTTCGCGACGCCGTGCTCTTACGAAGCCAGGGATAGAGTTTCCACTGTTCGGAACCGTAAGAGATAACGTCTCCAGGAAGGTTATTGTCAATTCTGCAGAAACGAGCATGGGCAAGGCTTGCCACTACGGCGCGTCCATTTGAACCCATATCAAGCGTCGCCTTGATTGGAAGAAGGATAGACCCGCTATTAAATCCACTAGGGGTAGAGTTAAGAAGCGCTGCAACTAAAGACGCTGCTCCCGCATTGCTTAGCCTAGCCAATGACGCGCCGCTGCCGTAACCATACCATCCGGGCGTCCCGTTGGCAGTTGTATGGACGAACGAAGCAGCTGCTTCCCCCGTCCAGAACGCATAATTGAACAGACCCAGACTGTTCGTGGACACAATTGAGTAGCAATAGGAACTAATATTATGGAATGAGTTATCGATGTTGATTCCATTGTTACCGCTCGGGCCATACGAGGTGCTATGTGCGCCCGTGAACCAAGGGCCGTAACCGCCTCCATCTATCGTCGTAGTTCCGAAGGAGATTTGTTGATAACAGTCCGTATTGTAATTGACGACAAGATATACCTCATCCGGATCTGTAAAGATGTGTAAGTCGTATGAAATCGGAAACGTGGTGTAAGATCCTCCAAGCCTTGCCCCATTAGGGCTCTTGCCGGAGATTACGCCGCCACTCTGGCCTGTGCCGCCATAGATCTGCAGATAGGTACTGGTGGCAGTTATTTCAAAATAGCTACCTCCTTTCCAAAGAATGTTTCCAGAATTAGACCATCCGTTCGCTACGCACCCCGCGATCAGGTTTGTGCGAAGATCTGAAAAGCTGGGGGCCGTGCCTGCAATGAATGCCATGTCGCCTCCTTACATCTCGATGGCGACATAGTCGCGCCAAGAAGTTCTGTTGATATTTTGCCCCATGATGAAGGCTCTCCCGCCGACAGCTTTGATGGCCTGAACCGCTTGCAAGGGCGTCATTCCATTCTGATCCACAGTAGAGCTTCCGCCATTCTGAACAACGTTCTCCACTGTATTGTTGAAACCGCTGACAAAATAGACGCCGTCCAATTCGCCCCAGATGTTATTGGACAAAGAGCTTGATGTAGCGCGGTCGTGAAGAATGATAGGCTCTATCTGGTACTTAGCATTCGCAGGAACCTGACAACTATGGCTAACCGAGCCTGCAAGGCAATACGGAGACCCTTGATCGTCGGGTACGCCCCCGTGAGTAAAGGGCCACATCGCTGGTTCGTACCACACACCGTCCGGCCTACGAAAATAGAAATTCGTATTGGCGGTGACAGTTTTGCCGTGATATGGGAAATAGTTGCCTGTACTAGAGAATCTTGTAGCAGCAGCGCCTGCCAGTATGCCTGCACAGACGACCGGATATGGGAACTCGGATGGCCGTGCATACGGGAAGAACTTCCCGAGATACCCGTGTGTATATACTGGCGTGCCGACCTTCAGCATAAATACGAGGCGCTGTCCATTCACAGACACATAATACGTGATCGCATTGTTATGAGCAGGAACACCTGAAAGCATAGCACCCGGCTGGGTGTCGAAACTGTTACCCGACACATAACCTGTGAAAGTTCCCAGAAGTAAATTATAATAGTCTCCGGACGTATTCTGATACGTGCGAATACCTAGAAAAATCTCTTCCGTACCACTTAGCCCTGGAGCCTTCATGATAAGCTCCCTGTTCTGGGAAACTGTATCATATCGAAGAATAGTCCAGGCGCGAGATTCCGCGGAGAGCTGCCCCTGAGTGACTGGAATCGTGAAGGTGTCCCCTACAACGAAGTCCGTTCCGCCGTCGTTGATGGTGAAGCTCAGCAAGGTATTGTTATACGGCGTTCCAACTGTTGCAGCAGCTTTTGCACCCGATACAGAACCGACGACGGAGAATGTTCCTCCGTCAGTCGCGGCAGCAGTACAGGTCAGCGTCCATGTCTCAGTTACGGATGTCGGGGACGCTTCAACGCCTGTGATCGTGCCTGTGCCTGTTCGAGTTCCGCCAATACTTCCTAGAACACCGAATCCCCCACACAAGTTCCGAAGAACTGCAAGAAACTGGTAATGTGTATCGTCCCCGCCGCCTTTGGTAAGCGTGTCAATGGAATACGCCATATCAAATTCTCCTATCAGTAGCCCAGCGCGCGTTGATTGCGCTGCACCACATTCATGATCAACTGTTCGCCTTCGTCGGTGCCTAGGTAGTCGCCAACGATTGCCGGATCCAGCACGTTGATGATCTTCGGGGTGACCACAGTGGGCTGAGCCGCTGCCTGTTCCCCTTGACCCTGTGCTGCCGTACCCTTGCGAACCTGTGTGGGCGTGCTGACCGTGACCTGCTCACCGGGCGTTGCCCTAAATGCTACCATTTGTGAGTCAGCTCCACCAGTACCGCCGACGGTGAAGTTACCGCCAGTCATAAAGCCCTGAGTCTGCTGTGAGCGGATCGCTGCCACCTGCGCCATACCCTGTGCCACCACGACAGCAGCCATCGCCGCTCCGTAGATACCGCCCTGGGCCAGCGCCTTGGTTGCGCCCTCGTAGGTGTTCATGATCGCCTGGGTGATCGCCGCAGCCTTACCGATAGCCGCCAGCTCCTTGATATTGGAGCTCTGCAGGCTGGCAAGCCCGGAGAAGAAGTTCCGCATATTCTGCGTCTTCAACTCGTTCTCACGCTGTGCCAGCTGGACCTTGGCGTTCGAGTAGTCCTGCTCGCTGATCAGATCGTTCTGTCGCAGCATGTCGAGCTGGGCATAGTACGTCTGGATCAACTCCAGCTGAGCCTGCATCTGGCCTTGCATCCCAGCGGTGTCGATACCCATGCCGCCCAGCATGCCCATCACCTGCCCTTGTGCATCACCCGCAGTGAAGCCGCTGCTCGGGTTGGCCAGCAGGTTGTTCATCGCTTCGATCTGCGTGTTGAACGCGCGACGCTGCTCGACGCTGTTCGCAAGCATCTGATCCTGAGCTGCCACCAGTTCGTTCTGGCGTTGCAGCATCTCAATCTTGCTGCGCAGTGCAGCGGTCTCTTCTTGCGTCAGCGTGATGCCTTGTGCGCGCAGATCTTTCTCAATCTTCATGTACTCGGACTCAACCTGCCTCGCACGCGAAGACATACCAAGCAGACGGATCTGTTCGTCCATCTCTCGATTCACCTTACCAAGAGGATCGACAATGTCCTGATAATGGAACTTGAGGAGTTCGAGGTAGCGCGCCTGATCCTGTGTGGTTATTAAACCCTTGGCGACCGCCTTGTTGAGCGTCTCCTCGGCCTTTGCCATCTCCAGCTTCGCGCCTTCGACCGGAGCAATCGTGTTCAACAGGCTGCGCAGTTCGTTCTTGAGCTTCTCGAGCCCCTTGCGCTGCTTCTCCAGTTCCTTCTCATCCGGGCCGGGAGCCTTGAAGGTGCCCATCGCTTGGTTCAGATCCACGCCGGTCTGGTTGCCTAGAGCTGCGGCGCGTTGCTTACCGATTTCTTGCGCACGGGTGAAGACGCCGTCGATCCAATTCTCCATGAACCCGCCCTGCATCTGGAAGCCATCGTCAATGGACTGTGCAATGTTCTGTCCGTAGGTCTCGAAGAACTTCGTATCGACTTGCTTCCGATCGAACTTGACGGTCTCGAGCAGATTCATCCCGACTGCGCTGCGCATCTTATTCACACCGTTGATCACGGTATTCACAAGCCTCTCGACAACACCGACAACCTCGTTATAGGTGCGGTTGAACATCTCCTTAATTGCGTCGGGCACACCGGCGAACGCCCTGACCACAGCAATGCCCAGTCCGGTCAGCAGCCCAGCGATCGCGTCGATAGTGCGCGCGATACCCTCCGCCACCCCGGCAAAGCCTGTGCTGACACCATCATAAAAGCTGGTATATTGGGCAAGCCAGTTTTTCGTTTCCTGGTCGGTTGCCTGTGTGATCCACTGATACACGTCAGCAACGACGCTCACCAGGCCGTTGAATGCGGTGCTCGCCACCTCGCTGATGGTGCTGAACGCAGAACCGATCTGCTCACCCAGCGCGCGGAACACATCACCAAGCGTAGTGACGTTGTCCAGGCCTACATTGATCTCGTCCCGCATGAGCGTAATGTAAGTCACGACAGCAGCGAGCGCGATTACAACAGCCCCCAGCGGATTCGCCGCAAGCACGGCCCACAGCGCCCGCACAGCGTTCGTTACAGCAGTGATCGCCGTAGGGGTAAAGGCGACAACGATCGCGGCCCCTACCGCCAGCGCTGCCGCAGCTACGGTGTCCATGTTGTCAGCAATCAACTTCATTGCCTGGCCCAGCGTGTTACTGATGCCCAGTGCAGAATCGGTCTGGCCAATCCAGCGCATGAACGCATTGCTGATCAGCGTGAAGCCTTGTGAGATGGTGAAGGACGCCTTGCCGAACTTCTCGTCAATCTCTTCAGACCCAGCAAGCATAGCATCGAAGAACGCCTTAGAGGTGAGCTTACCGTCAAGCATCATCTTCCTCAGCTTGCCAATGCTACCTTCGGCGCCGTCGATGTGGTTCGCAACGACTTGCAGGATCGCGGGGGCACCTTCCAAGATGGAATTAAATTCTTCCGCGCGGACGATACCGCCGCCTAGCGCCTGACCCATCTGCAACAATGCGCCCTGCGCCTGCTGTGCGCTGGTGCTGCTGGCCGCAAGGGTCTTGCCCACGTTCTCCGTGAATTTGATCAGCTGAGCCTGGGACGCGCCAAGCTCCTTACCCGATCGCGCTGTACGACTGTAGAGCTCGACGATATCCGTGAAGCCCTGGCGGGTATTCTGTGCTGTCTTGTAGAGCTGCTCCTGCACGGCAGCAGCTTCTGCGATGTCCTTGGTCGCGATGCGAATCTGCCCGGACGCGCTTGCCCATGCGTCAGCATACTTGCGGATCTGATCAACTGCGATGAGAGCAGTCAGCGCGCCGAGGGCGCGCTTGAGGATATCGACACCGCTTGCAGCTCGCTCCGCAGTGTCGCCGACGTCGTCCAGGTTACGCCGTACAACCCGAGAGCCGTCCTCCCGGATTCGGATGTCAATAGTTTCGGTCGCCATCAGATTTCCTCTCGAAGGGCATTCTGCAACAGGCTTCCGGCGCCCTGCGCAGCAGCGACCCCGACTAAGACCGCCTTCTCAACAAAGCCCGACGGGGCTTGCGCTGACCAGCCGTCATTCAGCCGTCCGATATATGGAAGGTTGTTCGTTATGTGAATTGAGGAACCGCCCCGGTACTGAGCGATTTCTGTCTGGCCTTCCGCGATTGCAGCCTGGCCACTTTGATCAAGTGCGTCGCGCGTCCCACTGGCGGGCCCACCAAGATTGACTTGCCAGTTAGAACGCGCGCGACCTGTATCAACAGGGGTGGCAATGACCACAGCGCCATCGACAGCGAGCGCAACTTTCCGCGTCATGGCATCAGCGTTCTCTTCGATACGCCTTCCCATCACACGAATCCGTCCCGCGAACTGTCTCAAGTCGGCCATCTATTTGCCAGCTCCTGTCCGTTGCGTGACGCTCTTCAACTTCTTCGCCTTGAAGTCAAGGTAGGCCTTGTCGAGTGCCTGTATGTGGTAGAACAGATCCTCGCGTTGCTCTCCCTCAATTTCGTTTGCGTCCGCCCACTCCTTTACGGCGAGCCAGCTGATTGGGCCTTCGGTGTTATAGCCAGTTCCTCGACACGTGGTCAAGTCTAGGAAGGCCATATGATACATCTCTAGCCCTAGCAGCAGTTCAGGGGCATTGGCAATCTTCTCCGGTAGCGGTAAGCGTTGTTGAACGCACTGTTGAATGATGAATTTTTCTGTGGGGCCCTGCTCCAGGTAATAGAGCAGGACGTCCGTCAGTTTTTTGCGTCAGCCTCCCGCACCTCCGCGCGGAAGAGTGCAGCACGCTGGCTCTGCTCCTGGATGTCACGGAACAGGTCCGGCAGGTCGTCGAACAGCTTGATGCAGTTCTCGACCGAAAATTCCATCGCGTTGCCGTTCTCGTCCTCGACGTTCTCCCAGCCGATCACGACGGTTTCGGCATACACTTCTTTGACGATGCGTTCCACCAGCGCGGATTCCATCGTCTCGTTCTGGATCTGACGGCGGTAAGGCTTCACGCGCGCTTCCATCCGCTTGGCGTAGGCGTTGTTCGAACCGCCAGCACGCGCCACGCGAATGCAGATCGACTTGCCCTTGCTGTTTTCACCGTACTCGAGCAGGATGCCGTCCTTCTCAAGGGTGTTGTCGGTCTTGAATTGTTTGTAGAGACTCATCAGATCACCTCATGGTGCAGTTTCAGGGCGCGGGCACCATTGCTCGCGCCCCTGTAGCTTACACGCCGCCAGCCACGTCAGGCAAGTAGGAGAAGCTCTGGAAGAGCAGGGTGTGGCCGAATTTGGATTCGGCCGCGTTGTTTTCCAGGGGCAGAGTGACTGCCTGGTCTTGCTCCACCGCCAGACGACCATCACCCAGCGACAGCAGCGGGATATCCCACAGCAGCGCGAGGTTCTTCTTCAGCATGACGATATCGACCGTCACGTCGCTGTTATTGCGCACAGCCTGCACAGCGGTGACGTCCGCGAAGTAGGCCGTCGTGCTGCCGCCTACCTCGAAGGTGCCCGCGCTGGTGTCGAATGCGCCCAGCACGCCGATCGCCTTGTTCGGGCTCACGTTGTTATTCACCGACAGCGACATTTCGGTCGCAAAGGCGAACAGCGGAGTCGGAGCGGCGTCAGTGCTGCTGGCCAGCGCCAGCTTGATACGGCTGAAGTCGCTGGAGGTGTTGAACGCGGAACCGGGAACCAGCGTCGGGCGGGTGCCGGACTTGACGCCCACGGCGCCAGTGCGCTGTTCGTTATCCACCGCCACGAACGTCATGTCCATGGTGACCTTGTCAGCCTGCGCGATGTTGAGCGTTAGCTCGTTCGGCACAGCGCCCACGAGGTATTCGGACATCGTACCGTTGGCGTCCGCACCCAGAGTGCGCTCCACCTGATAGGTGCGACGCTTGATCAGGGCCGGATCGCTTTCGTTCTTCAGCACCGAACCGAAGAAGATGCGGATGGTCTTACCCGTGCCGACTTCCGCTTGCGGGGTCCAGGACACTTTGTCGAACTCGAGGTACGACGCAGTGATCACGCTCACCCGCGCGAATCCGCGGTTGTTCGTGAATTGCGTGCCCACCGCGTCACCGCCCAGATACACCCATTCACCAGCGATCAGACCAAGCGTGGTGAAATCGAGCGTTCCGCTGGCCTTGTTGAGACGCACCAGCGAACCATTCATGGTGATATCGACGGTCGCGCTTGCGAACTGGTAGCCCACAGTCTCGAGCTTGGCAGCAGCAGGCGGGGACGCTTCGTCGGTGATCACCTCGTTGATGACCACAGCAGTCGCGGTGCTTGCGCTGGCGACGCTCTTCAGGCCGTTGTTGGCGGTAACTCCGAAGCCCGACGCCATGATCAGTTGGTTGGCCAGGAAGCCCGTCAGCCCCGCTGCGGCAGCGTAGGTCTTGGACGCGCCAGTGACACCAGTGATCGGCGTTGCAGCCGTGTTCATGGGTGCAGTGGTCTTCTTCTCACGGATGTCCGCAAAGAAGAAGCCTTGCAGCAGGCGGGTCGTGTTGTTGAAGGTCAGATCCTGGTTGAAACCGCCGGAGGCGTCCAGGTCAGTCGTCACGCCCTTCTTGCGCTGGCGCGACGGGTTGATGGGGTTGCGGGCCACGGTAGCGATCTGGCCGCCGAAGTCCGCATAGGAGTTCGGTTCCAGAGGATACCAGACCGGCGAACCGGGAAGGGTCTTGAGAGAAGCCTCTTCGGCGAACCGGAGGCCGGTTACGTTCGAATCGATCTTGTTTGCCATGTGATCACCTCACGTCGTCATAAGAGAAGGTTGCCAGGACGTTCAATTGCTCAAACGCCCCACTCGTCCCAGCTTCATTCATCCGCACGTCTCGGAACCAGACATTCGGATGTCGGGCGGCCTGGAAAGCATCCACCACGAGCTGGGCTGCATCGTATCCGGCCTTGGAGCCATCTCCCACGGGGGCGAACACTTGGATATAGACTGTTCCAGTGCGCGACCAGCGCTTCGCACCTTGATCGTCGGATAACGATGCCTGACGACCAGTTGCGTGCCGGATTGTAGCACGAGCCCACACTGTCTCGCTAGTGGGAGCACTGCCGGGCACATCAGTCCAAACGGCAGGGAACCCCGTCGGATCCCATGCCGCCTTGAAAAACCCGAGGATGATATCGCGCGCTTCATCAAATGTCATCGCTTCACCCCGAATACATACAGGACGACCAGCGGGCCAGGCTTGAGTGCTTGCGCCCAATCGATGTTCCAGCGAACACCGTCGTCAAGAATTGCGTGGAAGTCTTCCAGCGACACGTCTGTCGGCGCAACGAGTGCGACCTGCTCCACACGGTCCAGGAGCTCTTCCTTGACAATATCGCGCCCCAGGCCCGAACCAGACGCAGGCACGAACACAGCAGGCAGCACCTTGGCCAGCGCTACAGCAGGGGCGCCCGGACCCTTCCAAGGCTTGCTAGTGTCAGCGGCGGTAGCATCCAGCTTCTGGAGTGTGACCTGCCTACCGTTCTCGGCGATCAGTTCCTGTGCCAGCTGGACGAATTCATTGTAATCGGTAGCCATAGATCACCTGATAACCTGGCTTGCCGAATAAACCAGCCCTCGCAACAGCATGTCCGCCGCAGGGTAAGGGCGGAACAACATCGGGACGGCGCCTAGGCCGGTCTGAGGGACAGCGAACTCCGTCTCGATCGGTCCGACCTTCTTTTTCGTTGCGACAACAGTGAGCCCGCTTGCATCGACCTTGAGGTCTGGTGCCAGTTCGGCAGTCAGTGCCCGCAAAGCGTACTCACAGCACGCGCGGCGCAGTTTCACAGGAATGTCCGTATCAGCGAAGTCATCTGCACCAGTGCGAGGCCATGCCAGTGCCTGCGCGGTCGTCTTCTTGCTGCCGGTGAAGCGCTGTCCGAAGCGGCCCTCGATGTAATCTGTGGCCTTGATCAGTGCGGACTGTTTCACAGCATCCGCGCCCGTCCAGCCTGTCATTCCGCGGTCAGCAAAGTACCCATCAGCTTCCGCGATAGTGACGTACGAAGTGGCGTCCGCCTTTGCAGTACCGTCTTCAACAACGAACGCCATTATGCACCTCCGATCTTAGCGAAGCGACCCAGGCCGGTATCGAGCAGCACTTCGAAGCCAACTGCCGGAGTGACCACAGCAGCGCGCTCGACATAGTCCAGCGTCATGGATTCGCCTGCCGCAAGGGCCGGAGTCTTGATCGTTCGGTTGCTGGTTCCCGCGATGGTTGCAGCGGTAGTTCCGGCAGTTGCGCCGGCTACGCTCTTGAGCGCGAGGCGCGCACCAGCAGGCAGGGTGACCGCTCCGACGGCAGGAGTATCGATCAGCGCCGCGAATGCTGTGCGGTTCTGACGCTCTTTCCGGTTCTTTGCGATCACCTGTGCCTGCTTCATTGCTTAGCCCCCGCGAGTGTTGCGACGTGCGCGAGCAGCGTCGATCGGCGCCTTCAGGTTGCTTGCCAGCTCCTTCAGGCTGATGCCGCTTTCGCGGATCAGCTGCTGACGGGCAGCACGGGCTTCCAGGTTCTTACGCTGAGCGGCCAGATAGTCCTGGATGTCGTTGCCGGTGCTGCGCTGCGGACGCGCTTCTTCCAGCTTGACGCGGAGCTCGTCTTCCTTCGCACGCGCGTCTTCGAAGGCCTTATCGACCTCGACCTTGTGTGCGCGAATCTTGCTCACGAGCTCTTCTTGCTCGGCCAGCGCCGCTTCGAGCGCCGCGATGTCATCGGTTGCCACGCCAGCGGGACCTTCCATCTTGGGCTGTTCGGCTTGCCCAGCATCGAGGTCATCAGCTCGCTGGTCGGATTCGGTTGCCTGCGAGGCTTGCGGGGCCGTTTGCGGGGAGGCAGGGGCCGCGCTTTGCCGCTGCTCGCCGTTACCCCCTTGGCCTTGTGCTTGCGGGGCCTGCTGTTCGGCGCTGGGCGCGGCGTAGCCGGTTGCAGTGGCGCGGGAAAAGCCAGGCGCCGCAGCAGCGACAGAATCGCGTGTCAGCGCCTGGTCGGATGCCAGCATTTTCACGGTGTCCAGGCGCGGGAGACCGTCGGCCGTCCAATGGTTGTCGTTCTTGACATCCAGCTTGAGCAGCGCTTCAACAATCTTGTTCGTCATGAGTCATTCTCCGGTGTGGTTAAGAAACGGACGCCCGCATTATACTGACCACATGCAGGCGTCCGCTACCCTTAGTCGTCGCCGAGAACGCTATAGACGATATGGAGCTCGCCGCTGGCAGTCAGGGACTGGCTGTCGGCGCTGATGTTGGCATCGTCGATCAGCAGGTTCAGGTTGAGTTCCAGGGATCCGTCGGTGTTGTCCAGGATCACTTGAGTGGCATTGGCGCCGCGCGCACGCGGGGACACGCCAGCGGTGGCTGCACCCAGCGCGGTCGAAGCGATGATATCCACTTCGGAACCGCTCAGAGTGGCGTCAGCGGTCGGCGCGCTGCCGATGCTGTAGTCACCGTCGAACGTATCCTGCACACCAGCGGCGGTCGCCTTGGTGATCTGCACGTACGACACCGCACCGAGGAACAGGATGTTCCCTTCCGGCAGGTCGCCCAGGACAGCAGTGCCGAAGCCCACGCCGGTCGCGCCATTGACAGTGATCGGGAGCTTGTTCAGCTTCACGACCTGCTTGACAACGTCTTGACGGGCAAGGGAGCCTCGGCTGGTGGAACGAGGAAGACCTTTCATGATCACATCTCCTTCAGAGGGTTAAATCCGAAACAGGGGCCTTGCGACCCCTGTTCCAGTGCAGATTAGAACTCGCGGGTGATGAGACGCGCGATCCGGATCTGCTTCCGCTCCGAGAAGACACGCTTCCACGAATCGGCGTGAGCCAGGTTGTTCGTGGTGGAGGCGTTGCTCGGGCCACCGTTCGGCGGAGTGCCAGCGTAGGCGTGGCCGACCGGATGGATGATCCACTCGGTACGGTTGAACAGGACGTCCTGGCCACCGCCGTTACCGGCTGCCGGCTTGCGATCCACTTCCGTCGGCACCTTGGGCGAGCCCATGCCGCCGCGAACAGCACCACGACCGAACAGCCAGGTGTTGAACACACCGCTGGAGCGAGGCACGCCGTCATCGACGATCACTTCACGGCCCAGGAAGGTCGGGATGCGAACCGCATTGCCATTGACGCTGTCCGACACGAAGTCGATCAGGTTGTTCTTCAGCATGCGCGCATAGACAATGGAATGCACCATCACCATCGTGAGGTCTTCCATGCTGTCGCCCATGGTAGCGGTGGCGTCGATGAACGCTTCCGCGCTGAAGTTCGTCACACCATCCACGAAGCCTGCGCCGGAAACGTCATGAGTCATGTCGTTCTGGACGTGCTCGGTGCCGGTGGGCGCTGCGGCGTTGTCCGCGAACACACCGTTCAGGGTCGCAACGAATGCGGCCTGCTGGCGGCGAGCCCAGTAATCGGACACACGGTTGGCGATCGCTTGCATGGGGTCCGCACCAGCGAGGTCGCCGGACAGGTCCATGGAGCTCCAGGAGTTGTTCCGCGACAGGCGCACCTGGATCTCGGTAGCGGTGCCGATCTTGTTCGGCGTGCTGTCGGTAGCGGGATCATCGGTCGAGACGTTCTCGGCGTCGTTGTCCAGATCCTTGAAAGACGGCTCGTTGAACGTCAGGCCGCCACCCGCGAGGGCGCTGTTGAGCTGGGCATCCAGGGTGATCGCGCCGGAGCGAATCAGGCGGGACTTTTCCTGGGTCATTTGCTGGACGTAGGGCGAGAAGATCTCGGGGACGACGACGTCAGCGATACGAGTTACACCGGAAGCCATATGAATTCTCCTTCGGAAAGGTTCGGATCAAGTTTGCTAGACTCGAATCCAGCACCCCATGGCCTGGCGTTCGATCGCTAATATGGCTCATGCCACAATGATCCGCAATGTAGCATGAGCCCTTCGAGGTTGCAAGCCCCCGAGTTTGATTATTTGCGAGGCTGCGGGCGCGGGCCGCCGATGGTAGTACCAGCGCTCTTGGCCATCTGCTCGGCACGGGAACGGTTCTCCTTGAGGATCCGACCCTGCTCCGTCATGTTCCAGCCTTCAGCGCTCCACGGGTTCGCGCCGCCGCCACCTCCGTTACGATTGCCACCAGCGCCGCCGCCTTGCGATGGGCCCCACCAGTGAGTCTTCTTGGACTGCATCTCGGTGAGCCACACGGTCGCATCGATGCCAGGGGTCACACCGACACCGTCGCGGGTAACGACCTTGCCTTCTTCATTGACTTCGAGCATGCGCTCGCCGTACAGAAGAGCGTCTTCCACCGCGCTGGATTGGAAGCCCTGGGCCTTGCCCACCGCTTCACGCACAGCGTCATGGATGGTGCGGGTTTTTTCCTTGGACTGGAACTGTTCCACCACACCGGAAAGCTCCTGCACGCGCTGAGCCAGTTGGCCCTTCTCGCGCTCGAGCGGGGCGACACGGGTCTTGATACGGCCTTCGACCAGTTCGTTGAGCTTGTTCTCGTCCAGCTTGCCTGCCGCTGCTGCCTCCAGTTCGGGCAGACGGTCCAGGGTTGCCAGCACGTCCTCGATCTTACGATCGCCGAGCAGTCCGAGACGCTCGCGGACGACCTTGTGGTCATTCCGTTCCTTGGTGAGAGCACCTTGCAGACGGTCGATGTCCGCCTGCGTCTTCATGCCTTCCACCTGGAGTTCGAACTTACCGTTCTTCTCCACATACTCTTTCTTGACGTCTTCGGGAAGGCCGTCGATCGAATCAAGAATCGCTTTGAGAGCCATGCTCCATCTCCTAGTCAAATGCCACTCATGTGGCAGGTTGCTGACCACACCATTGTGATCAATACTTGCTCGGGTCCAGCCCAGCGGCACGGAATGCGTCAGCGTGCTTCTGTGCAAGCTCCCGAAGGGTTAGTTCGTCTCCGTTACGATGAACGAACTTGTCCAGTTCCAATCCACCGTCGCGGAACAGCTTTGCCTTCGTTACGCCCATCACTTCGTCCTGGAACGCAACAGACTGGCCCTTGAGCCACGTCTGATAGCTGGTTGAGGCGGGGATAGGCCCCACCAGTTGCCTCACCCTTCCGCGCGCCCACTTGTCATAATCACCCTTCGTTCCGCGCGGCAGCGCGTCACGCGAGCTGATGTTGCCCAGGCCGTTCTTGTCTGCGTATTCCTTCACCAGAATCTTTTCCGTGGTAGGCTTTGCAGGACGGTCACCGGCGAGCGTACCATCAATCGCGGCGATACGCAAGGACCGGCAGTTGAAATGCAACGGCGGGCGCGGACCCTTGCCCACGGGGAACGTCTTTCCATCAAGGCTGCGACAGATAGGCGTCGTTCTGGAGTCCAGCGTCGCCACGAACTGTTCAGCGGTGAGGATATCCGCATTGTCAGCGAACCATGCGTCGCGCGCACCGTTGGCAATGTGCTGCACAGCAGTCCGCGTGATCGTTTGAATCTGCCTACGGGTGATCTCCGTTACACCGTCAGCGCCCCTGAGCGTACCAGTCCCGACCACACGTCGCGCGATGGTTGCCATGTCCTCGCCCGCTACCATGCCCGCCTGAATAGAGCTATGGATGCGTCGAATGTCGTCCGCTGCCATCGTGTCTGCCCATTCCTTCAGCAGACGACCCTCGAACGGGCGCGACAGTGCGATCTGGCGCAGGAACCGCGCGCTAGGCATAACGGTCTCGACCGTTACAGGCAGCACCGTCTTAAAGATGGCGTCAAGCTGAATCGGTTCCTGGTATGACAGCTGAACCATTTGCTCGGTCAGGAACTTGGTTGCTTCGTCCCACGACTCTTTCCGGATCGCGGCCAGCGTACCCTGCAAGGCTTCGAGGCGCTGCCACTCCACAGGTTTCGACAGACCCTGCATCGTGCGCAACTTGTCGCGAATACGACGAGCCAACTCATCCTCGCTGGCATTCAGAATCGTGGTCATGCGGTTGCGGACATACCCGCTATAGCGCAGGATGTAGATCTGATGACGCACCAGTGCGTCCAGGAACTCCTCGTTGGCTGTCTTAGCGACAGTTTTTAATGTTGCGCCCCCTTCATATCCAGCAGCTTTCAGGTTTTTAACTTCTGCGGAGAAAGACTTGGCTATATCAGCCGACTGCACATATTCGCCAATCCGTTCCTTCTCAACTCCAGATATAAAAAGTCTGGCTAATTCGGTAGGCGTCTTTGTATTAAGAACATCATATAGAGCTTTGAGTTCTTCATTTTGCCACGAGGATCCGTGGAAATACCATCCTTCCGGCAGTGCATCATCAATGCTAAATGTGCGCCCAATCTTGACTTTTGCATTTAATGCTGCAACATTATCGAATTTCTCTGCACCTTCGACATTTCGAACTGCGAAGATGACAGGCTCTCCATTAAAACGGGCTGCTGTAGTTCTTGCGTAAGTCTTGGCGCGCTCAGGATCAGATGTTAGCCATACTTGCTCATCTAGCCCGGGATTGATATATCTGGCACCTTTTTCAAATCCACCGGGCGATATATTACGAATTAGACCATTGGTCTTCACTGTAGCCATGAATTATACTCCCGCGCCCCGCATGCCAGGCTCCAGCGCTGGGTTGCCCCCTGCGCCCGTACCGCCGCCTGACGGTGCATTGGCGTCTTCCTCGCCAATCTCGTCCATCTCGGTGTCAAAGTCCAGTTTCGTTACACCGCGATCCGCCAGCATCGCATGGATGGACTTCTTGGACAGCGGTGCGCCCATAGTACGCGCAGTCATGAAATCGACCAGATCCTTACCTGACATTTCGAAGTCAGCGAACTCGAGGTTCGGTGTGACCTTCACGTCGTCAGGGTTGGCACCCATCCACTGAGCGCACATGCGCAACAGGGATTCCAGCGCAGACGCACCAGTCATCGCAATCTGGTTGAGGGTGGCAGTCTGGGCACCGATACGGGTCTGCAGAGCGGAACCGCTTTCGATGTTGCTACCGCCGGAGTTGATCAGCTGACCGGAACGAGTCTCCGCACGCTTGCGATCGTTCTCGAGCGCCTGGCGCTGCTCGGACAGACCCTGCGAATTGACGCCGATGTACTTCGCGTCGCCGCCTTGCTCCACCTCGATCATGCTGCCTGCACCAGTGCGGAGCGGTGTGCCTTCGTCTTCGCTGGCGTCGGTTTTCTTGACGCCGCCCACGACGACCAGCGTGTCCTGGCCCTGCATGAACAAGTTCTGGCGGTAGTCCGCTTCGCCCCGATACACTGCAAGCGCAAGCCTGCCCAGGCCCAGGAGCGGAGGTTCGTCCGGCGTGCTGACGATGTCCTTCGTATTGACGAACACGAACGGGATCTTATCCAACGTCACGCCGCGCAGTTGCGGGGGCTGCATCTGCGTCTCGTCGTACGATGCGGACTGACCGTCGTTGTTCGTAAAGACGCCGACTTGATACACTGCACCAGCGCTATCAGCTTCGTTCTCGTTCTTTGCACCGAGCTGGAGGATGCGATACTTGGTCTGCGACACCCATTCGAAGTCGGTGCTGCGGCGGAAACCGCTTTCGTCCAGAACCACAAGGTTCAGACGCGCTTCGCCTTCGTCCGCCTCGCCGTCGTCCCAGTTCCGAATGGACTCCGCCACGTACATGGCGATGTAAGGCATCGGATTGGCCGGATCGGGATTCACGGGAAGGTCAAGCAGCAGACCCAGGCGACCAGTGACAAGCTGCTCTTCGTTGATACGCCGCAGCAGCAGCTCCAGGGGCTCACCGTAGGCGGTAGCCTTGTCGCGGAGCGCTTCCATGGTAGCAGGCAGCTCGATCGTCGGGGTCTTCTGCCACATGAGGCCGATGTAGGCTTCCACACCTTCCTTCACGTAGTCGTGGAACACCGCGCGGAGCTTGTATGCGTCATAAGCCTCGCGCCCGGGCTTGCCCGAATCCATGCCGTCTAGTCGCATGCCCTTGGTCGGAGGCAGGTACGTTTCACCCTTCGCCTTCACCGCGCGCTCACCTTTGTAGAGGTCGCGCATGGTGACCCAATCCTCTTTGAATTCCGAATACTTCGGATGAACCGAATCAAGTGCCATTTTGCGCCTCCGTCAATAAGTGCCCGTAACTATACCCGATTTCGTAATGATGCGCCCCATAGGCCAATGATAATCAACAAAATACCCGATCGCTGTGGTGATGTGTTGATACTGGTTCTTCTGATCCTCTTGGAAAGACGAACCTGCCTGGAGCTGCACAGTGCTCAACCCCTTGTGGCACCACAGCGCAGTCTGAGGATTCACCTTCAACCTCACTTCACCTTTCGCATTGCAGATCATCGCACGTACAGCGTTCTGGCGGTCCTTGATAGCAGGGTGCGCAGGACGCACGCGCCGCTCGAACTTCCAGCCGTGCAAGCGTAGCACGTCTTCGATCTCAGTGTAATCGGATTTGTGCCCGTGCTTCTCACCCGCGCGACCTGCCGGGTCGCCGTAGATATAGACTGTCTTGTTCTTGTGTTCCTTGTACTTCTCAACGAACTCGTTTGCCGACTGCCGGCTCACCGCGCTCTCAAGAACGATCTCATCCAGGAAGAAGGGGACTCCATTGCGGATGACCACAATAGCCGAGCTCAGCGGGGTGAAGTTCTGATCGTGCGTCCAGTGCAGCGCTTCGTGAGGAAGGATCCGCTCGGTTGTGAAATTCTCCTTCGAGTAGTCCTCATAGATACGACCGCTGGCAGTCTCGAAGCTCGCGCGATATTCCTGATTGTACTGCTTCCGCGACATGGTGCGCTTCGCAGCTTCAATGACGTCGGGCGGGAGAATCTCTTCCGACGTCCAGTGGAACAACGCCCAGTCGGGGTCGTTGGCGGTGCGTGCATATTCCGCCATATCATAATAATGGTTCAGACCGTCAGGCACGCCAATGAACCAGCACCAGGCCCGATAGTACGGGCGCGTCGGATTCACAGTATTCAGTGCGGGCATGATGTTCGCTTGTAGCGCCTCGCCCTTCACGTCCGCGATCTCGTCGATCACACCGCCGGTCCAGTTGATACCTTCGATCCGCTGGGGCTGGTCCAGGCCGATGATGTGAATCTCGGTTCCGTTGGGCAGGTAGATCTTGAGGTCCGACTCGCTGGGCTTCTTGGGGTGCATGCACGACAGCGTCATGGCCTTTAAGTCGTCCCACCAGATCTTCTTGGCCTGGTTGTATGTGGGCGCGGCTGCGAAATACTTCTCGCCCGGATACCACATCGCCTGACGTGACAGAAAGCGCTTGGCACGTTCCGTCTTGCCTGAGCGTCGTCCTGCGGGCACAATGGGAAAGCGCACACCGTCTTCAACCGCACGCAACAGCCGAAGCTGAACCTCGTGGTCCTTCAGCCGATACCAGCGCGCCATCTGGCGTTCTAGAATGATCTTGCTCATTTCTGCGCCCTCCGCTGTGCAGCTTTAGCCTTCGCCTCTTCTGCAATCTTGAGGGCTTCCTCCTCGGACAGAGGTTTGCCACTCAGCGCTTCATACATCCAGCGCATCGCGGTGATGCCATTATACGTCTTGCCGTCAGGGTTGAGCGCCGCTTCGCCAAGTGTCTTGTCTGTGAGCTTCGTCATACAGGCGCCCTCGTCGCAAACTCGCGGAAGGCGTCAATGAGGGATTGCGCACTTTCTTCACCGCCGTCAGGACGGTCAAGGCCGTATATGCTGGCCAACTTGGCAGCAGCTTGCACGCGGGAAGCGTAGGGGCCGTTCTGTGCAGCCTGGCGCAGCACGCTCAGGATCAGGGCGCGGTCTTCCTTGGCTTGGGCGTCTTCGTTTTCAGGGGTCGCGCGTTGCAGTTCAGTGATCCGGCGTTGGACATAAGCCTCGCCCATGAACTTCTTCGCGTACTCCACGACGAAAGCAGCCTGAAACCCTACGCGAAGACAAGCCTGAAAAGGATCAAAATCCTTTATGTACTCCTGAACGAATAGATCACGAAGGGCCTTTTCCTGACCGGACGGTTCCGGCTCCATGAGCCGAGGATCGAGATATAGACCCGATGTGTTCTCAGCCATGTGGGAACTCCAATCGGATAGTTAAGGCGGATCACCCGCCCAATTTGATCGGAGTATAGCGATTCTGAGGCCGGATACGCAACCAGAATATCAGGGCGAGATTTTGCGGCAAGCCGACAATTCTGCGGGCTTTCGGCCGGTGTTCCACTCAATAAGGCGGGCCATTTTGGACGCGCATTCGCAGAACGCGCGGATCCAGTCCTGCCTGGAATCAATGAGGTCTTTTGTCATTACCATCTGACGATCCGCTGTCTGCTGGCACTGCTGCACCAGCCCCTCGGGAGGCACTGCCCGTTCCACCTTTGTCACTACCCGAATTTCCGGTGTCACAGGTGTTGTTGAGCAAGCAGGCAAGATCAGGAGGGATGCGCTGATTAAGATAATTCCGAACAGTTTCATTTGATTGCTCCAAGGTTGCGAGGCGGTTACGAGCTCGAACATCATTGTCCGCCAACACCTTGTAATCGGTCAGCAGGCCCGTGAGGGCCTGTGCATCCTGGAGACGAAGTTCTTTCAGCTCGCTGATGGTTTCCTGCTGCTGCTGATTGACCGATTCCACTGCGCCCAGGCGCTGCTGAACGGTTTGAAGCTCGTTCTGTGTGGTCAGCAGCGATTTCTCCGTGCGTTCCTTGGATAACCACATGCTGAAGGTGAAGCCGGCCGCAGCCACTATCACCGCGATCAAGATGTGCTCTATGACGAGCCGTGTCTTGTTCTTGAAGAAGCCCAGAGCACTTGCGAGCCCGGGCAGCTTAGTCAGCAGAAGGGTGATCATCGGCGCGCTCCCGGATGGGTTCGGAGGGTTGCTTCTCGATACCGAGCTTCTTCAGCACGATAGACTCGAGCATGCGGATCGTGGCGTTAGCCCCCAGCCAACCTGACACGCCTACGATCACGCCCGTCCATTGCTCGGACAGGTTCATCGCCTGGCACACCAGCGACATCAGCAGGCCAACGAAACCAGCCGCGCCACCCTCCAGAGCTGCGCGGCTCCACTTGATTTTCTGACGGCTGTCGATGGTTCGCATGAGATGCCCCATCATACCTCCGAACATAGCGAAGAGCCCGTAGGCCAACGCCTTAACCCACCAACTATTCCACGGATCTTCCGGCAACATATCTGGACCCCCATTCGATTGATTTCGACAGAGGCCCATGCCCTGTTCCGCGGATAGTAACACATGCGAAACGCTTCAAGCTACAGGATCAAACTACAGCTCAAGTGAGAACCGATCAAGCATGCCTTTATCAAACTTGGCACGGACCTTGTTCGTTGCTTCAGCCTTCGTAATCTTTCCGTCGCGGTTCGCATCCAGACCAGCGTTCTGGCGGTAGCTGATCTTGGGGTCCAGGAACAGAACGGAATCCTCCGGCTGCCCCACGAACTTGGGCATCAGAATTGCCATATACATGTCGCTGAGCGTATCGATGCGGGAAGCATAGGGGCGGAAATACTTCTGAACGTAATCCAGCTGATCCACCGCACTCATGGCTGCCAGCTCCGTGGTACTGGTGCCCAGGCCCTGCGCAGTGCTAGGCATGAACTGGATCAGTCCGGTGGCACCGCTGCCCGCTGCATTGCGCACACTGGGGCTAAAGGTCTCCCCGGATTCGAACGCCATGCAGGACATGAGCCAGCTGGCATGCGTTTCACGGTTCCACTTGAAGCCATCGCAGATGGCAAACACTTTGTCACGGAAGGCCGGATCGACCTTCTTACCCCAGGCAAGTTTCATCATGGGTCCTTTACATGTCTGCCGATTGTCTTGGCGCCCCGGAACCTGCCGGGTCAGTACGCGCAGCAAGGGGCGCGCGAGGGGGATTAGAACGCAATCCGCGTCGGGTCGTGGCGATAGACCCACTCGCCATCCCAGCGAACGAAAACCTCATCCGGGCGCCAGTACGTCAGCAGCTCGACCATCGTCGGGTTAAGAATCATCAGAGTCCCAGCACGCTCGCGGGACTCCCAATCCGCAACACGCGCGCGGTGGTATCCCACGCTCACATCGTAGATGCCCGGCGAGTCGAGAATCTGATGATCGTAGTTAGTGATGATCTGGCCCGTCTTGCAGACATAATCCGTCTCGCTCGCCAGCGTAGGTTTTGTCGGATCAATTGCCGCCGCATCGTAGGCCGCGCCTTGTGCCACGTTGGCGTAGCTCGAGAAATAGGAGCGATTGAAACGCCCGCGGCGGGAGACCCATGGCCCATCCCCGATAAGCGCAGAGTTTGTGTTTGCGGTGGTATTCGGCGGATTGATCCCGAACTCACCATCCACCGTGTCGCCACGACTCGCGTCGATGCCATGCGTGCGCAGGTGCGCCGCGACATCAAATGCCCCATACCCAACGTTGCCGAGCCACTGATGCCAGCGCATGCCCACTGGATCGATGCCTGCTCCGAGCATTGCTCGGCGCTGTGCGGATATAATCGGCGCAAAAATCTCCTCGGTCACGGATGTGCTCATTATATCTAGCTGGTGGCCATGACAGAACACATCAAATCCTGCGTCGGACATTTCGCGGAGGGCGGCATACGACGGGTAAATGGTGCCGGCCTCGACGGTGTTTGCGCTGCCGCCACACCCCCACCCGCGCGGCAGATAGTCATTTAGCGCCGCTGCGCGTCCAGACTCGTACCACCCGTCAAAAATCGGCGTGATGACTGCGCACGGCCAGTCGGGAGAGTAAATGCGGTCAATCCACACATTCACCGCAGATGTCGTGATTGCGCTGATGACTACCCCATCAATGCCGTCATAATAACGCGCGTCATTGCCCCACGCTGCCGCAGCGCCCTGTTTCGTGAAGTGCTTGCTTTGCAGTACAAGGGTTCGCCAAACATTATTCCAGCGCGCGGAATACGCTGCATCGTGCGTGCCGTACTGGGATTTCCCTACGTGGACGAGGTTGCCGAGCCAATAGTTTGTGCTACCCCCGTCCTGAGCGAGTGAGATGTAGAGCCGCGTGATTTTAGACCAGTCCGAGCACCTCAGCCGGTAATGCACCGCTCCCGCAGCGCGACGGGGCCGAGTTAATACGCCCTGCTCCACTGCGGCGGGGAGTGGGATACGAGCCAAGGCCGTGCCTGCTCCTGAAAATTCCAGCTTGATCGAACTGCCGGAGAAATCCCCGACTGTAGGATCGTGCGATACCGTCAGCACGCCCGACGTAATCGGCGTCATGCCGATGTGCTCCTGCGGTTGCAGGATCGGCAGATGCGTCGGCCGCATCCATGACAGCAATTCCTGAAGCCGGTCGCGCGGCAGGCCAGTCGGACGCCCCGACGACGACGAAACAATCGTGCCGCGACGGCGCGGTGCAATCCCCCCACCCGGGCCCGTCGTGGCTGTGACAATAGGCAGTCGCTCGCCTTCGTCCCCCTGGAAATGGGAGAGCGTCTTTCGCTCAATTCCCACAACCATGTTCGAATTCACCGCACGAACATGAACAGGTTGCCCAGATGTAACGGTGGCGCTCTCTCGGACACTCACGGAACGCCAAGTCACGCCGCCGTCTTCGCTTACATCGAACGTGTCATCGAGGGCAGATTTCCCTTGAAGCACGATGATATCAGCAGCGTCAATTCGAAACGTCTGGTCCTTGGCAATGGAAGCAGACATGGTCTGCGTGTCATAGGCGGGCTTCATTTCATCTCCAATAAAATAGGGCCAACAAAGCGTAGAGGAGGATGCTTAGCAAGACGCCATTCACTACACCGCGAGCCGTGTCAAGATCGTCTTTCATTTGTCAGACTCTCACGAAACTGGCCCGAGTATAACAACCTCGGGCCAGTGATTGCAACTTGATCAGTTTAGCGCGTGAGCCAATACCCCAGCATAGCGGCAGCAGCCAGCACACACAGCGCGATCGCATGCGCGCCAATACCGTAGGGATACCGCCAATGCGCGCGAGGCTGTGCCGGCCCCTGCTCGTCGCGCAATGCTACCTCAAGTTCCTTGGCTAACAGCTCAGCTCGTTTGCGCTTCTCCAGCGCCTTACGGAGACCCTTGGGAGACATTGGAGATTGTGGAATCATTGCCTTGCCTCAATGGTGTAGAGCGCCTGCTTGGCGCGGGTTGCTGCGACATAGCACAGATTGATTTCTTGCTGCTTCTGCCACTCCTGGCGAGCCCAATTGGCGGGGCATTCGTTGCGACCGAGCCAGAACACACGGTCAGCCTCCAGGCCCTTGCTCTTGTGGATGGTAGCCAACACCACAGCGTTCTTTTTGTCAGAGAACAGGCTGTCGATGGTGTTGAGCAGTGCGGGAATCGTGCGCTCGGTTTCGGGCATGCTGTCGATCAGACAGGTGATAGCACCGATGCGGTCTTCGATCGCTTCCACCTTCGCGTCGTCCTTCTTAGCAAGCGCCTTCTCGACCTCGCGGTCACGATAGGCGTCCAGCTTGGCGAGCAGGTGATCAACGCCCTTCGCGTTCATCTTGTTGATAAGACCCTTCAGTCCCTGCCCAATCTCCCGGCCCATCACGGTGACAGGAACGCGAGCGCGAAGGAAGCTGTAGGCCATCGTGATCAGCGGTGCAGTCTTACGGCTGACGACGAGGTCATTCGCTTGGAACATCTTGTGATTCCACTTGCTTCCGAGCTCTTCCACCAGACCTTCGGCAGCACCTTCGGCCGCTTGGATGTGGGACACCCATTGCTGGGCGTACTTGACCACACTGGCTGCGCAGCGGTAGCTGATGCTCAGCGGAAGGCGCTTGCAGTCGAACTCCTCTGCAATCAGGTTCATGGATTCACTGTCTGCACCGCGGAACCCGTAGATGGCCTGGGCAGGGTCGCCCACCGCAACGACGCGCGACGTCTTCTTCATGATCTTGCGCAGCAGTGCGCGCTGAATGGCGTTCGTGTCCTGCGCCTCATCCACGAAGATGAAATCGAACTTCGGCAAGCTAATCCCGTCCTTCACCGCAAGGTAGAGCAGGTCGTCGAAATCGACCATCGGTGCAGCGTTCGACCAGCCCAGCAGTTCGGAGGCCAGCTCCAGGGCACGTCCGAGATCCGCGTTATCGTTTTCAGGTTCGAGGTCGTGGTGGATGCACAGGTCCAGCCAGCTCTGAGTGACGTCAGGGATCAGGCAACCGATACCAGCCTGACGCCCCAGGCCCACCAGCTTGGTGATGAAGGCACCGTAGATCTGCGCCTCCTCGCCCTTGAGCTTAGCGTCGCACAGGCGGCGCAGTTTGTCGATCTCGACAGTGCGGACGCCCTTATGCTGAGTGACCGGGCCGTAAGTCAGGGAATGGAACGTGCGAGCATTGACGCCACGGGACTTCAGTTCCTCAGCAATGCTCTTGTTGAACGCCAGGAAGATGGTCGTGCCCCGCGCACGCTTGACGCCCTCAACGATGGTCGTCGTCTTGCCGGACCCTGCAACAGCTTCGATGATAGCATTGCCACCGTTCGGGTCTTCAATCAGGTTGAAGATGGCGGTCTGCAGGGGGCTCCAAGTCTTGCTCATGGTGTTCTCCGAAGAATTGAGTACATGGTGGAAAGTGATTGCAGTATAAACGGGCGTTGCAGGATGTGCAAGCCCGTTCTGCACGATTTCACTTAGTCTCGGAGGAGCATGAGCTGGCGCTGGAGCATCTGCACCGACGCCAAGCTGTCGAGCATCAGATCCATAAGAGCATGCAGAGTCTGCCTTTGGGTGTCAGCTTCCTGCCCGTGGTTATCGAGACAGGCGGCCTGGTACATGTGCAGCGCCGCATCGTAGCGTCTCTGATATACGACGTTCTTCAGAACCTCTTCCTGCATCGCTTGGACGATCTGAGCTCGGTTCATCATGCCTCCACAGGTTTCCAGGCACCAGTCTGGAGCATACGACGCATCCAGTTATAGGCGAAGGTCTCGAAGTCCTCGTGGCTGATTTCACAGCGCATGGGGGAGTGAGCTTGACCACACTGATAGGCCACGTTCGCCTCGATCAGGATGCGCCATTTGCGCTTGCCATTCTGGCGGAACACGACAATCGGGCGCCCACCGAACTGCTGTGCAGCGGTGACGCACTGCTTCCACCATGCGTTCAGATCCAGTTGCTCCTGACGCTTGACTTCCAAGCACATGAGCACAGGGTTCGTGATGTCGGAGCCACCGACGGCCGACTGGTTCTGGTTGCGCTGGAAGATCGGCTTGGTGGGATAGGGCAAGCCCTCGTCCTTGAGCGCGCGGTAGGCAATGCCGTTGAGCCAGTCACAGACCTCACTCTCCCCGCTTTGCCCCTTCTGTCTGACGTTAATTCCCATTCATTCCTCCTGTAATATATCAAGTTGCACACCGCTTTCGGAGACCATTTGAACGGTCTCTTTAATATCGTCCTTCCATCTTTCTAGGAATTGAGGTTCCTGAACCGCAACGACGATTCTGGTGATGCCCGCTTGTATGAGCTTCGCGCAGCACTTGGCGCACGGTATATGAGTCACGTAGGCTGTGCAAGATTCAACACTTCGATAGGCAAAGAGTAGAGCATTCTCTTCCGCGTGAATCATGCGCAGAAGTTTTCGCTCCCTTGCCATGTCAGACACACCATCATTCAATCCCCGAGCAAACCCGTTGAAACCCATACTCACGACACGATGTTTCTGGTCAGTTATAACCGCGCCCACTTTAGTGGATGGGTCTTTACTCCATCGGGATATGACCCAGGCAAGTTCGAGAAACCTGTAATCCCACTTCCTATCCATTATTCACCTCGCAATCAATTGCATATTCTCTGGCGCTCCTGCACCCGCCGTGATGGCAGATGCTTCCACCTTGCCCCATCTGCGAGCCGCAGCAGCACAGGTCAGGATCGATCTTGCGGTGGCGCCACTGCGCAAGCCAGCGCCTCCAGAACTTCGCCTTGTAGAGGGCAGTCGATGCCGCTGTGCTACCTGACACCGCCAGGAACACCTCGAGGACGAGCCATGCAGCCTGTGCCCAGGACAGATTCACCTCATGTAACCACACGGTCAGGCCTACAGCCGACGCAATGCAGGTCAGCGCCACTACCGCACTGGTGACGAACAACGGTGCGACACTGCGCTCCTGCTGCGCCTCTACCCATGGGCACTCGGACTGATCGTGCCCTACCCCTCCGCACAGGATACAGATCTTCATTCGTCATCGCCTGCGGATGCAAGATCAATCATGAAGTCGAGCATGGCGGATTCCTCCTGTTGAAGAAACGGCGGATGGCATAGCTCCGCGCAACGGACAGCGCCGTCATCCACGCCGTGATCTTGAAGTTGTTCTCCCACAGCATCGGAATGTTGTGGAACCAGCAGATCGCGGCAGTGGCAAGCATAGCAATGACCAGGCCGACCAGCGTATTGACAACAGCTTCCGCCAGGCTGCCTAGTCTGGATTGGCTCATCATTCCGCCTCTTTTAGTTTCAACAGGATTGTGTCCAACAAGACAGGCGTGAGATTCAGTTGTTCAGCACTCACGTTGATGTATCTCGGGTCACTTAACGTGTTCGAGTGAAGATGACCGTGGATATTGGCTTTGAACCGATAGAACTGGTTCGGATGGATTGGTATGTGCGTCAGTATGCAGTCGCGCACTTTCGCAGACCCGCATATCTGGCTGAAGTGTTGCGCATACCGTTCAATCGGATAGCTGTCGTGATTGCCCATCACCAGCTTCTTGACACCGTTAAGTCGCACAAGGATATCGAACGAATCTTCGCCGAACAGCACGTCACCCAAGTGCCAGACCGTGTCATGCTTACGAACGACACTATTCCAACGATGTACCAATTCGTCATCGTGTTCCTGCACAGTAGAGAAAGGCCTTGCTACAGGCTCGAACTGACAGATCTTTTTGTGGCCGAAGTGTGTATCAGAAATAATGAATATTCTATTAGTCATACGATTGATTTCCCTTCGTATCGATACCAGTGGGGCTTCAGAGCAATCTTCTCTGCGATACGTGCGCGCACCAGTGCAAGCGCTTCGGGCGTCGGATCGTAGTCCTTGTGGAAGCGCTCGTCCAGCGCATCGAACACACCGTCAGGATCGAGCGGGCTGTCGCGGTTGAAGTTGATATCCGGACGCTCCAGCTCCGCCCTCAACAGGGCATAACGCTTTCGCAGATACAGGGCTTTGTCGTAGAAGAAACTGACGTGTCCGGTGTTGAGCGTGTAGGCCGGAGGTATCCTCTTCAGAACCGCTTCGATCACGAGCTTGGTGCGTTGCTCGTAGAAGTCGTCCATGTCGTTTTTGTCAAACTGGCGTTGCCATGCAGCCTGCAAGCTGCGCCGCAGGCTCTTGGGCACCATCTTGATTTCACGGAACTCAGCGAACAGGTGCTGATCCATCAATTCTTCGGGCGGAACAAGGTTGATTCGCGTCATTTGGATACCTCGTCTTCCAGTGCGGACACCAGCCCGTCGAAGTCTTCGCTAGGGCCCAGCAGGTCAGCAAGCGGGCGCACCACTTGCTCCAGGTCAAGGCCGTAGTCCTCCGCGATGCAAGACAGATAGTCTTCTCGGTCGTTGTATCCGTTCTCTCGATATACGTTGCTCATCGCCAATCCACTTTCTTCAATCTAGTTGAGGGGTTCGGAATCGTCATTGCGTAGTCCAGGCACACCAGCCGCCCGTCGAGCATACCGAAGTTCTCAGGCTTCAGGTCGCTCAGGAAGGCTGGCACTTGCTCAGGTAGCGCCGACCGATCTACTATAGGCGAAGCCTTACGCTGTAGCAAGATGCGTCCGTCGGGCGACAGGTATTCGCACGGAGCGAGCCAGTCCGCCACCTTCTTGTAGTGCTCATGATCGTTCCAGAACCGCATCTCGAGCACGTTGGCAAAGTAGCGCCAATCGGTTTCCGCCTCCACCTTCACGACTAGGTCGTCGCGCAGGCGACATTCGAAAACCTTCCGATGGATACCCTCACCGAGCAGCTTGCCACACAGCAGGTTGAAGGCGTCTTCGTATGTCGCACCGTTCATCAGACGTCGTCCTCGGCAATCATCTGCAGAGCACGATTGATCGAATCGACTGCTTCGCGGAGGTCGCGTTCGATGTCCTTACCTGCACCGCGCCCACCAGCCACGAGCAGTTTCTTGACCGCATGCTGGACGCACGGGTCGGTGACGTTGAACAGCTTGAGCACCCGATAGACGTCGATGTCCTTCAGATGCGACACGTCCTTGAAATAGTGTGGATGCTTGCGTGCGGGAGCGGTGACCACAGCAACACCCTTCAACAGCTCCTCGAGCTTCGCAGCAGTCACGGGCGTAATGTCACCGCTGACAATGGCGTCCTGGAGGTACTCGACAAACGATTGAACGCCTGCCGACTGGACTCCCACCTTGACGGTGAGTCGTTCGACTTGCTTCATACATGCACCCGAGCATTCACCTTCGGGCGCGTTACATCCGGAATCACGTTGGCACATACTATGCTCCAATGAAAGTTCAAGAGGAAGCGTGACCCAGGCACCAGTCCCAGGCCACGCACCATTATTCGCAGACGTGTGGGCGCCTGCCCGCTTGCACATGCCCACACATGCACTCGCGGATCTTGCTTCGGGCGGTGTCCTTGCGGGCAAACCCCATATCCGGGGCGCCACCGACCTAGGCTGATTCAGTTTTGAGCTCGTTTCGTTGCGGCCGGTGAATTATGTGGTCTCCTGCCCCGCCGGAAGGGGAGTCCCAGGCCTCGCAGATTCATCCACCGTGTATAGTGGAGCTCACTGCTGCGCCGTGGGCTGTTACTCGCTGCATACTATAACGCCCACCGTGCCGGAGCACAAGCGGGCGTTTTGGATATCTTGCAGGTGCTAATCAGCTCCGACGCGGGTCAGCGGCCTGGTAATCAGGGTGAAACACACCGACCGAGTATTGCAGGGACTTCACCGCGCGGTTACGCGCCTCCACGCACTTGCCCTGAGCCTGGAGCGCTTCCGCGTCCTTCAGGCAGAGCTGGGCGCTGCTCTGCATCTGCGCGCCGTTGTTGGCATGCTTGCGGGCAAGCTGAATCACTTCGTATGCGTTCATGACGTTCTCCTAGATGACCACAGCAGCACCGCCGAAGCGGTGTGGTGTTAATGTAGGACGAACTTCAGACCGACGCAAGCGACTTCTGCAAATCTTTTGGACCTAACCGAACACATTAACACGCAAGCCACGAGCCATAGCTTATTAGTTCGGCGTTTCCAGCAACAGGTCGGGCTGATCGCGCACGCCCGCGCATAATGCGGGATTCCTCTATACCATATAACAAATAAACAAATTAACATTATTTACAGTAGTATTATCTAAAGGAGGGGGATCCAGGCCCCCGGCTGCGCGTACTGGTGACCCGAAAAGGTGTTTTGCCGCCCTTCTGTTGGGCTCCCACCCTTTATTCTTGCAATATGTAGGGCCCTGCTATACATTAAGCACCGCCTACATCTCAACAGGAGCACTATCATGGCCAAACTTGATTTCGACGCTACAGCATTTCCCCAGCCTGCGCAATCCGCAGACCCGATGCACTATTTCAACCAGATTGACAACGACAACCCGGATCCGGCGCTGGTGTCTCAATATCTCCACGCGCTGCATGCACAGGCGTCCGCACAAGGCGCGCAATGCGTACCTGTGGAACGCTTCTACAATAACAAGTCTCTGGATATGTGGCGCTCCATGTGGCGCGAACGTCCCGAAGGTGTGCAGGTTCCGACTCATGTGGATCTACTCCAGATCAAAAGCATCCTATTCAACGCATTGATGCCCTTTCATTGCAATGCAACGGACATGGACTGCATCACCATGGAAGACAGGCTAGTCCGCGCAGATAAGATCCTGTGCGCGTGGTTAGCTGAGAACAACGTCCAAAAAGAGACGCCCGAGCAGAAGCGCGCCCGCTACAATCGAGAAGCTCAGCGCCGTCTGGTGTTGCGTGCAAAGAATGATGGAAGTCCAGAATGTGAGCACGCTAAAGCCCTCAAGGTTGCCTACGATGCTTATATGCTCGCATGCAGGCAGCGCAAGGAGGCTGAGGTGCAGTGGGCTCAGTACGTTGCAAGCAAGAAGGCGGAGTACGAGGCTATCAAGGCGCAGAAGCCGCTCAATTAAACATGTGTTGCGATAACATAGCGAACGCGCTACACTGCTGAGCCATTCGGGGTGCCGCGTTCGCGCCCCCGCTAGTCTGACCGGGGACCCATAATGACGGAAGTTGAAAAGACTGCTCAGCAGGAGTTTGACGAGATCTATATCACGTCAAGCGAAATCGGCCAAGAGCTTGGTGTGTGCCGAGCCACTCTAGTTAATGCGCGCCGTCGGGGCCTGCTGCCCGATCCGATTGTCGTTAATGGCGCGCAGATCTTCATCTGGAAACGCGATGTCGTTCGCCCGTACCTGGACGCGTGGAAGCTCATACTCACCGTTCGCAGAGCTAAGCCTGCGCAAGGAGCGGAAGCTGTATGACCACACGCGCTCAGGCATGGGCGCGCCTTCCAGCGGAGCTCAAGTACCTGCGTCAATGGTGTGTCGCTGGCGCTAACAAGGCTCCGCTGTCGGTCGGCCCTGACGGGAAACTATTCAACGCCTCTGTGACTCAACCGTCGCAGTGGATGGACTTCGAGACGGCTGCACAGGTAGCGTTCGCCAACGGTTACGATATCGGGTTCGTGCTGCATGAGTCGGACCCTTACTCGTGCATCGACTTGGACGTCAAGGACGCCCAGAACTGCCCGGATAAGCCCGAGCTCTGGACGACCCCTGAGCAGTTTGATCTTTTCTACCGAATCATGCTGGGCTTTGACAGCTATGCAGAAGCGTCGCGCAGCGGGAAGGGCTGGCATGTATGGGTCCGGGGCAACATCGGAAAGGGTGTGCGTCGCGACGGGGTAGAGATCTACTCGCAAGAGCGGTTTATCATCTGCACCGGCAGCGTCGTCCAGGACAAGCCCATTCGCGACTGTCAGCCCATGCTCCTCAATATGGCGTCGCAGATGCGGCCCAAGGAACAGGCAGCTGACTTCGCGCTGGAAGAGCTGGAAGAAGAGGAGGACGACTGGTCGGTTCTGGTGCGCGCGGTCAATGCGGGTAACGCGGACAAGTTCTGCGGGCTGTGGCTGGGGCAATGGGAGACGATGGGTTTCCCGAGCCAGTCCGAAGCTGACCTCGCGCTCATGTCCATGCTCACTTTCTACAGCCCATCGAATGCACAGTGCAGGCGCTTGTTCCGTGACTCTGCGCTGGGTAAGCGGGAGAAGGCAGTCAAGGACGATCGCTACATCAACCGCACACTGGCCACAATCCGATCCCGTGAAGCACGCGAGAAGGCAGTCGATGTCAGCGCACTGGTACAGGCGGCCGATACCATGCTGGAAGCGCGCCAAGCTGCTATGCAAGAGATTCAGCGCTTGCAAGGGGGCATGCCCGCGGCTGGTGCCCCACAGCAGCGCACAGCGGTCCCGCTACATGTACAGGGGCACGGTGATCCGGTTCAGCTACCCCAGCCCACAGCGGTCGCCGCTACACTGGCAGGCCCTGTATCCGCCAACGTCGTTGAAGCTGGAACAAAGGGCTTGCCGTGGCCGCCTGGGTTCGCGGGGCGGATTGCGCAGTACATCTACCAGAGCGCACCGCGTCCCGTCAAGGAAGTGGCGATCGTTGCATCATTGGGCCTGCTGGCGGGCCTGTGTGGTAAAGCCTGGCACATTCCGCAATCCGGTCTGAACATGTATATCATCCTCGTGGCGCGGTCTGCTATCGGGAAAGAGGCGATGCACAGCGGGATCAGTTCGCTGATTCGCGCTTGCACCGCCAGCATGCCCACATTCCACAATTTCATCGACTTCACCGACTTCGCGTCTGGCCCTGCTCTCATCAAAGCATGTGCCAACAATCCGTCGTTCGTGAATGTGTCTGGTGAATGGGGCCGCAAGCTCAAGCGATTAGCGCACGACGACCGCGACGGGCCGCTCAGCACACTGCGCACACAGATGACGAATCTCTACCAGAAGTCGGGCCCTCAGTCCATTGTTGGCGGTATCGGGTATTCGAACAAGGACAACAATATCGCATCCATCAGCGGTGTTGCCTACAGTATGATCGGTGAAACCACACCGAGCACGTTCTACGAAGCACTCACCGAATCGATGATGGAGGACGGGTTCCTGTCCCGCTTTCTGATTATCGAGTACGACGGTGACAGGCCTGCTTTGAACACGTCGCAGGTAATGCACCCTGACGCCGCGCTTCAGGACGCACTCGTCAAGCTCGCATTCCAGGCGCAGAACTTGATCGGCGGGCAGACGTCCCAGCCGCTTGGGCGCACAGAGGAAGCTGCTCAGATCATGTGGGCGTTCGAGCAGGAGTGTGACAAGGAAATCAACAGCACGGACGACGAGTCCCGACGGCAAATGTGGAACCGTGCTGCGCTCAAGGTGCTACGCACCGCGGGCCTGCTTGCAGTCGCGGATAATTGGATTAACCCGTGTGTCACGAAGGAGCATTTGAACTGGGCCCTGGACGTGATTCGCAGAGACATCATGATCATGAGCAGACGCCTGGATACGGGTGACGTCGGTACAGGCGACGCAGCGCGCGAACGCAAGCTCATGGCCTTGCTGCGTGATTACCTGACGAACACTCTGCCCCCGAGTTACAAGGTGCCCGAGGAGATGAGGCAGAACAGCATCGTTCCACGAAGCTACCTCCAGATTCGTGTGTCGCGCGTGGCGTCGTATTACAACCATCGCGCGGGGCAGAACGCGGCGCTAGACCTTGCCCTCCAATCTGCTGTGAATAACGGCTACCTCATGGAAGTGGATAAGGCGAAGGTCGCAGAAGCCTACAACTATCACGGACGCGCCTACCGCGTGATCAAGCTGCCCGACTACGCTGCTCAAGCGAAGAAATCCTAAGCCGATGCAAAATATCCAGAAAATGGGCTTGCCGGCTCGCGTATGTTGCGTTACATTAACGCTCATGCAGTTCAACCACAGCACAGGAGAGTAAGATGAGCCAGCAAGCTGCCAAGCGCCGCAGGACCCAAGCAAAGATGGGTTTTACCCACATCCACAGCACCAAGCGTCCGCACTACAAGAAGCGCGTCCTCAGCGTGGCGGAATCCATCGCTCGCGAGCGCCGCATCGCCGCCCGCATCGCCGCATCGTCCAAGAAAAAGTGAGGGCCGGTATGAAACTCAAAGTGAAAGCCCTTCACCCGGATGCCATCGTGCCGCAATATGCGACCGCCGGCTCCGCGTGCTTCGACTTGCATGCGCTGATGGAAAGACCCTGGACAGAGGGCGGGGATTCCTATGCTCACGTCAATCCTGGCACACCGACCGTGATTCGCACTGGTCTGGCGTTCGAGATTCCTGACGGTTACGTGATGCTGATTTTCAGCCGCAGCGGCCACGGCTTCAAGAACGACATCCGTCTCGCCAACTGTGTCGGTGTCATCGACAGCGACTACCGTGGCGAGGTCCAGGTCAAGCTCACCAATGACAACAGCGACGGCAATTTCCTCACGGTGAAGCATGGTGACCGCATCGCGCAAGCGATGATCGTCCCTGTCGAGCGTGTGGAGCTTGTGCAAGTCGATGGGCTGTCTTCCACCGAGCGCGGTGAAGGCGGGTTCGGCAGCACCGGCACCGGGCGCAAGTTCTTTGGCATGCCTCAGGAGTGACCACAGCCATGACGCTCATTCCCGAAAACCAAGTCACTCAGGCCGATCTGGCCGAATGGTACAAGCTCCAGGAGGAACTGGGGAAGATCAAGGCGCGCGAGATGCTTCTGCGCACCAAGATCTTCGGGTACTTCTTCGCATCCCCTGTGGAAGGAACGAACAGCTATAATCTTCCGGACGGCTATGTGCTCAAGGGTAAGCACACGATCAACCGCGAAGTGGATCCGGGTGCGTTCCAGGCGATGCGCGAACAGTTCTGCCAGGCCGGCATCCACCCGGACGCCATGGTCCAGTGGAAACCTTCGCTCAAGCTCAAGGAATACCGCGAGCTGACCGCCGAGCAGATCCAGCTCTTCGACCAGTGCCTGATCGTGAAGCCCGGTTCGCCTGCGCTGGAAATCGTGCTCCCGAAGAAACGTGCGGCAGCGGGGGCACAAAATGCGGGTGACCATAATATGTGACGCTTCGTTCTGTCCTGACACGAACGTCGCCGGTTATGGATACTGGATTGCATCCGAACGTGGCAAACAAGGCGGAGGCGGTGAAATGAAGTGCCTTGTAGATGGTAACATCGCGGCAGAGATGCAAGCGGTAGTCAATGCCCTCTACATTGCGCACCGCCTCCAGCTTGTGCAGGCAGCGGACGAAGTTCTTATCCAGACTGACTGCATGGCTGCAATCGATGCGTTCGAGGGTAAGCGGAGGAATCTGCCTGCCCAGGAATGGGAAGCGGTGAAGGTACTTCGTCGCCTGCGTTCCGACCATAGCCTGAGAGTCGTGTTCCGGCATGTAAAGGGGCACACAGGCAAGAAGGAGGCGCGGTTCGTCACGAACCATCTCTGTGACAAGCGCGCCAAAGAAGCAATGCGCCGAGCTAGGGCTCGGGTTCAACTTGGAGAAGAAATATGCGAAAGGTAGAGCGTTTTGAAGCAGATGACGGAAGCCTTTTCGCCACCGAGCAGGACTGCAAAGAATATGAATTTCGTAGGGTTATGGAGCAGCGAATCTATGACGAGTTGCGCCATGAGGGTGCTGACGAAATCTACGTCTGGATTATTAACAACACAAAAGGATTCAAAGATGCTCCCTAATTACAGTGGCAAGGGCGCTATCGCTCTGGACGTGCTGGATCACGGGTTTGTGGCCCTGCGCAACATCAGCGGCCCGAACCGTCGCCCGTACGCACCGTTCGACGCGGACGATATCGATGCGGCACAGTCCGCTCGCATGTCGTTTGACCAGATGGACAGTGATCGCACCCGTGACGCGGATCTGCAGCTGGCGGACTACCTGATGCGCAACTGGCACACCAGCCCGTTCGAGATGGTGGAAATCTGGCTGGAAATGAAGCTGCCTATCTTCGTCGCTCGGCAGTTCGTGCGCCACCGCACCGCTACCATCAACGAGGTCAGCGGTCGCTATGTGCAGCTCCCGGCGGAGTGGTACATCCCGGAAGTCGTGGGCGGTAAGGCTGCCAATAAGAAGCAGGGGCAGGAAGACAACCTCCCTGAGGATGTTCAGGAATGGTTCCGTCGTACATTGGCCACAGTATGCTCCACGGATTACGCGCTGTATCTTCGTGCGATTGAAAAGGGTGTTGCTCCCGAACATGCGCGGACGCTGCTGCACCTCAACCATTACACGCACTGGCTCTGGAAGCAAGACCTGCATAACATGCTGAACTTCCTGCGCCTGCGCGACCACAGCCACGCACAGATCGAGGCGCAGCGCTACGCCCAGGCAGTTGATCAGCTGCTGCGCCAGTACCTGCCGAACAGCATGGCGCTCTATGACAAGTATCGTCGTCTCGGAGGTTAAGATGAAGCCCATGCTCGCGGTGGAAGCACCGAAGGAAATCAAGTTCCCTGTCTATGCCAGTGCCAAGCTGGACGGCATTCGCTCTGTCATCAATGAAGACATGGCAATGTCGCGCACCATGAAACCCATCCCGAACGGGTTCGTCCAGGACTACCTCGGGCAAGCCCTGTTCAACGGGCTGGACGGTGAGCTCACGGTGGGCCCTGCAAACGACAAGAACGTGATGCAGGCAACGACCAGCGGCGTCATGTCCCGTGACGGAGAACCGGATTTCACCTTTTGGGTGTTTGACTTCTTCACGGATGCCAAGATGCCCTACGGCGAGCGCTTGCGCCTGATGGAGCGCGCCTTCAAGGATGGCGCGCTGGGTAACTACCCTCGGATTCGTTTGCTGAAGCAGACGCTCGTTCATAACGAGCAAGAGCTCCGCGCGTTCGAGACCGTCACTCTGGAGCAGGGCTTCGAGGGTGTGATGATCCGCGATCCGAAAGGCATCTACAAGTTCGGTCGCAGTACCGCGCGCGAAGGCTATCTGCTCAAGGTGAAGCGCTTTGCCGACTCGGAAGCTGTGGTCATCGGTGTGGAAGAGCTCATGCACAATGCCAACGAGGCAACACTCGATGAGCTCGGATACACGAAGCGCAGTTCGCATCAGGACGGCAAGGTGCCCATGGGCACGCTGGGCGCGTTGAAGGTGCGTGACGTGACCACAGGTATCGAGTTCAATATCGGTACGGGCTACACAGCAGCGCAGCGCGCGGAACTGTGGGCCATGTGGCTGGCTGGTATGCTGGCGGGCAAGATTGCCAAGTACAAGCATTTCGAGGTCGGCGCGAAGGAAGCTCCGCGCTTTCCCGTGTTCCTAGGCTTCCGCAACCCTCTTGACATGGGAGAAGCGAAATGAAAATCAAGTCCGCTGCTCAAGTGCCTCCTATCATTGGCAATTTCTCCGACGAGGAATTGATCCGGCACGTCGAGCACTACTATCCGAATCTGAACGGCCCGCTGCGCACGCTGCTCAACCGCTTCGAATCCCGCGTGTATGGTACGCCGGAGCAAGTGCAGCTCGAGCACCAAGCCGGCCAACTGCGAGACTTGCAGGAAGGCGACAACGAAGTGAGCTGCCCGCATTGCGGTTCCGTGCTCCAGATTGACTTGGAGATCGAATCGTGAAGGAAGCCTACATCGACGCTCCGCGGTTTCACAAGGCGTCGCTCAAGCTGATTGCACTCTGCGACGAGATCGTCACGGACTACAATGGGCAGGGCTACCGCCTGACGATCCGCCAGCTTTACTACCAGCTCGTGGCGCGGGGGCATATCGAGAACACCGTGCGCAGCTATGACAACATCGTCGCACTGATGACGAATGCTCGACTTGCCGGTCTTATCGACTGGGACGCTATCGAAGACCGCACGCGCGGCATCTTGGAGCGCTCGCACTGGTCCAGCGGTAGCGACATTCTGCAAGCGTGCGCGCAAAGCTATCACGAAGATCTGTGGTCGGATCAACCGAATCGCGTCATCGTCGTGGTGGAGAAGGAAGCGCTGGCAGGCGTGCTGGAGCGCACCTGCAAGGAATGGGATGTTCCGCTCCTTCCGGCTCGCGGATATCCTAGCGCCACAACGTTGCGCGAGCTGGCCAAGACCCGTATAATGCGGGCAAGCCAGGAAATTGTGGTCTTGCACCTTGGAGACCATGATCCGAGCGGCATCGACATGTCGCGCGACCTGCACGAACGCCTCGAGCTGTTCAGCAGGCACCGCGTGAGCATTGACTTCCGCAGGCTGGCCTTGAACATGGATCAGGTTGAGGAGCAGAACCCTCCGCCCAACCCTGCCAAGGTCACTGACAGCCGTTATGAGTCCTATCGGGCGCAGTACGGTGAGGAAAGCTGGGAGCTCGATGCGCTCAGCCCGCAATACCTGCATCGTCTCGTGAGCAAAGAAGTTGAAAGTCTGGTAGAGTTCAGCCTTTGGAACGAACGCTGCAAGGAAGTTGAAGAAGTACGGGGTCGGCTGCAAAAGCTCGCCGACGAGTTTGACAAAGGAGAAGGCTGATGGCTTTGCAATTCACAACAGCTGAGCAGGCGTCACAGCTCTCCGGAGTGAAAGCGCTGGTCTATGGTGGCGCGGGTATGGGTAAGACGGTTCTCTCCGCCACCCTGCCTGCCCCCGTACTGATCAGCGCCGAGTCCGGTGTGCTGTCGCTCCGCAAGGCTAACCTGGAGCGGCTGTTCGGTGTGGGCAATCCGAACATCTGTTACAACATGCCCATCATCACCGTGACGAACGTGCAAGACCTGACGGACGCCTATGAGTGGTGCGCTCGTAGCGCTGAAGCGAGGCAGTTCGCCAGCGTGGGGCTGGACAGCATTTCCGAAATCGCTGAGGTCGTGCTCAACAATGCCAAGCGGCAGGTCAAGGACCCGCGCCAGGCCTACGGCGAGCTGATCGAGAAGATGGAGACACTGATCCGCCTGTTCCGTGACCTGCCCGGGAAGAACGTCTATGTGGCTGCGAAAATGGAGCCCATGAAGGACGAGATGACTGGTGTGGTCAAGTACGGCCCGTCGATGCCCGGTTCCAAGCTGGGTTCGAAGATCCCGTACTTCTTCGATGAAGTATTCCGCCTCGGTGTCAATAAGACGCCGCAGGGTGAAACCTATCGATTCTTGCAGACTCAACCGGATCTGCAGTTCGAAGCAAAGGATCGGAGTGGCGCACTCGCTCCGTTGGAACCTCCTTTCCTCAGTGCGTGTTTTGCCAAAATCCTAGGAGCTTGAAAGCCATGGCACAATTGAACTTTGATGCAACACAAGTCGCCCCCGAGATGGGGTTCGAAACCGTCCCCGCGGGCTGGTACAACGCGATGATCGATCAGTCCGAGATGAAGCCGACCAAAGACGGGACCGGCGCCTACCTCGAGGCTCGGTTCAACATCATCGACGGCCAATACGCCAACCGCAAGATCTTCATCCGCCTGAACCTGCGCAACACCAATCCGGCGGCCCAGGAAATCGCCTACAAGCAGCTGTCGGCGATCGCGCACGCTGTCGGCGTTCTGCACGTCCAGGACTCCAGCCAGCTGCACGGCCTGCCCATGAAGATCAAGGTGAAGCTCCGCAAGGACCCCTCCGGCCAGTACGAGGACTCCAACGAGATCAGCGCGATCAAGAACATCAACGAGCAGGTCGATATGGGCTCCCAGGCTGCCCCCCCGGCTGGTGGCTTCGGTGCTGCACCTTCGGGCATGCCCCCTGGCTTCGGCGGTGCGCCCGGCTTTGCTGCTCAGCCCCCGGCTGGTTTCGGCGGCGCCCCGATGCAGCAGCCTCCGATGCAGCAAGCCCCCGTCCAGCAGCCCGCCGCGCAACCCTGGCAGCAGCCCGCACAGCCGGCGCCGCAAGCTGCTCCGCAGCAACCCTGGCAGCAACCGGCCCAGCAGCCCGCAGCGCAGCCGCAACAGGCCCCCGCACAAGCTGCGCCGGTACAGCAGCCCTGGCAACAGCCCGCTGCGGCCCAGCCCTGGCAGCAAGCTCCCGTCCAGCAGCAGGCGCCGGTTCAGCAACCTGCTCCCCAGCAAACGGCACCGCAACAGGCTCACCCGGCTCAGTCCGCCGTTCCGCCTTGGGCTCAACCTCAGCAGTAAGCTGACAGCACTGAGGGCGCATTCGAAAGGGTGCGCCCTCTTTTCCCGAGGAGGTGAGCATGTCATGGGTAGCGGATCGCGCTTCCCATGACACGCAAGTTCTGGAAGATGCGAACATTGTTTTGATAAGAGAGCAGGCAGCAAAGATTCCAAAGGGTGTTCCAGGCGAATGTCTGAATTGCGGTGAGCATTTCGAAAGGCTCGTTCGCGGACACTGTGGTCGATGCCGAGACCTGCTCAAGTTACCCTAGAAGGGCACGTGATGGCGAACGTAATCCTGGCGACGCACACTGTCGCAAAGATCGACGCAATGGTGAAGGCGGATCAAGGGTCTGCTTTCCGAGGTTGGCTCGGAAAGGTGATCGGGCACATCGGTGACGCATACCGCACAGGTAACGAGGGCCACCGCTCCCACATGGGCGCATCGCTTATCGGCGGTGAGTGTGCTCGCGCGATCTGGTATAACTTCCGCTGGGCAACGAAATCGAACTTCGAGGGTCGTCTGCTGCGCCTGTTCAACCGTGGGCACCTGGAGGAAGCTCGATTCATCGCAATGCTGCTGATGATCGGTTGCGAAGTGTATCAGCAGGACGAGAACGGGAACCAGTTCCGTATCTCTCACGCGGAGGGCCACTTCGGAGGCAGCGGAGACGGTGTGGTCATAGGCTTGCCCGATCTGCCTCCAGGCACTGCTGCACTGACTGAGTTCAAGACTCACAACGACAAGTCCTTCACAGAGCTGAAGGCCAAGGGTGTGCGTGACGCCAAGTTCGAGCACTACGTTCAGATGAACGTGTATATGCGCAAGATGGGCATCGCTGTGGCGCTGTACCTTGCAGTCAATAAGAACAATGACGAGCTCTATGGCGAGATCATTCCTCTGGATAGCGCGGTGGCGGATCAGTTCTTGGACCGCGGAGAGAAGATCGTCTGGATACCCGAGCCCCCGAACAAGCTGAGCGAGTCCCCAGGATTCTTCAAGTGCAGATGGTGTGACCACAGGCCTGTCTGCCACCTCAAGGCTGCTCCGGATAAGAACTGCCGGACGTGCGCTTACAGCGAACCCGTCAAAGGCGCGAAGTGGATTTGCAACAGGCCTGTCCAGCCTATAGGCGAAGGTGCCAACGAAGTGATCTCCAAAGAGGTGCAGCTCGTGGGCTGCGAAGAGCACGTCCCTCGGAAGGTGTTCGGATGATCCAAGCTAGAAGTTACCAAACGGAAGCAGTCAGCGCGATCTATACTTACTTCGGGAACAACACGGGGAACCCTGTTGTCGCTATGCCCACGGGTACGGGTAAGAGCGTCGTGATTGCGATGTTCCTGGAGTCGGTGTTCAAGTATTACCCGAACCAGCGGGTGATGATCCTCACTCACGTTAAGGAGCTGATTCAACAGAACTATGAGAAGCTGATGGGCTTGTGGGCGTTCGCGCCCGCTGGTGTGTATAGCGCAGGCCTGAACCGACGGGACGTGCATGCGCCCATCACCTTTGCTGGTATCGGTTCGGTCGCCAAGAAGTGGGCCATGTTCGGCCATGTGGATCTTGTCATGATTGACGAAGCGCACCTCGTAAGCCCCAGCGAAGCGACGATGTACCAGACGTTCCTGTCTGGCCTGATGAGCATCAACCCGAACTTGAAGG
>Ga0073899_10000246_pt1 | contig 49764 bp, 33 predicted proteins | sample KloWWTmetaKNB5Ph_FD_88975 | JGI IMG/M metagenome (GOLD analysis project Ga0073899, IMG submission 88975) | Active sludge microbial communities from Klosterneuburg, Austria, studying microevolution and ecology of nitrifiers - Klosterneuburg... | ecosystem: Engineered > WWTP > Aerobic digester >... | reverse complement strand
GGTAGATCTCGGCGCCCTCGGGGTCGAAGAGGTCGGCGAATACCGCCGCGAGCTCGGCGTTCTCGGCGACCTGCGTGAGCAGGAGGCCGATGAAGCGGTCGCTGATGATGAAGTCGTCGGCGCGAGCGACCTCGGCGAGGTCGCGGCTCCGAACGTCGCGCATCTCGCTGACGATCGAGAACGGCCGTGGGAGGCCGGCGGCGAGGTCGCGCAGGTGCAGCAGGGCGACCAGCACCTGCGCGTCCGCCTCGGTGGCGGCGACGATGCGGTCGTCGGGCACGACCATCACGTGATGCCACGCGCGGGGGTCGAGCGCGTCGAGGACGCGGCGATCGCTGATGTCCCCGACGCGGTGGATGAGCTCGACGTTGCGGAGCCCGGACGCGAGCTCGGCGAGCAGCGGACCGGCGGCGGGGTCGGAGCTGACGACCAGGAGCGTGGAGCCGGGGACGACGTAGGCATCGATGCCGCGGACGATCGCCGGGACGCGCGCGTTCCAGCCGAGGATCATCGTGCGCTCGGGGCTGCGGGCCCCGGCGCGCGCGGCGACGATGCTCGCCTCGTCGACCTCACCGGACCACGGTCGAACGAGGCAGCGGTCATCGTCGGCGGCGATGAGGATGAGGCGCTCGCCGGCCGCGATGAGGCGGTCCATCGCGGGCATGAGCTGCACGCGACCATCGACGCCGCACAGGCCGAGGAGCGTGCAGTCCTCGAACTGGTGGAGCGCGCGGGCGAAGCTGTGGCCGACCAGGGGCGCGGCGTCGACGAAGTAGATCTCGTCGCCGTCGAAGCCGAGCAGCTCCTCGTAGACGATCGAGAGGCCGGACTGCAGGCACGTCTGCACGGCGATCTTGGCGATGAGATCCCCGACCTCGAGGACCTCGATGCGGCGCTCGCCGGTGAGCCGCGCGACGGCGATGTTTCGCGGATCGCGGATCTCGGTGACCACGTGCTGACTGCGGCCCGGAGCCGGCGTCGTGCGACCGACGGCGAGCAGCGCTCGCATCACCTGGGTGTCGGCGCCGGCGCCCTCGGGGGCGAGCACGATGATCGCGCGGGCGTGCTCGGGCGCGACGAGATCGAGGGTGCCGGGGTCGGTGGGGTCACCGGCGCGGACGACCACGCGGGTGCGGCCGGTGCCGCGGACCTTGGCGCGCAGCTCCTCGTCCATCCACAGCTTGTCGTGGTCGGCGTAAATGACGATGCAACCGCCCCTCCGGCTGGCGTTGGCGGCGGCGAGCTCGCTGACGATCGTGAAGATCTGGCGCGACCAGCCGAGCACCAGGGTGTGGCCCCGCTCGAGCACGCGTGAGTGGCCGCGACGCAGCGCGTCGAAGCGCAGCGTGACGCTCGCGACCAGCACGCCGATCAGGCTGCCGATCAGGATGATGCCGCCGATCGTCGCGGCCATCATCAACGCGTGCCAGCCGACGCTGCCCTCGTTCCCCGTGATCATGCCGGGGTCGATCGCGTGCATCAAGGTCGCCCAGTACAGGGAGTCGAAGCCGAGCGGTCTGCCGTCCTCGCCGACCGGGACCTCGCCGACCATGACCACGAGCAGCGACACCGCGAGCACGGTGACGAGGGCGATCAGCAGGTGCCAGAGCAGCAGCGCCCAGGCGCCCCGGGCCATCAGGGCGTCAAATCCGTAGCGGAAGCGGTCTCCGAGCGTGGGTCGCGTCGACATGCGGGCGGCGCATGATGGCGCGCCCCAACCCGCCGCTCAAGCGCCAAGGCGGTCGCCGACGTCGAAGTCCGGCCGCGGCGCCTACGAGCGAACCGGGCCCGTCAGCGGGGGGTCTTGCCCGTAGCGCGCGGGATCGAGGGCATAGCAGCCGCCGAGCACCGGTCCGCCGGCGAGCAGGCTGGCCCGGCTCGCGCGGGCGAGGGCGGCGAGGGCGGCGAGGGCGGCGAGGTCGTCGAGGTCGTCAAGGTCGTCGAGACGCTCGTCGGTGTGCTCCGCGACGAGCCGGCGCAGCAGCGGCAGGCAGGTGTCACGGCCCCAGACGGAGGCGTTGAGCTCGGTGTGGTCGCGGTGCAGGCTGAGGTCGACGAAGTTCGCCGAGCCGAGGGTCATCCACGCGCCGTCGACGACGCACAGCTTGGCGTGGTTGTAGATCTCGCGGTGGCGCCACGGGGGCTGGCCGGGCTCGCCGGGCTCGCCGGGCTCGCCGGGCTCGCTCCGAGCGAGCGCGGCGAGGGTGAAGTTGGGGTCGCTCGCCAGCGCGGCGAGGCGCTGGAAGACTGGCCCGTAGCGATGCTCGTCGGCGCGTCCGCTGCGGGCGAGCGCAGCGACCTCGGCGCTCGCCCGGTAGATCGCCGGCATCGGATCCCCGGGCACGACCATCACCACGCGGACGCCGCGGGCCAGCGCCGCCGCGAGCCCCGCCAGCAGCGAGGCCTCGCCGGCGTGCTGGTTCTCGATATAGATCGTCCGCCGCGCCGCCGCGAAAGCCCGCCGGTAATGCTCGAGGATCGTCGCCTCGCCCTCGGTGACCCCGTAGAGCCCGGACGTCAGCGTGCGACACAGCTGGACCACGACCTCGCCGCACGCCGCGGGCGCACGCACCAGCGCCGGCAGCGGCCCCGCCCGCAGCTCGTCCGGCCACGCGGGCGCCTCGACGTCGATGCGCGCGAGGTTCCACCGCTGCACGAAATTGCCCCCGACGTCGGCGACGACCGGGCCGCGCAGCTCGAGCATCGCGTCGTGCTTCTCGAGGCCGTGGCGGTGGCCCGGATGAGCGAGCGTCGCGCTGCTCAGCACCATGCCGCCGACGAACGCGAGCGCGCCGGGCTCGTCGGCGTCGACGACGAAGGCCTTCTGGTGGTGGCAGTGCGCCGCGTCGTCGCCCGAGCTGTCCCAGCGGGCGGCCCATGCGGCGCCGCGGCGCGCGAGGAATTCGCGGTCCGAGGGTCCGCCGAGGAACACGTGGGCTGTCTTGAAGAAGCGAGGGTTGCGCCAGAACAGCACCCTGACGTCGACGCCGCGGGCGTGGCACTCGTCGAGCATGTCCCACCACGAGGTGCCGTCGGGGAAGCGAAACGAGGGCTGGATGAACGAGACGACCGCCCAGACGCGGGAGCGGGCGGCGCGAAGCGCCGCGGCCAGGCGCTGATAGAACGGCACGCCGTCGATCCACGGGGTGACGAGGTTGCCCGGGCGCGGCGGATAGGGTCCGAGGCTCGCGGGGGTCGCTGCGATCTCGGGGGTCGCGTCGTCGTCCACCTGGCGATGATGCCGTCCGCTCTTCGGGAGCGCCAGATCGATCGCAGGCGACGATGATGGTGTTTACTCGGCGAGCTCGCGGGTGCGGATGGCGTTGGCCTCGTACTCGCTGCGCAGCTTGCCGGGCTTCTCGCGCTCGGCGGCGCGGTCCCACTCGTGGGCGGCCTCGCGGTAGGCGCGCGCGCGGGCTGTCTCGTCGGGGGCCTCCTGGGCCTTCTGTTCGGCCGCCTGGGCCTTGGGGACGTAGGGATTGCGACCAAAGCCCATGTGTGGATCTCCGGGCGGGGCTATAGCGCACTTGCCCTGACAAGGCACCTGAACCGGCGCGTTTTCTTTTACCGAGCTCTTACGGTGCGCGACGGGGGTCGGCGTACGCTCATGGGCATGTACAGGACTGGTTCGGTGTTCATGGTCGGATTGCTCGCGCTCGCGGGCTGTCAGAAGGATCGCGGCGGCGAGCCCTTCGTGGTGCAGATGATGGCCCCGGCCGCGGGGGGCGACGGACAGCCGCTCGCCATCCCGGCGGGGCGGACCATCACCGTCTCCGGCACCGCGGAGATCCTCACCGCGCCGGACCGCTTCGAGGTGGTGGTCGCCTTCGACGTGCAGACCGCGACCCTCGACGCGGCCCGCGATGAGGGCCGCAAGCGGGCCGCGGCGCTGCTCGACGTGGTCAACGCCCACGCCATCCCCGCCTGCGACGTCCAGACCGACCAGCTCTCGCTGCAGCCGCGCTACGAGGGCGGCTACCAGGCCCAGCGCCTGATCGGCTACCAGGCGACCCGCAGTCTGACGCTGACGCTGCGCGACGTCGACAAGGTAGAGGGCCTGTTGTTCGACATGCTCGCCGCCGGGGCCAACCGCGTCGATCGGGTCAGCTTCCACAGCAGCGCGCTGCAGGAGAAGCGCGCCGAGGCCCGCGTGCTCGCGGTGACGGCCGCGCGGGTCAAGGCCGAGGCGATGGCGGCCGCGCTCGGACAGACGCTGGGCGAGCCGCTGCGCATCGAGGAGGACGGGCCGCAGAGCGCCTGGCAAGCACCCGCGATCGGCAACTATGTGATGAACAACGACTCCGCGGCGCATGTCGGCGAGACGATGGCGACCGGGAAGATCCGGGTGAACGCCGGCGTGTCGGTGGTATTTCGCCTGCAGGGCGCGTGAGCAGGATGACCGCTCGACGCGCGGGCTACTTCTTCGGGCACCTCGGCGTGCAGCGCCTCGTCCGAACGTCGCACTCGCCGAGGAAGCAGGGGCTGTCCTCGACCCCGAAGGGCACCGGCTCGCAGCGCGCTCCCATCGCCAGCTGCGGCTTGCACCTGCGCGTGACCGGGTCGCAGCGGTGACCGCTGAAGCAGCCCTCGGTGCGCGTCGGTGCGTCGTCGGGCGGCGGCCTGGTCAACCACGAGGACGCGCAGGGGTCGCCCGCGTGTCCGGTCGAGCGACAGACCTTGCGCTGCGCGTCGCAGACCATCGCCGCGGGGCAACCGGTGATGAAGGCCGCCGGGTCGCAGGGGTCGCCGGCGTCGAGCGACGGCGCGCAGCGTCCGGCCTTGCGCGCGGCGTAGCGGGCGCCTGCGTGGTGTCGACCGCCGAGCACGAGCCCGGCGCAGGTGAGGCCCTCGGCGCAGGCGTCGAGCCAGCGGCACTCGGCGCCCGCGGGGAGGGGCTCGCGACAGACGGGGCGGTCGGAGCCCCAATCGCAGTAGAGGGGCGCGACGCAGACCTCGCCCGAGGCGGTGCTGGGCGGAACGCACTCTTCGCCGAGCAGTTTGCCCGGGCTGCAGCGCCCGGGTCGCTCGGGCGAATGATAATGGTCGTTGTCGTTCCCGGGCCAGTAGCCGTCGCAGATCAGGCCGTCCTTGCACCACTGCCAGTGGCCGCGGCACTCCGCGCCGACGTCGGCGCGCGGCCGACAGCGACCCTCCCAGCAATACGCGTCCTCGCGACAGATGAGATCCGCGTCGCAGGGGCCGTCGAGCGGCGACCGGGCGACGCAGACCCCCTGACAGGCCGTCTGCGCCGTGCAAAACCCGTCGACGCACTCGTCCCACCGCTCGCAGACCCCGCCCGGCGCGACCGCGGCGACCAGCACCGGCGCGGGCCCGGTATATCCGCACCCCTTCGGGAAGCTCCCGGGCGCGGGCCGGCACGGCGCGCTCGCCAGGAACGTGAGACACGCCTGCGGGTCCGTCGCCTCGCGCGTGAGCCGGCCGGCCGCGACGAGCCGGTCGTGATCGAAGCGCTCGCCATGGCCCCACACGAGGGTCAGGCGGCTGCGACCCGGGCCCTCGCGGCACTCTCGCAGCTGCGAGCGGCCGATCGTGCCGCAGCGGACGGCGCGCTCGCAGATCACGTCGGTGACCGCGAGCGGCGCCCCGGAGCTCGGCGCGGATTGGCCCGCGGATGCGACCACGGAAGGCTCCGCGGGCTCCGCGGGCTCCGCGGGCTCCGCGGGCTCCGCGGGCTCCGCGGGCGCGCTGGCGTGTCCGCCCCCGGACATGCACGCCGCGAGCACAATCGTGAACAAGCTCGTCCCGATCGCCAGGCTCCGCATCCGCGTTACGGTACACCCATCGGGTTGCCGCGAGGACCCGCCTCTGCGATGCTGCCCGGCCCATGTCCCTCGTCTCGACGCTGCTCCTCGCCCTGGTGGTCGCCGGCTCGCCGGGCAAGCCACGAAAGGTGCGGAACATGCCGGAAGGGTGGACCTGGCCGCCGTCGGCGGCGATGAAGGAGGCCGGCGCGCGCTGCCTGGCTGCGCTCGACGTGGCCGCCGTCGGCCACGAGCCGGCCGCGCCCGTGCGGAAGATCGCCACCCCGATCGTGCTCCCGGAGATGGCGATCGGCGGCATCGCGCTGGTCCCGTTGCGCGGCGAGGGCCCGTTCCCGATGGACTGCCACCTCGCCGCCGCGATCGCCGACGTCGCCCCCGAGCTGCGGGCGCTCGGCGTGCAATCTCTACACTTTCGCACCCTGCACAAATATCGGGTCGTGCGTAAGGGCGGCAAGAATATGCGCTTCCTCAGCCGCCACGCGGTCGGCCTCGCGGTCGACGTCTTCGAGGTCGGCTTCAGCGACGGCGAGGTCCTGGAGGTCAAGGCCCACTGGTCCGCGGCCGACGGGCGGCTGGCGAAGGTCGCCGACGTGCTCGCACACGCCGCCACGTTTCGCACCCCGCTGACCCCGGCGAACGACCCTCGCGACCACGACGATCACCTCCACCTCGAGGCGCACATGCCCCTCACCGCCGCGCCGTGAGCGGCCCGCTACAGCGCCTCGTGGCAGCGAAGCGGTCGCGCCGACAGGTCGGCCACCAGGAGGAGCGACGATTCGGCCGACGATCCGCCCGACGATCCGGCTGACGATCCGGCCGACGCCGGCGCTGCTGCGGGCCAGGCGGTCGCGCCAGAGACGACGGAGCGGGCGATCGAAGCGAGCTGGACCTCCCCCTGATCGGCGCTCAGGAGGGTCAGGAAGCGGCCGCGATCCGCGGACTCGAGGGCGGCCATCCAGCGGTGAACCAGCCCCTGCGGCTCGAAGACATCATTCCCCGGGCTGACCTCGCCGACCGCGCGCGCGATCTGCTCGAGGGTCCGAACCAGATCGCCCGGCAGCGCCTCGCTCGCGTCGCTCATACGCCGGGATGTGTAGCGCAATCCGACGACGACCGTGGGATCCCCCGGTTGCGACCCCCACGGGGGCGAGACGGCGATCCGCGCCGAAACTGCGCAGCAGACGCCTGTCGTGACAGAGCGCCAGGGCCCGGTTCTCGCCTCGACGATCACGCCGACCTCGCGGTCCGCGTATTCGTCGAACAACCACGCCTCTTCACAAGACCGGGCAGGTCCCTCGAGCTGGCCTCGACGACGCACTGCGAAAGTTCCGGTTGCCGTCGCTGCTGCGAGCGACGATCCTGGCCGGCATGTCGCTCCGCCGCGCCGCCCTCGCCGCCCTGCTCGTTTGCGCCGCCTGCGGGCGCCAGGGGCCGGCCGCGAGCGCGCAGACGGCCGGCGAGCAGACGGCCGGCGAGCAGGCGGCGGGTGACAGCTGGACCTTGGGGACGATCGAGTCGCTGGGCGAGGGCGCCGCCTATGTCGTGATCGTCGACGTCGCGCGCTGGCCGGCGTTGCGTCGCCACCTCGCCGCGCTCACGACACCGCTGACCGGCGCGGACGGTCTGCTCGGCGCCGACGCGTCCGTGCCCTGGCTGGCCCTGGCCGGCGACACGCTCGGGCCCTGGCTGAGCGCGGCCCTCGCCGCCGCCGATGTCACGCGCACGGACGCCGCGCCGGCCGAGCCCATCGCGGGGATGGATCCGACGCGACCGGTCGTGCTGGCGCTCGCCGAGGCCCCGGACGACGCCCCGAGCCGCAGCTTCGCAGCCGGCCTGCCGCTCATCACCGGTGAGCTGTCGGGGCTGCGGCACGAGCTCGTCGTGCCGGCCGCCGACGTCGCGCTCCTGCGTCGCTCCCTCGCCGCGCTCCTCGACCAGCTCGGCGCGTCGCGGCCCGAGCTCGTCGCGGGCCACAGCGACGCGTCCGGCTGGCAGATCGGCGACGTGTCGGTCGCCATGCTCGCTGGCGACGATCAGGTCCGGGTGATCGCCGTGACCCACGCGCTGCGCGTCGAGGCGACTTCATCGACCCTCCCGGGCCTCCTGCGTGGCCCCACGCCGCCGCCCCTGCGCACCGCGGGGGTCATCGCGGCGGCGCGGGACGACGCGCCGCTGTCCGTGCTCGTGCGCGCGCGCGCGCAGGCGCGGCTGGCCCTGTGGCAGATCGCCCGCGAGGGCCTCATCGGCGCGAACAGCCGCCTGCCCGCGCGCCCGGGCCACCGCGCCGCGATCACCCGCGCGCTCCGCTGTGAGACCCTGCTCCGCGACAGCGGCCGCGAATTCGAGGACTGGACCCTCGGGCTCCTGGCCGACGAGCGCTCCCTCAGCCTGCGACTGGTGGCGAGCCTCGGCGACGCGGGTGTCGAGGTGTTCACCGCGGGGGCCGCCGCCGCCAGCGCGGTGCGCGAGCCGGCGAGCGACGACCTGCTCGCGCACGCCTGGCTGCGCCTCGCACCCGACGCGATGCTGAACGCCGCCCACGGCTCGTCCTCCCCGCTGGTCTCGCTCGCGGACGTCATGCTCCTCACCACCAGCTGCGGCGCGCACCTGCCCGCGCTGCTGGCCCCCGCGCCCTTCGCCAACCTCCAGCAGCTCCACGCCCAGGCCCGCGCCGATGGCACATCGAACTTCATCGGCTCCTCGCTTCAGCTCGCCGGTCGCATGCGGGGTACGGGCGGGCTGCAGAGCGCCGTATCCCTCGAGGTCGTGGGCGCCGACGACCCATTGCAATCGCTGTGGCCGCTGCTCGCGGACACGCTCGGCGGAGCGCCGCAGGTCGTGAAGACCGCCGCCGCGGGACGCACGCGCCTCGATGTCGGCTTCGGCGGCCCGGCGAGCGAGCTGCTCGGCGCGCTCGCGCCGGACGGCGAGGGTCTCGCGGGTTTCCACCTGCGGCTCGCGCCGCTGCGCGCCAGCCTCGCCGAACGCGCCTCGCGGCCGCCCTCGGGGCTCGCCCCGCTGCTCGCCCGCGACCACCTGCGCGCGGACCTGCGCCGCTCCGGGCGGGCGCTGGTCGGCCGGCTGACCCTCAGCGACGCGCCCGACGACCCGGCGCCCCTCGACCTGTCGCATGTGACATGGTCGGAGAGACAGGTCATACCGCCCTCGGGCGAGGCCTGCGGCGTTCGAGCCGCGCTCCTGGCCGCCGGGCAGCTCGACGATCCCGAGGCCCTCGGCGCGGCCGTCTCGGAGCGGATCGTCCGCCAGACGCCCGGCGTCGGCGGCACCGCGGCGCTCGACGCGATCGAGGCCGCGCTCCGCTGCCCCGAGCCGCTGCCCGCGGCGACCGCGAGCAACCTGCGCCGGCTCTCGGCGCTCGCGCTGGCCGGCGGGCTCGTCGACGAGTGGCGCATCGACGAGGCGGCGCGCCTGCTCGAGCGCGCCTGCGAGGCGACCCGCGACGAGCTGCTGTGCCGCGAGGCGCCCGCGCTGAAGCAGATGATCGCCCCGCACATCCCCGACGTGTTCGTGCTGTGCGACGACCTCGTCCGCGTCGAGCATGCGCACCGCATCGCCGTCAGCCCGGCCGGCCTCGCGCTCGACGGCCGGCGCGTCGCCGACCTCGCGGCCCTGCGCCAGGCGCTCGAGGCCCTCGTCGCCGCCGCCGCCAGCGGGATCGACGTCGACCTCGGCATCGACAGCGCCATGCGCTTCGCCGAGCTTCGGCCCGTGCTCGCCGCGCTCGCGACGATCAAGGGCATGCGCCTCGGGGTCGCTTTGCGCGGTGAGCTCAGCGATCGCGGGCCGGCGCTGCGCCTGCCGATCGCCGCCCTCGAGCTCGGCGCCGCGGCGCGCTCCGGCGAGCCCGCACGGCCCCTGCGCGACCAGGCCGGCACGCTGGTGTTCGCGGTCGAGGGCGCGGGGATCCGCCTGCGCACCGGGATGATCAACCTCGGCGTCGACCCCAACCCCTCCCCGGGCTCGCTGCACTTCGACACCCTCACCCGCGTCAGCAACGGCGAGGAGCCGCTCGTGCACGCCACCGACGATTCCCCCTGGGCGACCGTCGCCATCGCGCTCGCCGGGACCTGCACCGGCGCGCGCCTCGTCGAGCCCGCCCGCGAGCAGGAGCTGCTGGGCCCGGCCTGGCGCGACGCCGACTGCCTCGCGGTGTACCACGGCCCCAAGCCGCTCTCCGTGGTCCCGCGGCACCGCGGCCCCAACAACATCAACTCCGGCCTGATCAACGTGCGCCCGCAGCTCGAGGCCTGCTACGCCGCCGGCCTGATCGACGACCCGAAGCTCGCCGGGCGGGTCATCGCCACCTATCACATCGACGCCGGCGGCACGGTCACCGAGGCCGCCGTCACCAGCACGTCCCTCGCCGCGCCCGCGGTCCTGCAATGCATGGCCGGCGCGGTCCGGACGGGCAGCCACTCGAGCGCCGACGGCCCCGTCGTCGTCCGCTACGCCTTCGACTTCGCCACCAAGCCCCGCTGAGCGGCGTCCTGGGCGCTGGCCTCGGTCCTCACGGTCGACTGGCCGGCGGAGCCGATCTTTCCGTGCTGAGTGTGCACGTCTTTGCCGGTCGCTCAGGCGTCGTCGTCCGGGGCGACCGGGTCCCACACCGCGAGCTCATCGAGGCGCTTGCGCCGGAGCTCCGGGACCTCGGCGTCGAGCGCCGGGAAGCCGATCGGGAACAATATATAAGGTCTCTCGTGATCCGGCCGCCCGAGGATCCGCGACAGGAATCCCATCGGGCTCGGCGTATGCGTGAGGGTCGCCAGGCCCATGTTGTGGAGCGCCGCGATGAACAGCCCGCAGGCGATGCCGACGCTCTCCTTTACGTAGTAGTTCTTGCTCACCGCGCCCGATCCGTCGACCCCGTGACGCTCCTCGAAGACCACGACGATCCACGGCACGGTCTCGAGGTACGGCTTGCGCCAATCGGTGCCCAGCGGCCGCAACGCCGCCAGCCACGCCTCCGGCATGCGACCGTCATAACTCTCGCGCTCCTCGGCCTCGGCCGCGACCCGGATCCGCCGCTTGGTCGCCGGCTCGCTGACGGCGACGAAGCGCCACGGCTGGCGATGCGCCCCCGAGGGCGCCGACGCGGCGGTCCGGATCGCCCCCTCGATCAGCGCCCGCGGCACCGGCTCGTCGCTGAACGACCGGACGCTGCGACGCCCGGCCATCAACGCCTCGAATTCGGCCGCCCGGGCCGCCATCTCGGCGAGCGGCCGCCGCCCGGGGCGATAAGGGATGAAGCGCGGCTCGTCGCTCATGCAGGTTCCTTCGCGGGCGCGACCGTAGCACGCGCCGCACCGCCCCGGCGAGTCCCGCTCAGCGCGGCGGCGGCCGGCAGATCTCGACCGAACAGTGATGACACACCCCGCGCTCCTGGTCGCGGGCGCTGCGGACATAACCCGCGCCGTCGAAGGTATAGGTCGAATGGACCGTCGTCGAGATCACCCCGCCGTCGCCGAGCTCGCTCGCCTGCGACCAGAACCGCAGCGGCCGCGGCCCCGTGGCGACCACGCCGTCGTGCTCGAGGTCTCCGGGGCCGACCTCGCCCACCGCGTGGAAGCAGCCGCCCCGCGCCAAATACACGGTCCAGGTCAGGTCGCGCGGACAGGCCGCGGCCGCGGCCGTCGGCACCAGCAAGTCGAGCTCGCCGTCGGCGTCGAAGTCGTGGCCGAAGCGGGTCTCGTGGACCACGATCCTGCGCTCGCGGTGATACGAGCCGTCATAACCGATGGCGCCGCGCTCCACGTCGAAGGCGCGGCTCCGCGGGGACACGGCGACGCAGGGGCCGCGCAGGGGGGTCGGCTCGCGGCGCCCGCGGCCGAACATGCCCGCGAGCTCGTCGCCGTCGCTGCGCTGCAAGAGAATGTGCGCCCGAGCCCCCGCCGGATCGATCAGCGAGGCGGCGCGCACCTGCTCGCTGGCGTGCTCGGCGAGCACACGAAAGCCCCGGGCCCTCGCCGCGTCGCGCCACGCCGCATAGGTCGCCTGCAGCTCGCCGCGCGCGACGATATACACCGAGCCCCGCGGCGAGTCGCCGACGTCGGCGGAGATCCTCGCGATCTCCAACAGGCTCGCGCCCGCCAGCGGCGGGCAATCCTCGGGCCAAGGCCCGGCCTGCGCCGGTGGCTCGATCGCGGCGACGAGCTCCGGCTCGCGCACCGGCTCGGCGCTCGCGCGCGGCCGGGCCGGCGCGCAGGCCACCGCGAGCGCCAAGCCGAGGCCAAGCGCCGCGAAGACACCCCGACCAACCTCAGGTCTCGTCGCTGGCATGTGGCCGAGTATCACCGCCCCCGCGTCGCTGCGCGAGCGGTGATCGTCGGCGCACCGTCAGGGCAGGGACAGGCCCTTCTGCTTGACCGGCAGGGTCAGGACCGCGGGGGTCGGCGGGCCGGGCTTGACGCCGAGGGCCGCGAGGATCGAGAAGTTGGCGATATAGAGGGTCTTCTCGGACTTCTTGGTCGCGCCGAACACCAGGCTCGAGGGCTGCTGCAGCGGGCCGCCCTGGGCGACGACCTTGGCCTTGCCCTTCTTGTCGATGGTGACGATGCGGTCCTGGCCGTGCACCGCGAGGTACAGCGTCTCCTTGTTGTCGAAGGCGATGCCGTCGACGCCGCCGATCAGGTCGATGTCCTCGAAGAACACGTCGACGTCGCCAGGCTCGCCGTCGTCGACCTCGATCTTGAGGATCCGCCCGTAGTCGAGGTTGCCGACGTAGAGGTTCTTGTGGTGCTTGTCGAAGGCGATGCCGTCGGCGCCGAAGGGCGCGACCAGCAGGTACGGGCTCGCGTAGTTGGCCGCGAGCAGCGGGTCGCTGAGCCACACCTCGGCCCCGCCGCACTCGTCGATCTTCCAGATCTGGGCGAGGAAGGGGTCGGTGACATAGAGGTTACCGTCGTCGTCGAAGGCGAGGTCGTTGGGGAAGCCGTTGGGGTCGAGCTCCGCGTACTCCTCGACCTCGCTGCCGTCCGGCGAGATGCGCCACACGAACGCGACCGCCGGGTCGGGCGTGAAGCCGGCCGTCGCCGCATACAGGTGACCGTCGGGGCCGAACTTGAGGCCGCTGGTGAAGGTCCCCGCCGGCACCGGTAGCGCGGCGAAGCTGCTCAGCGCGCCCGTCGGCGAGATCTTCCCGATCCCGGTGCCGATCGAGATATAGAGATTGCCATCCTCGTCGGTCGTGATCGACTCCGGGAGCTGCCCCTGCGCAGCGTCCAGCGACACGAAGGTGGAGGGCACGGCGGCGACCGCCAGCTGCGGCGCGAGGGTCAGCGTCGAGGCGAGGACAACTCCGGCGAACGACTTGATGCTCAGCATTGCTCTTCTCCTGGCATGGACCAGCTGCACAAATGCCCGATCACCCGCCGAAATGGCAGAGCGGTCAGCACACTATCGCCGCCCAGACTGAGCGCGTCGAAACATCGTGTCAATCCCATAATGTCGCCCTCACCCCGACCAAACGGTGTCCCCGGCTCCTACGCGGCGCACTCGCGGCCGCAGTGTCAGACTCCCGCAGCAGTGTCAGATTCTGGGGCGACGCGCGCACGACCGGTCCCATGGGCCTACATGTCAAGCGCCCGCGATCGCACAAATCAACGCCTCCGGGCCGACAATATCGCGCTTCGCGCGGCCCCCCGTCGTGTTACGTTGGGGGCCGTGACCCCGGCGCCGCACGCCTGAACGCATGCCTGAAGTCGGCGCAATACGCTTCGCAGGATACGACCTCCCGGAGGTCCTCCACGAGGAGGGCGAGGTGCTGCTGCTGCGCGGCAGCCGGCAGGCGGACGGCCTGCCCGTGCTCGCCTGGCTGCTGCCGGAGGAGGCCCCGGCGCGCCGCCTCGTCGAGCTCCTGCAGCGCGAGCAGGCGGTCCTGCAGCACCTGGCGGAGCAGGATGAGCCGCGGGCGACGCCGCGTCCGCTGGGCCTCGAGCGCGACGGCCCCTGCGTCGCGCTGATGCTGGCGGACCCGGGGGGCGTGGCCCTCGAGCAGCTGCTCGGCGCGCAGGCCCTGCCCATCGATCTGGCGATCGATCTCGCGCTGGCGATCGTCGGCGCGCTGGCCCGCGTGCACGCCGCGGGGGTCCTTCATCGCGACCTGCGGCCGGCACACGTGCTCGTCGACCTCATCCGCGGCGACGCCGCGCTGGTCGGTTTCGCCGCGGCCCTGATCGCCGACGAGGGCCCCGCCGCCGAGCTGCCCGCCGCCGCCGCCGCCTATCTCTCCCCCGAGATGACCGGCAGGACAGGTCGCAGCTGCGACCACCGCAGCGACTATTACTCGCTCGGCGCGATCCTCTATCGAATGTTGACCGGGCGCCCGCCCTTCGACGAATCCGACCCGCTGCGCCTGGTCCACGCCCACATCGTGCGCCTCCCCGCGCCCCCCGACGCGCTCCGACCCGCCGTCCCCCGCGGCCTCGCCCGCGTCGTCATCAAGCTGCTCGCCAAGACCCCGGAGGCCCGCTACCAGAGCGCACACGGCCTCAAGACCGACCTCCTCCGCTGCCGCGAGGCCTCGCTGCGCGGCGCTGCGCTGGACTTCGAACCTGGCCAGGAGGACAGGTCCGAGCGACTGCTCGTCCCCGACGCCCTGCTCGGCCGCAGCGAGCACGTCGCCGACCTGCTCGCCGTCTTCGACGCCTGCGCCAGCGGAGCCGCCTGCCTCGCGCTCCTGCTCGGCCCCTCCGGCATCGGCAAGTCCGCGGTGCTGCGCGAGCTGCAGGCCCCCCTCGCCCGCCGCGGCGGACAGGTCGCCGCCGGCGCGTGTCGTCGCCTCGACCAGGCCACCCCCTACGCCGCCCTCGCCCACGGCGTGCAGGCCCTGTTCCGTCAGGCCCTCGCCGAGTCCGGCGCGCCCCTGCAGGCCTGGCGCGAGCTGCTGCACGCCGCGCTCGCGGGCGAGGGCCGGCTGCTGCTCGACGTGCTGCCGGAGCTCGAGCTGGTGCTCGGCCCGCAGCCCCCGGTGCCCGCGCTGCCGCCGGTCGAGCGCGCCAACCGATTTCGTCGGGTGTTTCGCCAGCTGCTGCAGGGCCTCGCCCGCCCGCAGCACCCGCTCGTCGTCGTGCTCGAGGACCTGCAGTGGTGCGACCAGGCGACGCTCGAGCTGCTCGCCGACACCCTCGCCGCCAGCGACACGCACCACGTGCTGGTGCTCGCGAGCGTGCGCGGCGAGCTGCCCGAGGTCGGCCCGCTCGCCGCCACCCTCGCCGGCCTCGCCGCCCGCGGCGTCCCCATCCACCGCGAGCAGATCCGCCCGCTGCGGCGCGACGAGGTCGCCGCCTGGCTCGCCGCCACCCTGCAGCCCTGTCAGCAGGACCTCTCCGGCCTCGTCGACCTCGTCTTCGCCAGCACCGCCGGCAACCCGCTCCTGATGCGCCTCCTCCTCGAGTCGTTGCACGAGCAACGCGCCGTCCGCTTCGACGGCGAGCGCGGGACCTGGGAGTGGCGGCCGCAGCAGGCCACCCTCGCGCAGCTCCCCGACGACCTCGGCGCCCTCGTCACCGAGCGCCTCCACGACCTCTCGCCCGCCGCCCGCGAGGCCGTGATGACCGCCGCCTGCATCGGCCCCCGCTGCTCCCCGCGCCTGCTCGCCGCCCTGCTCGCCGCGCCGCTCCCCGCCGTGACCGCGGCGATGCGCGAGGCCGAGGACCGCGGCCTCGCGCTCGCGGTCGACGGCGCCTACCAGTTCCTCCACGAGCGCGTACAACAGGCCGCCAGCGCCGCCCTGCCCCCCGCCCGCGCCCAGGCCCTGCACCTGGCGATCGGTCGGGCCCTCGCCACCGCCGCCGCCGACCCCTTCGAGGTCGTCCACCACCTCAACCTCGGCGCCCCCCTCCTGAGCGAGCCCCGTGAGCGGCGCGAGCTCGCCGCCCGCAACCTCGCCGCGGCCCAGCGCGCCCTCGCCACCACCGCCTTCGCCTCCGCCGCCAGCTACGCCCGGGCCGGCCTCGACGCCCTCGCCGCCGACCCCTGGGACCGCGAGCCCGCGCTGTGCTCCGCGCTGACCCGCGCCGAGATGGAGGCCCTCTACATGCTCGGCGACCTCGACGGCGGCCGCGAGCGCTACGCCCCGCTGCTCGCGCGCGCCGTCGACGAGCACGAGCGCGCCAGCCTGTGCGAGCTCAAGGTCGGCCTCGACATCTTCCACGGCCGCCTCGAGGACGCGCTCTCCGCGGGCATCGAGGGCCTCGCGCGCCTCGGCGTGGCGATCACGCCGCGCCCCGAGGCCGAGCTGGTCGAGCGCCGACACGCCGCGCTCGAGCGGCTGCTCGCCGGCCGCGAGCCCGCCGAGCTCGACGTGCTCCCGGTCGCCCGCGACCCGCTCGCCGCCGCCGCGATGCGCATCTTGATGGCGATCGGCCCGGCCGCGATGTTCGTGCACGGCCGCCTCGCCTTCACGATCTTCATGGCGATCGTCGACCTCTCGCTGACCCACGGCGTCACGCGGGCGAGCGGCTACGGCCTCGCCGGCTACGGCACCTACCTCGCCGGCGCGCTCGGCCGGGTCGTGCGCGCCGACGCCTTCGGCCAGCTCGCGCTGCGCCTCAACGAGCGCGCCGGCGACGACGCCCTGACCGCGAAGATCCACCAGCTCGTCGGCGTGCTGATCGTCGGCTGGGTCCGACCCTTCATCGCCGGCCGCGACCTCCTGCAGCAGGGTTACCGCCTCGGCCTGCGCACCGGCGACCTGACCGCCGCCTGCTACAACGCGACCAGCCTGGTGCTGATGCAGCTGGCCCGCAACGCCAGCGTCGGCGAGGTCCGCGACACCGTCGACGCCCTGCTGCGCGAGTCGGGCCGCGTGCTCGAGGTCCACGGCAGCGAGGTCCTGCACATGGCCGGCCGCTGGTCCCGCGTGCTCGCCGACGAGCTGCCGACCCCGACGCCCGAGACCGCCGACGCCTGGATCCGCGACGTCTTCGACCCCGGCTTCGAGCGCCCCAACGCGCTGCTCGCCCTCTATCACGGCATCTGCCGCATGCAGATCCTCTACCTCTTCGGCTGCCACGACGCGATCCTCCCGCTGCCACCGCAGGCCACCGAGCGCCTCGGGGCCTTCGCCACCCCCGTCGCCGTCGACGCCGTCTACCTGCCCGCGCTCGTCGCCTGCGCCCGCGCCGCGCCCACCCGCGCCCGCATCGGCGAGTTCGACGAGTTCGACGAGTTCGCCGAGCTCACCGCCGCCGACCCCTTCGCCGAGGTCGCCGCCGCCCTCGCCCGACTCGCCCGCTGGGCCGCCGACTGCCCCGCCAACTTCGCCGCCCGCCACGCCCTGCTCGCCGCCGAGTACGCGCGCGTCCGCGGCCACGACGACGAGGCCGCCCGCCGCTACAAGGACGCGATCCTGGCCGCCCGCCGCCACGGCGAGGCCGGCACCGAGGCCCTCGCCTGCGAGCTCGCCGGCGAGCACGCCGCGGCGCTCGGCGATGATGTCCTTTCAGACATGTACTTTCAGACATCCATGCAGGTCTACGAGCGCTGGGGCGCGCCCGCGCTGGCCAGGCAGCTCGCGCGCAGCCACGGCCTCCGGACCCGCCGGGCCGCCGCCGCGCCCGAGTCGGTCGCCACCTTCGACGCCAACAGCCTGATCCGGGCCGCGCGGGCGCTCTCCGGCGAGATCCGGCTCGAGCGGCTGCTGCGGAGCTTGCTCGAGGTCGCAATGGAGAACGCCGGGGCCCGCCGCGGCGTCGTCGTGCTCGCCTCCGGCGACGACTGGCGGGTCGAGGCCGAGGGCGACGCCGACCCCCTCGACATCCGCGTCGACCTCGCCGTCCCCATCGAGCAGCACGGCGGCCTCCCGCTCTCGGTCGTCCGCTACGTCGCGCGCAGCCAGCGGGGCGTACTGCTCGCCCGCGCCGACCGCGAGGGCGAGTTCCGCGGCGACCCCTTCCTCGCCGCCCGCCACGTGCAGTCGGTCGTGTGCCTCCCGGTCCTCCACCAGGGCCGCTGCACCGGCGTCATCTACCTCGAGCACGCGCTCTCCGAGGGCGTGTTCACCCCCGCCCGCCTCGAGCTCCTGCGCCAGCTCGCCGCCCAGCTGGCGGTCTCCGTCGAGAACGCCCGGCTGGTCGCCGACCTCCAGCGCGCCCGCAACGAGGCCGTCGCCGCCGAGCAGGTCAAGGGCCGCTTCCTGATGAACATGAGCCACGAGCTGCGCACCCCGCTCAACGCGGTCATCGGCTACGCGGAGCTGATGCAGGAGAACCTCGAGCTCGGCCACCACGACACCCTCGGCCCGGACCTCGGCCACATCCGACGCGCCGCCTACACCCTGCTGCGCACGCTCGGCGGCCTGCTCGAGCTCTCGAAGCTCGCGACCGGCGCGGCGGCGCTGGAGACCGCGAGCGTCGACGTCGGCGCGCTGGTCCGCGAGGTCGCCGCGGACTGCCAGCGCCTCGCCAGCGCCCGCGGCAACGCCCTCGAGCTCGCCGTCCCCGCGGAGATCGGCAGCATCGACACCGACCGCTCGATGCTCCGCTATTGCCTGCACGGCCTGCTCGAGAACGCCTGCAAGTTCACCCGCGACGGCCGCGTCACCCTCGCGGCCGAGCGCTCGCAGCTCGACGGCCGCGCCCACCTGTTGTTCTCGATCTCCGACACCGGCATCGGCATCCCCGCGGTCCACCTCGAGAGCATCTTCAACGCCTTCACCCAGATCGACGACGCCGCCTCCCGCGCCTACGACGGCAGCGGCGTCGGCCTCACCGTCACCCGCCAGTTCGCCCGCATCATGGGCGGCGAGGTCAGCGTCGTCAGCGAGGTCGGCCGCGGCTCGACCTTCACCCTCCGCGTCCCCGCCAGCTTCACCGCGTGAACGGGCGTGCCCGCGCCAGCGCCGACTGCCGGCAGCGAACCACCCTCGCGCAACGGGACGACATAACGGGTCGCACCCCCTTCACGACCCCGCCTACGGTGACACTCTGGCGCCGGCGGGAGCGAGGCTCGCGCACTCGAGCGCGACGAAGGACTCGCGCTCCATGCCCGAGCTGTGGGTGCAGCGCGTCGGTTTGCCGTCGCCGTCGTACTCGATCCGCAGGCCGTCGATGTCCATATAGGGGTAGTGGATCACGATCGGGTCGCGCGTGCTGAGCCAGCGGCGGGTGGTCTCGGGGTCGCTGCCCCAGCCGAGGAGCCGGCGGGCCAGCGCCTTGCGGTCGATGGTCCGCGCACACGCGCTCTCGCAGACGCAGAGCGACCGCTCGCGCGGCGAGTCGGGCCGCTCGGGGTGGCAGCGCGCGCGCTCCTCGGCCGGGGCCGGCGGGGCCGCGGGGCGCCGATGGGCCGTGAGGAGCTCGAGCAGCTCGGGCTCGATCGCCGCGGCCGGCAGCGCGGGCGAGTCGGACCCAGGCCGCGCTCGCACCGTCATGGCGGGCGGCGGCGGACGCTCCGACGCCGACGCGGGCGGCGGTCCCGGGCGCGGCGCGCAGGCGAGACCGCCGACGAGGGCGAGGGCATACAGCAGCTGGCAGGCACGCGCGGGCACGGGAACCGAAGGAGCGGCGATGATAACAAATACATCGCCCCGTCGTCGGCCGCCCGTTCCCGAGCGCCGGCCCGCCACCCGCGTCGCCGTCGAGCGCCCTCGCCCGAAGCGACCGACGTCCGAGCCGCGGCCCAGGCGCTCATTCGGAGGATATGTTGTAGGTACTGGCGCGGGCTGGCGTGCAGCTGAGGGCGCCGCGGCGGGGCCCGAGCTGCCCGCGCATTCGCCTCCCACGCCCCAGCTCCCGCGCCGTCCGTTTTACCGCTGGATCATCGACCGGGCGCGTCGCCCACTGCAAGCCATTGAGTCGGTGCACCGCTCGCCTCGCCGATCCTCGCCTCACTCGGTTTGCATACATACCCGCCTCCGCTACGGTGGACGTCGGCGATGACGAACCAGTCGACATATGTCGACATCGCGATCGCCGCCGAAACAGAAGGATATGGCATGCGACACACACACCTGTTCTCTGCGGTCTTCATCGTGAGCATCGCCTGCGACGGCGTCGAGGACGCATCGATCGCCGACGACAATGTCCGCGCATCGACGCCTGTCGCGGCGCAGGAGGACGAGCTCGCGGCCCTGAGCGACGATCCGGCCCAGCCGGGGGCCGCGCGTATCGGGCCGGCGCTCTGCACCGGGTGGGACGCCGGCGGCCGCACCTGCCTGGTCCAGTGCGTGACGCATCCAGGCCACTGGTCCTCCACCGGCGCGATCCACCCCGAGGTCGGGTATGGTGATTGCGGCGCCTATGGCGACGCCTGGTGCTTCAACATGGGTCGCGGCTGGAGCATCGACTCCTGCTGGGGCTTCCCCAACAAGTGATCACGCGCCCACGAGGGCCGCGGTGATCGATCATAGGACCTGCGAGCGTGAAAACTCCTGCGCTCCGGACGACGGGATCAGATCGTCGGCACGTCCAGCGGCCGTGATCGCGCGATCTCTGCGGACGCGGGCGGGCGCGCGCCCGGCTGGAGCTCGCGTTGAACCTGGAGCACGGGGCGGGCCCGTGAGTTCCGGGGGACGCCGCATTCGCCGATACGGATCGCGGGTGAATCCTCATCCTTTATCCTTGGCGGCGATGACACGGACACGCGCGATCGTGATGATGCTGGGCGCCGCGGGGGCCCTCGGGGTGACGGGCTGCGCCGATGAGGGTGAGGACGGACCCGGGACCAACTTCGCGACGGCGCCGACCACCGCGACGCCCACGGGCGCGCCGACGACGGACGGCGAGCCCACGACGAGCGGCGTGGCGACCGATCCGGGTGACCCGACCGGCGATCCGTCCGGGGACCCGACCGACGGCGGCGACACGGAGACCGGCGGCGAGCCCCCGGGGCTCGTCTGCGACGGCTTCGAGGCGGCCGCGCTCCAGTGGACGCTGCCCGACCTCGGCGCCAGCGAGGAGGTGCTCGACGACCTCTTCCACGACTCGAGCGTCGGCTGCGGCGACCTCGATGAGTCCCTGACCTTCTCGCGCCTCGACCTCACGGGCGACGGCAAGCTCGACCTGGTCGTCACCGACCTCTGCGACGCGGCCGGCGTGGGCACCACCGAGTGGCGGGTCTATCCGGCGACGAACACCGGCTACGCCGCGAAGGCGATGTCGTGGTCGCTGCCCGACCTCGGGACCAGCGAGGAGGTGCTCGACGACCTCTTCCACGACTCGAGCGTCGGCTGCGGGGCTCTGGACGAGTCGCTCACGTTCTCGCTGCTCGACCTGACGGGGGACGGGGCCGCCGACCTGGTGATCACCGACCTCTGCGACGCCGGCGGGGTCGGCACCACCGAGTGGCGCGTCTACCCGGCGACGGGCACCGGCTTCGCGGCCAAGCCGAGCGCGTGGTCGCTGCCCGACCTCGGGACCAGCGACGAGGTGCTCGACGACCTGTTCCACGACTCGACCGTCGGCTGCGGCGGCCTCGACGAGTCGCTGGTGTTCTCGTTGCTCGACCTGACGAACGACGGGGCCGCCGACCTGGTGGTCACCGACCTCTGCGACACGGCCGGCGTCGGCACGACCCAGTGGCGGGTCTACGCGGCGACGGGCACCGGCTTCGCGGCCAAGCCGAGCGCGTGGTCGCTGCCCGACCTCGGGACCAGCGGCGAGGTGCTCGACCACATGACCCACAACTCGAGCGAGGGCTGCGCCGGCCTCGAGCAGACCGTGTCGTTCTCGCGGCTCGACCTGACGCGCGACGGCAGGCCCGACCTGGTGGTCACCAACCTGTGCGACGCGGCCGGCGTGGGCACCACCGAGTGGCGGGTCTACGCGGCGACGGACACCGGCTTCGCGGCCAAGCCGACCTCGTGGTCGCTGCCCGACCTCGGGACCAGCGACGAGGTGCTCGACGACATGGCCCACGACTCGAGCGAGGGCTGCGCCGGCCTCGACGAGTCGCTGACGTTCACGCAGCTCGACCTGACGGGCGACGGCGAGCCCGACCTGGTGGTCACCGACCTGTGCGACGCGGCCGGGGTCGGCACGACCGAGTGGCGGGTCTACCCGGCGACGCCCACCGGCTTCGCGGCCAAGCCGATCTCCTGGTCGCTGCCCGACCTCGGGACCAGCGACGAGGTGCTCGACGACATGTTCCACGACTCGAGCGAGGGCTGCGGCGGCCTCGACGAGTCGCTGACGTTCACGCGGCTCGACCTCACGGGCGACGGCGAGCCCGACCTCGTGGTCACCGACCTGTGCGACACGGCCGGGGTCGGCACCACCGAGTGGCGGGTCTACCCGGCGACGCCCACCGGCTTCGCGGCCAAGCCGATGTCGTGGCCGCTGCCCGACCTCGGCGCCAGCGAGGAGGTGCTCGACGACCTGTTCCACGACTCGAGCGTCGGCTGCGGCGCCCTCGACGAGACGCTGTCGTTCTCGCTCCTCGACCTGACGGGCGACGGGGCCAACGACCTGGTGGTCACCGACGTCTGCGATGCGCTCGGCGTCGGCACCTCGGTGTGGCGCGTGTACGCCTCCAGCTGCGTGCCAGGCTAGCCCATCTCCGCGCGCTCGCTGCCATCGCCATCGCTGGCGCACCTGCGCGCCGGCCGGATCCACGCCGACCATGTCGGCATCTGCCGAGTTAGACACGGCCGCCCCCCCTCCGTCTAATGCATCCTATGTTTGCCACGAAGAAGCACAGTTGGATTGGGTTGAGTGTGGTGATGATGCTCAGCGTCGGCTGCTCCGACGGCGAGAACGAGACCACGGGGCCCACGAGCCTACCGACCACCGCCACGGACCCGGGCACCACCGCCGGAACCACCACGGACGCGCCGACCACCACGGACGCGCCGACCACCACGCCGACCACCGACACGCCGACCTCGGAGGGGACGACCGCGGTCGAGACCACCGACGCCTCGACCAGCACCGGCCCGGCGCCGGTCTGCGGCGACAGCAACGTCGACGACGGCGAGGAGTGCGACGACGGTAACGACGACGACACCGACGACTGCACCGCCGCGTGCAAGTCGGCGGTCTGCGGCGACAGCCTCGTGCAGACCGGCGTCGAGGACTGCGACGACGGCAACCAGGAGGACACCGACACCTGCACCAACGCCTGTAAGAACGCGGCCTGCGGCGACGGCATCGTCGGCCCCGGCGAGATGTGCGACGACGGCAACGCCGACGACACCGACGCCTGCACCAACCTGTGCGCGCCCGCCTCCTGCGGCGACTCGGTCGTGCAGGTCGACGTCGAGGAGTGCGACGACGGCAACGACGTCGAGACCGACGCCTGCCTCTCGACCTGCAAGGCGGCCAGCTGCGGCGACATGGCCATCCAGGCCGACGTCGAGGAGTGCGACGACGGCAACATGGTCGACACCGACGCCTGCACCGCGATGTGCACGACCGCCAAGTGCGGCGACGCGGCCGTCCAGGCCGGCGTCGAGGAGTGCGACGACGGCAACATGGTCCAGACCGACATGTGCCTGAACAGCTGCAAGACCGCCAAGTGCGGCGACAGCCTGGTGCAGGAGGGCGTCGAGGAGTGCGACGACGGCAACATGGTCGAGACCGACATGTGCATCAACACCTGCAAGGCCGCCAAGTGCGGCGACGGCAAGGTGCAGATGAACGTCGAGCAGTGCGACGACGGCAACATGGTCGACAACGACGCCTGCAGCAACACCTGCAAGCTCACCCTCAAGAAGACCTTCTCGGCGATGTTCACCCTGAACCAGGACGGCCAGGGTCAGTGCGGCAACTGGAACACCTTCCGCGGCACGATCGGCGTCGGCGGCTACACCAAGGTGACCCTGCGCGGCAGCCTGGACATGGTCGGCAAGAGCTGCAACGGAGCCAACGCCAACACCATCTGCCAGAACCTCAAGAACGGGACCAACACCAACATCGTCTGCGACGGCAGCACCTGGGTGATCGGCAGCTGCGGCGGCGGCATCGAGATCTCGACGACCGGCTCGATCTGCAACTGCAACGTCGGCCACACCGTGCGGCCCTGCATCGGCGCCGGCAACCCGAACTGGGGCGGCATGAACACCGCGACCTGCAACGGCCCGACCCAGACCCTCGAGGTCATCTGCGAGTGACCAGACCGCGGCGCTAGCCCGCGAGGTCGCAGCCCGGCCGCGGACCCCCGTCCGCGGCAGGGCCGGCGACGTCCGCGCAAGGCCCCGCGAGCGGGGTCCTGCGCGCCCACTTCGTGCGCTTGCCGGCTGACCCGGCGAGCGCCTATCCTGGGCCGGTGCTCCGACCCGCACTTTGCCTTCTGCTCGCGCTCGTCTGCTCGCTGCAGGCCCCGACGCTCGCCCAGGCCAGCCCGGCGGAGGACGTCGATGCGCGGGGCAAGGCGCTGTTCAACGCGGGCAACCCCCTCGATGCGGCGAAGGTGTACGCCGATGCGCTAAGCGACCTGCCCGAGGGCGTCGACACCCGAAACCAGCGCAACGCGTGGGCCGCCGCCGCCATCGCGGCGTACGCGGACGCCTTCGCGCGCGACCCGACCCAGTGCGCGACGGTCCACGCCGGCCTCGCCCTCGCGGACGGCTATCTCGCGGACCTGATCGCGGTGTACGGCGAGCCGGACAAAGACAACGACTATTACGTCGGCATTCGTGAGCAGCGTGAACAGCTCGACCAGATACGGGCTCAGAAGGGCTGCCCCGCGCCGAAGCCCGTATCAGCGCCCGCCGCCCCAAGACCGACGCTGAAGCGCGAGGGCCCGCCGCCCGCGCGCGCGGGTACGACGACCGAACAGACGGCGCCCAGGCGGCGCAGCCCCGGGCTCGCCGCGGGCGTCGGCGTCTCCGCGGCCCTCACGGCCGGCATGGCGATCGGCACCGGCGTCCTGTACTCGCGGCTCCGCAAGAGCGGTGGGAGCTATTATGGGGACATCACGGAGGCCGCGAAGGCGGCCGGCGTCCCCACCACCGACCCGGCGGTCAACATGTGTAAAACGGGCTCCACGGACGGCGCGCTGATCGATGCGTGCCAGCAGTGGAATTCGTCGCACAAAGTCTTCCTCGCCACGGCCGTGCTCACCGGCGTCTTCGCGGCCAGCACGGCCGTGTTCACCGGCCTGCTGATCCGCCAGCGCCGCCAACCCGGACCGACCGCGGCCCTGCTGCGCCGCCATCAGGCCCAGATCGGCGCCACGCCCCACCTCGGCGGGGGCGCCTCGCTCACCGCCGGCTTCCAGTTCTGACCCCTCCGCGGCCGCGAGCGCTCACCGCGACAGGGTGAGCGCCTTCTTGAATTCGCCCCGTTCTCCCGGGACGGGCTTCAGCAAGACGCGGCCCGTGAACTTTCGCTCGATGCATTTGGCCGGCGCGGAGCCCTTCTTGAGCCCATCCACGAGCTTCACCGTGCCGACCCCGGTCCTGGCTGCGACCGTGACGATGACATCCAGGGTCGGCGTGACATTGGAGAAGCAGCCCTTGATCTCGTCGCTCTTGCTGAACGCCTGCAGCGCCTTCGCGGCGCGCTCGGCGAAGCTGGGCGCGGCCTTCTTCGGGTCCGGTGAGGCGGCCACGGGCTCGGGCTGCGGCTCGGGCACCAGCACAGGCTCGGGCTCGGGCTTCGGCTCCGGCGTGATCGACGGCGGGGGCGCCGGCGCTGGCGAGGTGACCGCCGGCGTATCGTCCGCCGCGCGATTCGGCGGGTCCAGGCTCGCGGTCGGGCGCCGGGTCGGCGCCTCGCCTGTCCCTTGAGACAGCCACGCCGCCACGCCCAGGCTCGTCAGGAGCAAGCCCACGAGCGGCCACGCCACCCGTCGTCGACCGGCGGGCACAGGCAAGATCGCGGGCCTGAGCTCGGGCTCCGGCGCCATTGCGGGGCCGCCGAGCGCCGTCTCCATGAACTCGCGGGGCGGGGCGAGCTCGGTGAGTCCGGGCCGGGTGGTCGGGCTGACCACGGTGCGGACGACGGTCTCGTCGGTGTCGACCACATCGTCGGGCCCGAGCTCGGTGAGGCCGTGAGATTGAACGGGCCCGGTGCGCTGCGACGGGTGCGGGCCGTCCATGGCGATCGTCGGGGCGACGCCGAGGGTCGAGGCCGGGACCTCCGCGCGGCTCACGGGGGCGAGCTTCCCGGTGACGCTGCGGACCACGCCGTTGACCGGCACGGCGGCGAGCGCCCGCGCGAACGCATCGATCGTGGGGTAGCGCTCGCTCAACGACCTGGCCAGCGCCTGGCTGACGATCGCCTCGAGGGCCTCGGGGATGCCCGCGTGGGGGGCGAGGTTGCGCATCGGCGCCGGGTCGTACTCGGTGATGGCGCGCCAGATCTGGCCCTGGTTATTGCCGCGAAACGGCAGCTGGCCGGTGAGCAGCTCATACAGGATCACGCCGCTGGCCCACACGTCGACGCGGTGATCCACCTCGTCGCCGCGGATCTGCTCATATGCCATATACGAATATGTGCCGATCACCGAGTTGGTGGCGGTCAGGCGCCCGGCCTCGGGGTTCTCCTCCGGGTCGGTCAGCTTGGCGATGCCGAAGTCGAGCACCTTGATAAAGTCGTCGTCGTCGTCGCGGGTGCAGCGAAAGCAATTCTCCGGCTTCATGTCGCGATGGACGATCCCCTCCGCGTGCGCGGCCGCGAGCGCGCGGCAGATCTGCAGCATGATCCGCTGGACGCGCGGCCACGGCAGCGCGCCATCGCGGCGCCGCGTGCGGTCGAGGCTCTCGCCCCGCAGCAGCTCCATCGCGATGTAGCCGAGGCCCTCGCGGGTGGTCCCGGTGTCGAAGATCTCGACCACGTTCGGGTGCTTCACCCGCCCGGCCACCTGGGCCTCGCGGGCGAAGCGGGCCACCGCCGTCTCGTTGCGCGTGAACTCCGGCAGCAGCACCTTGACCGCGCACAGGCGCTTGCCCAGACGCGTCGCCTCGGCCTCGTAGACCACGCCCATGCCCCCGCGACCGATGCCCCGCAGGATCCGGTAACGATCGTCGATGACCTGGCCGATCAGCGGGTCACCGGAGGCAGGCGCCGGCACGCGCTCATGCTAACGCCGTCCTGCCGCGCCGCGCCAGATCCTGCCGCGCCGCCACGGCCCCTCCACCACGCGGGGCGGGCCCTGCCGCTGCACCGCTCGCCCGCGCTCACCCGGGCCGCGGGAGATCGCTCATGCCGGTGGGTCGATCGACGCAGAGAACAGGGGCAAATTATCAGGCTCGCACAGGACCCCTTGGCCCGCGGGAACCATGTACATTCGACGCTGACGTGGCCATCCCGCGCATACTCGCGATCCTCTCTGCCTCGAGGCCGGAGAGCGGCTGCACGACACCTGAGCCTGGGACGGCGAGCGATGGGAGCTGCTCGCCGCGAGCACCGGGACCGGCCCGATCCAGGGGGCGATGGTATATCACCAGGCCGAAGCCGCGATGTACCTGTTCCAGGACGGCGGCAATTATCGCTGGAGCGGCGACATCTGGGAGCGGACACCGGGCGTCAATCCGAACGACAACGGGCGATTCGCGGCCGCTTACGATCCCGAGGCCGGCGGCATCGTGCTGTTCGGAGGGATCAACGACCTGCTGGGCGCGACCGACGAGACGTGGATCTTCCGCTGCGCGCCCGCGGGCTAGACACCCGCCGCTTACTCCTTCACCGGGCCGCCCAGGTGGATGTCCCAGCGCCGCATGAGCTCCTCGATGGTCGCCTTCGCGCGCCTGAGGCGTGAGCGCACGGTGCCCTCGGGGATGCCGAACATCTCGGCGATCTCCGGCCCGGTGAGGTCCTCCAGGTAGTGGGCCTCGGCGATCAGCTGGAACTCGAGCGGGAGGCTCTGCATCGCCAGCTCGATGCGCTGCACATTGCGCCGCAGCGACAATTGCTGGCTGATCGAGGGGGCCAGCGTCTCCAGGCTGTCCACCTCGGGGTCGAAGTCCTTCTTCTCGCCCCGCTTGCGGTAGTACGCGAAGACGACGTGCCGGGCGACCCCGAAGATGTAGGCGCGCACGCTCTTGACCTCGCGCGCAGCCTCGTCGGCCCGGCGCTTGTTGCTCGTCAAGGCCATCCAGGTCTGCTGGACCACCTCGTCGACGTCCTGCGGCGGCACCTTGCGCCCGAAGAACCGTCGCAGCGGCGCCTCATGGCGGCGATACAGGGCGTCGCCCGCGGCCCTGGAGCCCGCATACCAGGTCCGCAACAGCTCGAGGTCCTCTTCGACTTCATCCATGGGCGCCGGCCTTTGCGAGGTCGAGTGATCGATTCGCCGAGCTTCGTGCACTCGGTCAGCGATGTCAATCCGCACTGCCCTCGCGTCTTTCGCGCTCCCGTCAAGTGTCACCTCTGTTCGTCCGAAGAACCAGGGAGCACGACCGATGCCCCTACACCGCATCTCCCTCGTCGCCGTCGCCTGCGCCGCCTGTGGCCTCGATACATTCGCCATCTCGGACGGAGACATCAGCGGCCTGCCCCAGCAGGCCTCCTTCACGAGCGCTCCGCCGCCCTCGGACGAGCCCACCACGTCGGCGTTCATGACCACCGGGGCGACGACCGCCGAGCCCGCCGAGACCGCCGAGACCGCCGACGCCGTCGACAACTGCGAGCTCGCGCCGGAGTGTCAGGCCGGCGCGGTCGAGGATGGCGAGCAATGTGACGGCTGCGGCGTCCTACGGCGCAGCTGCCAGGCCGACTGCACCTGGACGCCGATCACCTGCCAGGAGGACCTGGACACCTGCGCGTACTGGCGGCTCCCGGCGGGGGAGCTCGCGTGGGAGCGCGTGCCCGTCGACCCGAACGCGCAATTCGCCCCGAAGAGTCCGGTGCTCGCCGCCTTCGATCTGGAGCCGCAGCAGCAGATCTACGTCTTCACCGCCGAGGCATATCACGTCCTCTCCACCAGCACACTGACCTGGGACGAGGCTGGCACCCTCGACACGCTGTTTCCAGCGCTCCCAAAGCCGATCGTCTGGGCCGCGAGCCTCAATGTCGCCCCGCCCAAGACCCTCGTCACCATTCATGCGGGGACCGCGTTCTTTCAGTACACATTCGTGGCGGAGACCTTCGTTATGTCGCCCCCGACGACCTGCTGCGGCGAGGAATGGACGGGCCCCAACGCGCCGGCCAGCCCCAACGACTTGCGCGACGGCTGGGGCCTCGACGCCCCCGACGGCTGGTTCTCCGGCGACCCGCAGGAGGTCTGCGGACTCGGCGCGCTCGGGCGCCAATTCGGCTATCACATCTATATCGGCGATGGATTCGTGCACCCGGAGAACGTCGGGTTCTATGCGAATAACGAGGAGCCTTGCTTCGACTTCTACCCGAAGATCGCCTACACGGAGTTCACGCCCTTCACGTATCCGGGCGCCCCGCCCAATGACCTGGTCGGCGGCGCCGCCTCGTTGGACGGGCTGTGGATCTTCCGCGGGGAGTAGGCGCCTCAGCGTGCGACGCCGGGCGCGATCACGCAGCTCCACGCCCCCGGGTCGCTGATATTCTGCATGCGCATCAGCGCCTCGGCTTTCGCCCGGACGTCGCTGCTGCGCGCGCGAAGGCGGCGCACGACGATGGCGCTCAGGCTCATGCCGGTGGCCTCGAAGCCGCTGACGGCCGCGTCGAGGTGGCGCCCGCCGGCCTCGTCGTCGCCGTCGCAGGCGGCCAGGCCCGCGCGCAGCAGGGCGGCCTCGGCCCGGAGGTGGGCGCGACCCTCGCGCTCGAGCTGGGTGATGTCCTGGGCGACGACATCTCGCAGATGCTCGTGCTCCGCCGGCGCGGCGCGCAGCACCGCGAGGGAGGCCTTTGCGCGCAGGGTCAGCGCATCCGCGCGGCGGGCCGACAGGCGCATGAAGCTCGAGTCCTCGAGCTCGCGCCAGGCGGTGAGGATGCGCTGCCAGGCGTCGGCGGCGCGGCGCTCGTAGAGGTCGCAGTAGACCTCGAGCTTGAGGGCGTGGAGGTGCTGGACGAGGAAGCCGTGGCGCGGCCAGTGGGCGAGGGCGCCGCGGACCCGGGCGCGCGCGGCTGTGGGCGAGCCGCTGGCGAGCAGGGTGAGCGCCGAGTACATCGCGGCGATCAGGCTGGAGTGCATGTCGCCGGTGTCCTGGGCGCGGCGCAACATCTGCTCGGAGCGCTCGCTCATCGTGCGCAGCTCGCCGAGGGCCTCGAGCGCGACCATCGTGCTGGCCTGGCCGAGGCTGCACTCCCAGGCGCTGCCGGGGCAGTGCTCGCGCAGGTGCTGGACGCCGAAGTCGAGGTCGGCGAGCGCCGTGAGCCAGTGGCCATCGGTGCGGCTGAGGATGCCCTTGCCCACCATACCGAGGCCGAGCGCGTAGGGGTCGTGGATGTGGTGCGCGAGCCGCTCGGCGGCGGTCATCATGGCGAGGCCCTCGGCGTGGCTGCGGCTGGCGTGGAGCATGCCGAACAGCGCCAGGCTGCGGGCCACCCGGCGCGGCTCACCTGCCTCCAGGGACATGTGCGTGCATTGTGCCAGGAAGTATCCGCTGCGGATCGGGTCGTTGAGCAGCAGGCCCTTGCCGGCGGCCCAGCACAGGTCGATGCGGTGGAGCTCGCGGCGGCTGATCTCGAACTCGCTGCGCTCGTGAAAGCCGAGCCCGCGGCGGACCACGCGCTCGGTGTGCGCCACCAGCTGCGCGTTGAGTTCGCGCGCCTGCTCGGGCACCTCGATCCCGGCGTCGCGCAGCAGCGGGCGCAAGATCTCGGCGCCGCGGTCGAGATAGCCGTTGCCCAGATACTGCTCCGCCGCCTCGCGGCGCAGCCCCGCCGCCGCAGCCGCCGGCGCCGAGTCGGCCGCCGCGAGGAACAGCGGCGCGGCCTCGGCCCCGCGTCCCGCCTGCACCAGCGCCTCGGCGCAGTGCTTGTGCAGGCTCCACTGCGCCGGCTTGCAGCTGATCGCAAAGCGATACAGCTCCGCCGCGTGGTCGAAGGCCAGCGCCTTGCTGGCCGCGTACGCGGCCGCCGACGCGTGCTCGACCGCCTCGTCCTCGCGGCCGGCCGCGTGCATGTGCCGGGCGATGCGCTCGGCGTCGTCGCCACCGCCGTCCAGAAGGGCGCGGGCCAGCGCGAGGTGGCTGCGCTGCAGCGCCGCGGGCTCGAGCACCTGCAGGGCGGCCTGCTGGATCGGCTCATGAAACGGCGTGATCGTCAGGGCCTCGCCCGCGCCCTCGACGCGCACGAGGCCCTGGCCGCGCAGCTGGGTGAGGAGCGCCCGCAGGTCGCCGTGCCAGGGGCCGGCGCGCAGCAGCAGCGGCAGCTCCAGCGAGCCGGCGACCGCGACGCGCGCGAGCACCTCGCGGCTCTCCGGCGCCAGGCGAGCGAGGCGGGCGCGGACCAGTCGGCGCAGCAGGTCGCCGTCGCCGGTCGGCGCCAGCGAGAGGTCGGGGTCGGCCCCGGGTCGCTCGATCTCCTCGACGAGCGCGTGGATCATCGCCGGGTTTCCGGCGGCCTCCTGGGCGATGCGCCGGGCCAGGTGAATGCGCTTCGGCGCGGGCGCGCCGCCGCGCAGGCGCAGGGCGAGCTGGGTCCCGGCCTCGGGCGAGAGCGCGGGCGTCTCGACCACCCGCAGCGTATAGGCCGGGGTGACCATCGCCCGCAGCAAGGCGAGGTCGCGCAGCATCGGCGAGGCCTCGTCGCGGCGGTATGCGCTGATCAGCAAGAATGGTGGCACACCGGGCGGCGCGAGCAGGTCGTCGAGCAGGCGAGCGCTGTCGAGGTCGCCCCATTGCAGGTTGTCGAGCAGGACGATCAGCGGGCGGCGCTCGGCGACGCGAAACAGCAGGCTCTTGAGGCCGTGAAAGGCCCGGCGGCGCATCGCCTGCGGCTCGGGCGCGCCGATCGGCGCCTGCCGGGCGATCCACGCCACGCGCGCGAGCACCGGGAAGATCTGCGACAGCGCATAGAGGCTCTCGCCGATGTCGTGGATCAGCGCCTCGCACTCCTGGCCGGGGATCCGCAGCAGGTGCGCCGTCAGGGCGTCGATCAGGCCGTCGAAGGCGCGAAAGGGCACCGATTCGCGGGCCGAGCAGGCGCCCTCCAGCAGCACGAGGTCCGACGACCCGAGGCCGGCGACGAACTGCCGCACCAGCGCGGTCTTGCCGGTGCCCGCGGCCCCGACGATGTCGACGCAGAACGGCTTGCCGGCGAGCACATGTTCATGGGCGGCGTGCAGGACCTCGAGCTGAGATTCACGCTCGAGCAGCGCCCCGGCCGGCGCCTGCTGCGGGCGCGGCGCGGCGGCGCCGCCCCGATCGCCCGCGCACCAGGCCAGGAGCTCGGTGACGCCCGGGCGCTCGGCCGGGAGGCGACGCAGCAGCGCGGCGACCAGCGCGTCGAGGTCGCGCGGGACCAGCGGATTCAGCGACGACGCGAGCGGCGGGTCCTCGTACTGCTTGTCGATGATGATCGACATCACGGCGCCGACGAAGGGATAGCGGCCGGTGAGCACCTCGAAGAGGATCGCCCCGACCGCGTACCAGTCGGAGGCCGGCGTGGCGAGCTGACCGGCGGCCTGCTCCGGGGCCATGTAGGCCGGCGTCCCGCGGATCATGCCCCGCGTGCTGGCGAACAGGGTCCGATGGTCGATCTCGTTGACCAGACCGAAGTCGAGGATCACCACGCGACCCTCGTCGGTCACGAGCACGTTCGAGGGCTTGAGGTCGCGGTGGATCCGCCCGCCCCGATGCAGCGCGTGCACGCCGTGGACGAGCTGCCGCAGCAGGCTCCGCATCGCGTCGAGGCCGCGCCGGCCGCTGTCCACGGCCGCCTGCATCGCGCTGCGGAGGTCACCGCCGGTCAGCAGCTCCATGGTGAAGAACCAGCGATCGCCCTCGTTGCACAGCTCGTGCAGCGTCACGAGGTTCTCGTGCGAGATGTCGGCCATGCGGCGAAACTCGCGCTTGAGCCGGTAGACGCCCGCGGGGTCGACCTCGAAGAGCATCTTGAGCGCGACGCGTTGCCCGTTACGGGTGTCGATCGCCTCATAGACCTCGCCCATGCCCCCGGCCCCGAGCGAGCGTACGAGCTCGAAGTGCCCGAGCCGCTCACGCGCGGCGCCGGCTGGAGCAGCCAGACCTCGCGGCAGCGTGGTCTGCTCGCTCAGCGAGTCGTCCGGACGAGGTGGCGGTGGAGGCCGCTTGGATCCGCCCTTCAAGGCCGGTCAGCGTATCACGCCGGCGAACGGGTCGAGAAGGGTTCGCTGCCGTCCAGGCGCACGGACGCGCTCATGGGCAGTGTCTCGCGGGACAGGTCACGCCGGCTCAGCCGTCGTTGTAGCGGCGGACCCAGAGGTCGACGCCGTGGTCGGGCGTGGTCTCGTAGCCCGCGAGCACGAAGAAGTCCGGGCCGGCCGCGGCGGCGTTGCCGTAGTCGTCGTCGTGGGCCTCGGGGTGGTCATGCACGTCGGTCCACAGCAAGGCCCCGTCGCCGGTGTAGCGGGCGGCGAGGATGTCGTAGGTCTCCTCGGTCTGGCCCAAGACGGTGGTGACGGCGCCGGCGACGAAGACGGCCTCGTCGGCGCCGACGGCGACGCCGTTGCCCATATCCTCGAGGACCTCGTGCTCGTAGATATGGGTCCACTTCTCGCTGAAATCGGCGTCGACGCGGCGGACGATGACATCGCGGTCGAGCACGCCGGGCATGAAGGTGCGGCCGACGAGCATCAGATCTCCGGCGGCGCCGATCGGCACGACGTCGTACCAGAAGCCCCAGGGGATCTCCTGGATCGCCTCGGAGACGATCGCGCCGGCGGGGTCGAGCACGACCGTCAGCGGGAGGATCTGGTTGTTGTCCTGCACGTAACCGACGACCACCAGTCGCTCCGCGGTGGCCGTGATCCCCTGGCCGCTCGCGGTCTTCCAGCCGGCCAAGGTCGCGGTGCGCCACGCGGCCGCGCCGGTCTCAAGGTCATGGCGGCGGACGACGACCTCGACCGACTCGAGGCCCCGCTCCGAGCCGACCGAGTAGAGCGCGCCATCGGCGAGCGCGAGCCCCTCGACGTCCGCGTAACCGGGCTTGGGCGGCTCCGCGGCGAAGCGCCACAGCTCGCCCCCGTCGGGGTCGAACGCGCGCACGACCGAGGCGCGGTCATCCTGCGCGACCTCCTCCCAGCCCGCGACGAAGATCGTCCCATCGTCGGCGAGCACGACATCGAGGAAGTAGTCCTCGCGCCCGGCCAGGCCGTCGTAGGTCCGCCGCCACAGCTCCTTCCCCTCCGGCGACAGCGCGATGATCAGGCCGTCACGGTTCTTCACCGTCTCCGCCCCGACCACGATGATCCGCCCGGTCTTGTCGACGGCGACGCCGACCGCGGCGTCGGTCTTGTCGGCCGCCCCGTTGTGCGTGTACGTCCAAGCGATCGCGGCCACCGGCTCGCACGCCGCGTTGCAGCCGTCACTCTCGTCGTCGTCGCCGTCGTCGCACAGCTCGCCGTCGTCGAGCACACCGTCGCCGCACACCGCCGGCTTCGGCCCGCCGCTGCTCTCCTGGCCGGTGCCCGTCGCAGCGCCCGTCGTCGGCGATGCGCCGGTCGTCGCTTCGGCGCCCGTCCCGCTCGACGCGCTCGAGCTGCCGCCGTCCGTGCTCATGCCCGAAGTCCCCGGGCCACACGCGGTCAGCAGCGCCACGCACGCGATCGACATGGGGGACCGCCGTATGAATGAATCGACCACGACGCGAGCGTCGCACAGGTCCAGTCCGCGAGCACCCCGGATGTCGTCGCCGACACGCGAGACGCGAGCGCCCATTCGGGCTCGGCAGGGGATGGCTCCAGTCGCGTCCGCCCTTCACGACCGGCCCTGCCGCGGGTACGCTGGCGAGGATGACCAGCCGTGGCCTGCCTCTCGTGGTCTCGCTCGCCCTGCTCGCCTGCAGCGGCGACGACGGCGACGACACCGGCAGCGGCCCGACGAGCGGGACCGGCGAGGGCTCGACCACCAGCGTCTCGCAGGGCGAGACGGGCGCCCCGACCTCGCAGCCCACCGGCGGACCGAGCGACGCGAGCACGGAGCCCGCGACGACCGCGAGCACCGAGCATTCGAGCAGCAGCGGGGACCCGACGGCCGACTGCTTCAAGGGCTCTATCTCCGCGTATCAGGAGCACGCCGCGCTCGCGCTGGCGAACCTCGACGGCTTCGAGTGCATGATCGGCTCGCTCAGCATCAACCAGGCCGACCTCCCCGACCTGAAGGTGCTGTCCTCCCTGCGCTCGATCAGCGGAGACCTCACCATCAGTCACAGCACCCTGACCTCGCTCGCCGGGCTCGAGAAGCTCGAGGTGATCGGCGAGGGCCTCTACTTCAACGGCATGTCGGAGCTGACGGACATCGACGCGCTCGCCGGCCTGAAACAGCTCGGCGGACGACTGATCTTTGAGCATTGCGACGCCCTCAAGACCCTGCCCTTCACCCAGTTGACCACGATCCCGGGCGAGCTGTCGCTCTCCAGCAGCGGCTTCGTCGACCTCGGCGGCCTCGCCAACGTCACCAGCGTCGGGGGCAGCATGTGGGTCAACTTCAACCCGGAGCTCAAGTCCCTCGCGGGCCTGGACGGCCTGACCTCGATCGGCGGCACCCTGGAGATCGGCAACAACGCCCTGCTCGTCGACCTCTCCGGCCTGAATGGGGTCAGCGGCGCGATCGATTCGCTCGAGATCGTCAAGAACGGCGCGCTGACCACGATCGGCAGCTGGTCGCTCAACTCCGTCGTCGGCGACGTGACGATCACCAGCAACCCGGCGCTCGAGCGCCCCGCGAGCTTCCCCGCCCTGACCTCGATCGGCGGTAACCTCCAGGTCAACAACAACGCCGGCTTGCTCGACATCGCCGGCCTCGACGCCCTCACCACGGTCGGCGGCGACCTCGAGATCCTCTCGAACAAGGCGCTGCTCACCATCGCCGGCCTCGACGCCCTCACCACGATCGGCGGCGACCTCGTGATCAGCTCGAACAAGGCGCTGCTCGGCCTCGACGGCCTCGACGCGCTCGAGAGCGCCAACATCGTGACGATCGGGAGCAACGACGCCCTGCTCGCGCTCGGCGGCCTCGACGCGCTGACCACGGTGACCGAGTGGATCGACGTCACCTACAACGGCGCGCTCACGGAGCTCGACGGCCTCGGCGCGCTCATCCACCCGCACTTCCTCCGCATCGAGGGCAACGACAAGCTGACCTCGCTCGCCTCCCTCGCCTCGCTGACCTCCGCCGACTACCTCTCCATCAACGGCAACTCCGCGCTGGTCGACCTCGACGGCCTCCAGGACCTGGCCACGCTCAAGGGGCTCCAGGTCAACGACAACTTCGCGCTGGTCGCGGTCGACGCGCTGGTGCCCGGCGCGGGCGGCTCGCTCAAGACGGTCTCCGACACCGTCCACGTCGTCGGCAACCTCGCGCTCCCGGCCTGCGCCGCGCGCAAGATCCACGACGCCCTGCTGAAGCCGCCGAATTACTTCTGCTACATCCCCAACGAGCCCGACGCCTGCAACGAGGACCCCACGCTCTGCAAGCCGCTGGAGCCGCCGTGAGCCGCCGTCGCGATAATGCCGGCCAGGGCCCTCGCCGTGCTATCGTCCGGGGCCTGCAATGCTGACCAGCGCAATCACCGCCGTGATCACAGGGGTCCTGACCTTCTTCGGGATCCCGCCCGGACCGTACATCGCCGGGGTCTGGATCGGCGTGAAGATCCTGGTCGTCGCCGTCATCGCGTTCATCGCCTGGCGCGCCGCGCAGCGCAAGCGGACCGCCGCGCCTCCGCCCGCCGTGTAATAGACCGCCGCTAACGCGGGGCCAGGTAGGCGCTCTCGCGCCCGACCCCGCCCTTCAGCAGGATGTCCCGCGCGAGCTCGGTGGCCTCGTGGGTGCCGGCCAGGGTCAGCGTGTCGCCGGCCCGCAGCACCTCGCGCGGCAAGGGCATCACCGTGTCCGGGCCGTCGCGGTGGATCGCCAGCACCGCCACTCCGGCGCGCACGCGCAGGCTCAGCTGGCCGAGCGTGCGCCCGACCGCGGGGCTGTCCGGCAGCAGGTGCACCGCGCTCATCCCCGGGAAGCCCGGCAGCATCGTCGTCGCCGCGACCAGCGACTCCTCGGCCGTGTGATGCTCGCCCGGGCCGCCGGCCTCGCGGCTCTGCTTGGTCAGCATCTCGACGATGAGCTCGGTGCCGGCGCGCACGTGGCCCTGCAGGTTGGTGACGCCGCGCCACACGTTGTAGACCAGCGCCGCGACGACCACCAGGAACACCGCCACGCCCGAGCTGTACGGCAGGAACGGCTGCGAGATGGCGACGAGCGGCAGGCCGAGGGCGAGGCTGAGGGCGAGCTCGAGGGCGACGGTGAACACGCGACGGGGCGCCGAGCCGAGGTCGAGCTTGCCCTCCTTGCGGGCCGGCACGACGACCTCGGCGAGGAGCCGGGCGAGGGCGGCGGAGCGGCGGACGGTGCCGAACAGGAAGATGCCGGCGAACACCAGGGTCAGGCCGATCCAGGCGAGATCGACGAGCGTCGGCGCGATCGAGAAGCGGGCGGTGAGCGCAGTGACCACCTTCCAGTGGACCAGGCGCGAGCCGGCCAGGGTCGCCAGCAGCAGCGCCGCCTCGAGCAGCAGCAGCAGCAGCGCCTTACGGATCGAGGCCCAGGTCGAGACCGTCGGCGGGCTGGTGCGCAGCTGGTCGATCCAGCCGTCGTAGAAGGTGACGAAGGTCTGAAGGCGCGGCGGCAGGCGCTGGTCGAGGGCCTCGGCCGCGGCCGCGGAGCGGCGCACGAAGATCGGCGTGGTCAGGCTGGTCAGCAGCGACACGGCGACGGCGATCGGGAAGATGAAGCTGCCCGTCGCCCCGGTGCTCGCCCCGAGCGCCGCGATGATGAACGAGAACTCGCCGATCTGGGCCAGGCTCATGCCCGCGCGCACCGAGTTGGGCAGACCGTTGCCCGCCAGGAACGCCCCCAGCGACACGCCGAGGACCTTGCCGACCAGCACCAGCGCGGTCAAGACCAGCACCGGCAGCCAGTGCTCGAGCACCAGGCCCGGGTCGATCGAGATGCCGACCGAGATGAAGAAGATCGCGGCGAAGATGTCCTTGAGCGGCTTGACGAGGTGCTCGACCCGGTGCCCCTCGCCGGACTCGGAGATCAGCATCCCGGCCAGGAAGGCCCCGAGCGCGACCGAGTAGCCGGCGGCGGCCGCCAGCGCCGACATCGCGAAGCACACCGCGATCGCGGCGATCAGGGTGGTCTCGCCCTTGTCCTGGCGGACCACGCCGCGGATGAAGCGCGGCACGACCAGCAGGCCGCCGACCAGCAGCGCGATCAGGAAGCCGAACAGCTTGCCGAGCGTGATCGCAAACTCGCCCGGCGACAGGCCGGTCCCCGAGGCCACCGCCTGCAGCACGGCGAGCAGCAAGATCGCGATCATGTCCTCGAACACCAGCACCGCGAAGGTGACGTCGACGAAGCCGCCGCGCAGCTTCTGGCCCTCGAAGGTCTTGGCGACCAGCATCGTCGACGAGATGCCCATGCAGGCGCCGATGAACAGGCTCTCGGTCGCGCTCCAGCCGAACATGCGCCCGGCGAGGTAGCCCAGCGAGATCATGAGGCCGACCTCGATCAGCGCCGTCAGACCTGCCGACATGCCGATGCGGGCGATCTTGCGCAGGCTGAACTCGATGCCGATGGTGAACATCAGCAAGATGACCCCGAGCTCCGACAGCGAGTGGGTCAGCGCCAGGCTCTCCTCGGCGCCGATGACGATGCCGGGCACGTGCGGCCCGAGGAGCATGCCGGCCATCAGGTAGCCGAGCACCGGCGGCTGCTTGAGCCGCTGCGAGGCCAGGCTCGTCAGCGCCGCGACCCCGAGGATGATGCCGAGGTCCTAAATGGATTGCGCGAAATCGCCGGACATTCGAGCCGCCACTTTACCCCAGCCGTGAGTCGCACGTCACACGACGGCGGTCGCAGGCCCGCCGGATCCCGAACAGCCGGTCGCCATTGCCGCGGGTGATCCCGGCGCCATCGCCCATGAACATGGCCGTGCAGGTCCGTGGCGCCGGCCGTGGGCGCGGCCGCCACAGCGCGCGCGGCCTGGTCTATCCTGGCGCCGTGACGGCCCCAGCTCCCGCCAGCGCCGTGGACCCGATGTCCGCGCAGTGCCCGGCCTGCAGCCTGCATGCGCTGGTGCAGGTGCACCTGCAGCAGCTCGGGCCGCGCCGCTGGCGGCAGGTCGAGCGGCCGGCGCCGGCGCCGAGCATGACGCTCGACACCTGCCCGGTGTGCTTCGGGGTCTGGCTCGACGCCGGCGAGATCGATCAGCTCGGCGACGCGGAGATCGACCCCGCCTTCCTCAAGACGCTGGTCGGTCAGTCGGCCAATCGCATGTGCCCCCGCGGTCACGGCTTCATGAACGAGCACCTGTTGCCCGGCCTGCTGCGCACGCCGATCGATCGCTGCCCGCGCTGCAAGGGCCTGTGGATCGACGGCTACGAGCGCCACGCGCTCGCGCGCTCGACCACCCGCGAGGGCCAGGAGGACGCCACCGTGCAGCTCGCCAAGCGCGGGCTGATCTGGGCCGCGCAGCTGCTGACCCACCTCCCGATCGAGGTCGAGAACCCCGCGCGCGGGACCCCATGGGCCGTGTACGGCCTGGGCGCGCTGCTGGTCGGCATGTACCTGCTATCGGTGCAGGGGCTGCTGTTCGCCCGCGAGTGGGCGCTGGTCGCCGGCCACATCGCGGCCGCGCCGGCCCAGGCCTACACGCTGTTCACCCACGCATTTTTCCACGCCGACTGGTTCCACCTGCTCGGCAATTTGTATTTCTTGTACGTGTTCGGCGACAACGTCGAGCACCTGTTCGGCCGCCGCCGCTTCCTGCTGCTGTACCTCGGCGCCTTGCTGCTCGGCGGGGTCTTGCAGGCCTCCTTGACCCGCGCCACCGGCACGCCGGTGATCGGCGCCTCCGGGGCGATCGCCGGCGTGACCGCGGCCTACCTGTGGATCTTCCCGCGCGCGCGCCTGCTCCAGACCATCCCGTTCCTGTACATCCAGCTCAAGATCCCCGCGTGGGTCTACCTCGGCGTGTGGATCGGCTTCCAGGCGGTCATGGCGTTCTTCTCCGACGCCGTGCACTTCGCGTGGTTCGCCCACCTCGGCGGCTTCCTCTACGGCCTCGCCGCCACCCCCCTCGTGCTCCGCCAGCGCCGCAAGGAGGTCGCCGCCCAGGTCCGCTTCAAGTCGGCCGCCGCGATCTTCGGCAAGCTGCCCGCGCCTCGCCGCCGCCCGGTCCTGCCCCCGCGGCCAGGTCCCTGAGAACAGGTCCCTGAGCACAGGTCCTCCGGGACATGACCGATCGGCCAGGTCAGCGCCGGCGACCGCTCAGGGTCGCGCGGCGATGCCGGCCTCCACGTCGCTGCCGGCGGGGACCGCCTGCACGCTCGGCGCGACCGCCGGCGCCGCGACCGGCGCCGCGACCGGCGCCGCCGCAGCGATCGCCGCCGCCGGCTCCGGGGCCGACGCGGCCACCATGGGAGCCGCCGCCGCCGGAGCCACCGCCGCCACCACGGGAGCCGCCGCCGCCGTCGGCGTGACCCCGCCGATGGCGCCGTCGTAGTGCCCGGCGAAGCCCCACTCCTTGTCGAACATCATGGTGGCGACGACCAGCTCGGGCGTGTTCTGTCCGGGCTGGGGGCGGGTGCGCAGCTCGAAGGCGTGGCCATCGGGGTTGGCGCGCTCGACCACGGCGATGTAGTCGAGGACGCCGTCGCCGTCGGCGTCGACGTGGCTGAACTGCCCGGGCTTGCGGTTGAGCGCGTCCTCGAGGGCCTTCGGGGTCTGGAGGCGGTTGAACGAGACCAGCCAGGAGACGACCTCGATCGAGACGTCACTGGCCAGCGGTCGCCCCGTCGGCGCGGGCGCGGTCGTCGGGGCTGCGCCGACCTCGGGAATACCCATACCCGCCTGGCCGAACGACTGGTCGGTCTTACCCTGGGGGTCGACGGGCTTGCCGCACGCCGCGAGCAGGAGTCCGAGAGAGATAGCGATCGAGATCGAGGGGAGCCGCCGCCGAGTGTTCATCCGTGCCGCCTTTCGCCGCCGGGATTGTATACCCTGGACCGCGAAGGCGGGCGCCGTCACGCGATATGCCCGTCGGTCACCGCAGCGAGCGCGAACGCGTATACTGCAGGCCGCGTGACCGACCCCGAACTGTCGCCACCAGCCCCCGATGATCCGAGCCCGAGCTGGGTCGGGCGGATCATCGACGGCCGCTACCGCATCCGCGAGCTGCTCGGCGAGGGCGGCATGGGCGCGGTGTACATCGCGGAGCACCTGAGCCTGCGCAAGCAGGTCGCGTTCAAGGTCATCCGCCCCGAGTTCGCCGGCAACGAGGAGATCGCGGCCCGCTTCACCCGCGAGGCGATGGCGACGGCGCAGCTCGACCACCCGAACGTCGCCAGCGCGCTCGACTACGGGACGCTGCCCGACGGGGGCGCCTATCTGGTCACGCAGCTGGTCCGCGGTCGCAGCCTCGAGCACCACCGCAGCGCCGGCAAGATGCCCTGGCGACAGGTCTGCGACCTCGGGGCGCAGATCGCCGACGCGCTCGGGGCCGCGCACGCGATCCACATCGTCCACCGCGACCTGAAGCCCGACAACCTGCTGCTCGAGCCGCGCGACGACGGGACCTTCCTGGTCAAGGTCCTCGACTTCGGGGTCGCCCGGATCACCGCCGGCGCGCCGCCGCCGGGCGGCGACCTGACGCGCCTCGGCGCGGTGATCGGGACCCCCGGCTACATGGCGCCGGAGCAGGCGATGGGCGAGTCCGTCGACTTCCGCGTCGACCTCTACGCGCTCGGCGTGATCCTCTGGGAGTGCAGCACCGGAAGGATCCTGTGGAGCGGCGAGACGATCTCGGACGTGTTCACCCGCCAGCTCGCTGGCCCCGCGCCGCCGCTCGCCGCCGAGCTCCCCGAGCTCCCTCCCGAGTTCAGCGCGATGATCGACCTGCTGCTGAGCCGCAGCCCCAGGCGACGCCCCGAGTCGGCCAGGCAGGTCCGCGACGCGCTGCGCCGCATGGCCCACGGGACCCTCGCGTTCACGCCGATGGTCCCGAAGGCACGGCCGCCGCGCGCCCGTCCCCGCTGGGCGCTGCCGGCCGTCGCAGTCGCCGCGCTGACCGTGACGGCCGCGCTGCTCGGCCGCGCGCCCGCCTCCGGGCCCGCCGAGGTCGCGGCCGCGGGCCCCGCGGATCCTCGACCTGCTCCTGAGGGAAGGTCTTATGAGACAGGTTCGAAGGGACAGGTTCAGAGCGACGACGGAGCCGCGGCGGTCCCGGCCGCGCTCGCGGCGGAGATCGAGGCGCTGATGACCAGCGCCGACCGGCGCGCGCGCAAGCGCGCCGGCGAGGCGGTGCTGGCCCACGAGCCGCAGGACGCGGTGCCGCTCTACGCGCGCAACGTCGCCTGGCTCGGCAAGGCCAGCAGCTGCGACGGCAAGAAGGCGGCGCTCAAGAAGATCGCCGAGGCCGGCGACGCCCGGGCCTTGCCCGCCCTGCAGCGGCTCGCCCGGTCGCCGCGCAAGGGCTGTGGCGTGTTCGACTCGCGCGACTGCCTCGAGTGCCTGCGCGAGACCCTGGCGAAGACGATCGCGCAGTTCGAGCTCAAGTGACCGCCAGCGCTCGACCCCGCAGCCGCCCCAGCAAGGTCGCCGCGAACAGGGTCAGGCCGGTGAACTCGAGCGTCTCCTCGCACCAGTCGATCAGCGCATAGCCGAGGGTGTCCGACCCGTGTCGCTCGGTCCACCAGCCGAGCGGGAGCTCGAACAGCACCGCGCCCGTGACATAGAGCGCGCCCGCGAGGACGAAGCGCCGCGCGGTCGGCCGGTCCAGGCGCCGCAGGAAGCCGAGGAACGCGAGCCCGACCCCGAGCACGACCGCCGCCGCCGGGATGACCCAGCCGAAGTGCAGCACGCCCTCGGTGTCGAACAGCTCGCCCAGCAGCTCGTGCAGGCCGACCGCCTCGTCGATCGAGATATAGACGAACCCGACCGCGAGCATTCGCCAGCGGCCCCGGTCCACCGCCTCGCCCGCGGCGACCGCCGCCAGCAGCCCCGCGCACAGCAGCGGCAGCACGCTGGCGTACCAGGACGGCAGGTTGCCCTCGTAGCTGAGCGACCACAGGAACAGCGCCGCGCCGCCCTCGCCCAGCGCGTGGTGCAGCAGCTCCGCGCCGAGGCCGAGCAGACACACCAGCGCGCTGGCGCCGACGAGCACGCGGATCGCCGTGGTGGACCGCAGCGCGATCATCACTGCCCGACCCGAACTCCGCGGGGATGGCTCATCGCCTCCAGGATGGGCGCCGCCAGCTCCGCGGGTCAAGCCCGCCGCGGCTCACTGCGGGTCCGGCAGCGCCTCGCCCTCGCCCTCGCCCTCGCCCTCGCCCTCGCCCTCGCCCTCGCAAGGCGGCGGCGGCAGCGGCTCACCGTTCTCGTCGACGGGCGGCGGCAGCGGCTCACCGTTCTCGTCGACGGGCGGCAGCGGCTCACCGTCCTCGTCGCAGCGCGGCGGGGGCGGCCGGTCGCCCTCGTCCTCGCACGAGGGCCGCGGCCGCGGCTCACCGTCCTCGTCGCAGGGCGGCGGACGATGCTTGCCCTCGCCGTCGCACGAGGGCGGCGGCAGCGGCTCACCATTCTCATCGACGGGCGGCGGCAGCGGCTCACCATTCTCATCGACGGGCGGCGGCAGCGGCTCACCATTCTCGTCGCAGGGCGGCGGACGATGCTTGCCCTCCTTGTCGCAACCCTCATCGTCGCCGCCCTCGGCCTGGCCGTTGCGGTCGCTGATATCGTCGCTCGTGTCACAACCGGAGATAGCTCCGGTGAGCGCGGCGCTGACGACGTAGACAAAGAGACGGGACAAGGTCGATGTGGCGGGCATGGTGTGAGGCTCCTGAGGTTCTCTCGCTCGGGGTACATCGATGAGTGGCGCGAGCCGGGCCGCGATTACACCGTTCGTCGAGAGATCTTCGAGCTTCACGATCCGCGATTATCCGGGCGCGGAATTCTCCGCTGGCGCGATCACACTTGCGAGGAGAGCTCAGCGCAGGCGGATGTACACCAGCTCGAGGCTGTCGAGCGCGAGCAGGAACAGGGGACCCGGCGCGCCCTCGCGGTGATAGGGCTCCTTCGGGGCGAGGTAGAAGCGCGCCGCTTCGCCGGGGGCGAGCTTCAGGCGCTCGAGGTCTCGCCGCTTGCCGCCGGCCAGCGGCTCCGCGCCGACGGCCCACGCGTCGGACCTGCGGCCGTCCTCCCAGGCGAGCTCGAGCGACCACACCGAGCCGAGCGAGCCGGTCCGCGGGCTGGGCTCGAGGGTCTGCGGCCCGCGACCGATCACCTCGACGATCGTCACGCAGCCGTCCGTCGGGACCTTGCCGCCCGACCACAGGATCCGCCGGCGATCGATCGCCTCACCGCAGGCGCTGCCGATGACCCGCAGGTCGCCCTTCTTGAAGGAGAGCAGGGCGCCCGGCGCCCGCAGCTCCTCGCGTCGCGCCGCGAGGAAGCGGCCCAGGTGACGACGAAAGACGTCGCGATAATGCTCGAGGGCCGGCAGCAGCGCGCGAATGCGGGGATCCGACCAGCCGACGAGCCCGGCGATCCGCTCGACCCGATCCTCGAGATCCCTCATCCCCCAGCCGCCGAGCCCCCAGTCCGACCGCCTCTCGACGATCGGGTCGACCCCGATGTCGAAGGTCGCGAGCATCCGCCCCAGCGCCTCCATCCGGCTCGCCACCTGCCTCTCGACGCCGTCGCGGCCCAGCGCGCCGCAGGAGATGGTCATCGGGCCGCCGCCGCGCGCGAGCGGGAGCGCGCCCCGGTACACGAGCGAAGCCCGTCCGAGCAGGACGTTCTGGACGCCCCAGAACCACGAGCTGTCGCGCCGCCACACCGACACCGCGAGCGACTCGCCGGCGTCGAGGTGCACCAGCGGCACGATGAAGCGCGGGCGGCCGTCGTGCGCGTACACCTTCGGGCGGTGGACCGGCAGCTCGCCGGCGCGGGCCTCGACGACGAGCCTGTCGGCGTTCGACCCGCCGCGGACCTCGAGGTCGCAGATCAGGAGCGCGTCCCGCAGCGGCCCGCCCGCCACGAGCTCGTCGGGCGCGACCGGGTCGATGGTCGCGCCCGGCGCGTAGCCGTCGTCCGAGAGCCACCGCGGTCGGGCGGCGAGGCTCTCCGCGGGCGTCGCCAGCCGCGACGGCGGCGCGACGGCGGGCGGCTCCGCGGGCCGGACCGCGCTCACGCCGGTCGGCGAGACACACCATCGATCGCGCAGGCGGCAGCCGGTGGCCCTCGCCTCCTGCACATGGGCCGGCTCGACGCGCGCGCCGTCGAGGACGATCGCTGCGCCGTGAAACACATCGTCGAGGCGCGCCGCGAGCGGCTTACCGGCGGGCAACGAAGCGCTCCACGAGAGCCGCAGCGCAGCGCTGACGGCGTCGCCGAGCGCGAGGTCGATGTCGATGCGCAGCGGCACATCGTCGCGCTGGCGCGGCACGATCAGGTAGCGATCGCAGGGCGAGCGCCCCTGCGCGCAGCCGTGCCGGGGCGAGACCAGCTCGGCGAGCCGGGTCGCCCGCGGCGCGGCCCGGGCGTGCTCCTCCTCGGTCGGCTGCACCACCTCCCCCTTGAGCTCGAGGCTCGCCAGCTCGAGCACGCCGACGGTCAGCAGATTGACGACCCACGGCAGACCGGCCGCCTTGAGGCGGTAGCGGGTGTGTTGACCCGCGAGGCGCTCCCCGGTGAACGCGAGGAAGAGCTCGCGGGTCGGCGCATACATGGGCAGCGGGCCCGCGCCCGGGCGACCCTCCGGGACGATCGCCACGCCCGGGTCGAGGACCACGCCGGCCTCGCTCTGCTCGACGACGATGCGCACGATATCGAAGTCCTCGAGGCCGATCGGCAGCAGGGCCCCGTACTCGGCCTCGAAGGGCTCTCGCGGGACCACCTCGACGAGCACCCGAGGCCGCGCACCGCGGACGAAGGCGTCGATCGCCCCGCCCCGTCGCTCGAGCGGCAGATCCAGCAGACCCGCCACTGCACCCCGCCCCGCCCCCGGCCCCGACGCCGGACCCGTGCCCCCGGCGCACCCCGCCGCTGCGAGCAGCGCAACACCCGCGGCAACACCCGCTGCACGACCCGCAACACGACCCGCAACACGACAGCGAGGCAACATCATGCGGTCCGAAGCCGCACCCTATCACAGTACTTCACGGTGAAACGCGGGCTTGCAGTCGCGAGCTCAGGGCGTGATACGCTGCCGATGATGTCCGTTCCCCGCGAGCCCACCACGCAGGGCGACGAGGAGCTCTTCGAGCGCTGGGCCGCCGGCGACGCGCGGGCCGGCCACCTGCTGTTCAAGCGCCACTTCGACGCGGTCCTCCGCTTCTTTCGCCGGCAGCTCGGCGACGACGCCTCGGACCTGGTCCAGAACACCTTCCTCGGCTGCGTCAAGGCCCGCGGCCGCTTCGCGCAGAGGGCGAGCTTTCGCACCTATCTGTTCGCCATCGCCCGCTTCCAGCTGTACAAGGAGCTTCGTCGGCGGGCGAGCCGGCAGGACCTGGACTTTCGGGTCACCAGCGTCGCGGACCTCGGGCCCTCGCTGTCGCGGGCGCTGGGTGAGCGGCAGGAGCTGGCGCAGCTGGTCGAGGCGCTGGGCCAGGTGGCGCTCGAGCAGCAGCTCGCGATCTACTTCTACTACCTCGAGGACATGACGGCGCCGGAGGTCGGCGTGGCGCTCGGAGGGCTCGGCGTGCCCGCCGTCCGCAGCCGGCTCCGACGCGGCCTCGAGGCGCTGCGCCGGGGCGTCGCCGAGCTGCAGAAGCGGCGGGGCGGCGACGGCTCGCTGGCGACGCTCGAGCGGTGGGAGGCGAGCCTGCCGGCGCTCGCGGCGGGCGAGCGCGAGCCGGCGGAGCACGAGATCCCGGCCGTCGAACAAGAATTGTAGGCGCGGAGGATCGCTTCGTCGGGCGAGGGTACTACCGGAAGCACGATGGACAGCGACACCAATCACCTGCCGCCGGCGCACGCCGAGACCCTCGCGCAGCCGCTGGGGAACCAGGTGACGCTGGCCTCCGGCAGCCCCGTGGACCACGACGCCCGCACGCAGGGCGGCGCGGGCCGCCGGGTCGCCGACGGCGAGCGCCGCGACATCGTCGCCGCGGTGATCTACTACAACGGCGCCCGCGCGCTGTACGGCGCCGACGAGCAGGCGATGCGCGAGGCCGGCGTCGTGGCGCCGCTGCTGGGCAAGTACCCCGTCGACCGCGTGCTCGGCAGCGGGGGCAAGGGCGCGGTCCTCCTCGGCCGCAACCCCGACCTCGACGAGGAGGTCGCGATCAAGGTCCTGCGCCAGGACAACACCCACGACCTCGAGACCGAGGGCGTCCGGCTGCTCCGCGAGGCCCGCGTGCTCGCCAAGCTCGCCCACCCGAACATCGTCCCGATCCACGACGCCGGCGAGGCCGAGGGCGACCTGTATATCGTCATGCATCGGGTCCGCGGCGCGACCCTGCGCGACACCCAGCGCGGCAAGACCTGGCAGGAGATCGTCGACCTCTACGTGCAGGCCGGACGCGGGCTCGCGGCCGTCCACGCCGCGGGCCTCGTGCACCGCGACTTCAAGGCCGACAACGTGCTGGTCGACGCCGACGGCAAGGTCATGCTCGCCGACTTCGGGCTCGTATGCCTCGCCGGCGACTCGAACGCCAGCGGGGTCCGCCGCGCCGCCGCCAACGGCAGCTTCGACGCCTTCGCCCGCCAGGTCACGCAGACCGGCGAGGTCCACGGGACCCCCGCGTACATGGCCCCCGAGGCGATCGGCGGCAGCCCGCCCTGCGCCCGCAGCGACATGTTCTCGTTCGGCGCCTCGCTGTTCGAGGCCCTCCACGGCGTGCTGCCGTTCCCGGGCTCGGACTTCATGTCCCTGTACCTCGCCGCCAGCGAGGGCAGGATCCGCGAGCGACCGGCGGATTCGTCGGTCCCCGTGTGGCTCGACGACGTCGTCCGCCGCACCCTGCTCCCCGACCCCTCCCTGCGCCCGGAGTCGATCGACGCCGTGCTCGCGGCCCTCGACTATCGCGCCCGCGACCGCGCCGCGACCGAGGACCGCGCCCGCCAGACCCGGGCGCGGCGATTCATCGGCGTCGCCATCGGTGCCGCGGCCACCGGCCTGTTCATCGGCAACCTCGCCATGGGCCCGGACGACCCCTGCGCCGACCCCAGGGCGCGGCTCGCCGGGCTCTGGAGCGACGAGGCCAGCGCCCGGATCGGGCGCACCGGCGAGAGCGGCCTGCGACTCACCGGACTCATCGACGATTATGTCGACACCTGGGCCGGCACCTTCTCGACGATCTGCGAGGCGACCCACACCGAGCATACCCAGTCGAGCGAGCTCCACGACGCGCGCATGGGCTGCCTCGATCAGCGCAAGCGGGAGCTCGGCGCCGTCACCATCGCGCTCGCAGGCGCGCCCGCCTCCGCGGTCCTCGACGACGCGCTGCTGGCCGTCGCCAGCCTCGACAGCCCCCGCCCCTGCGCCCAGGCCGGCCGCGTCCCCCAGCCGAGCGCGGCCCAGGCCGCCGAGGTCGCCGAGCTCTCGCAGCAGGTCGCCGAGATCCGCGTGCGCGAGCTCGCCGGCGGATACAAGGAGAGCCGCGACCTCGCCCTCGCCCTGCTCGAGCGCGCCCGCGCGCTCGCCTACGAGCCGCTCGTCGCCGAGGTCCTGCTCGGCCTCGGCCGCGCGCACCTGCTGGTCGGCGACGGCGAGGCGGCCCGCGCCGCGCTGACCGAGGCCAGCGACCTGGCCGAGCGCCACGGCCTCGACACCCTCGCCGCCGACCTCGCCAGCCTGCTGACCAAGGTCGCCGCGCTCTCGCTCGGCGACGGCGCGCTCGGCCACGAGTGGGCGCGCCAGGCCGGCCGCAAGCTCGCGCGCATCGACGGCGACCCGTGGCGCCAGGCCGAGCTGCTCAGCAACCGCGGCCTGCTGGCCTATCACCTCGACGCCGATTATCCGCAGGCCCGGACCTTGCACGAGCAAGCATTACAGGGGCGCCAGGAGCTGCAGCAGGCGGGCAGCGAGACCCGGATCTTGATCGCCGAGTCATACCTCAACCGCGGCAACGTGCTGGCGGCCCTCAATGACATCACCAGCAGCATCGCCGACTATCAGGAGGGCCGCCGGATCCTCGGCGAGCTGCTCGGCCCCGAGCACCCGCGCATCGGCGCCCTGCTGTTCAGCGAGGCCACCGAGCACCGGAGCCGGGGCGACTCCGACCTCGCGCTCGCAAGAGCGACCGAAGCGCTGGCGATCCTCCGCCGCAGCGCCGCGAACAGCGCGGCGCTCGCGGGGGCGTATCACCTGCTCGCCATGATCCACCGCGACCGCGAGGACCTCGACGCCGCGCTGCACCACGCGCAAAACGCCCTCGCGGTCGCGGAGACCGATGAAGCCGTGAGCCCCGGCGAGGTCGCCAATATGCACCATGCCATCGGCGCCGTGCGACTCGATCGCAAGGAGCACGAGCTCGCGCTCGCCGCCTTCAACGACGGCCTGGCCGCGCTCGCCGCCAGCCCCGACCCCGCCTTCGAGGTCGCGCTCCGCTTCGGCCGCGGCGAGGTCTATGTCGAGATGCGCCGCTTCGACATGGCGCGCGTCGACTTCACCGCGGTCGACCGCCTCATCAGCGCCGGTAACCCCGCGCTCGCCGCTCATCGGCCCACCCTCGCCAAGGGCTTCGCGCGCATCCACCTCGGCCAAAGTGAGCCTGCCCTGGCCGTCCCGGTCCTCGAGGATGCGCTCGCGGCCTTGCCGGCCGAGGGCAGCGCGGAGCTGCGGGCCGAGCTCGAGCTCCTGCTCACGCAGGCCCACGCAGCGACCAAGACCAGACCTTGAACGATCCCCACTTGAGCGACCGATAGACCACCCACTTGAAGACCACGACCATGACCCGGAAAACGACACCCATCACCACCACCACCAAGAAGGTCACCACCACCACCGTGACCACCGTC
>Ga0073899_10000243_pt1 | contig 50323 bp, 50 predicted proteins | sample KloWWTmetaKNB5Ph_FD_88975 | JGI IMG/M metagenome (GOLD analysis project Ga0073899, IMG submission 88975) | Active sludge microbial communities from Klosterneuburg, Austria, studying microevolution and ecology of nitrifiers - Klosterneuburg... | ecosystem: Engineered > WWTP > Aerobic digester >... | reverse complement strand
CGGCCAGTTCCTTGAAGGTGTGCAGCTTCGCCCCGCCGAAGTAGCGGCCGGCTTTCATGTCGGACTCGATACGCTGCGCCCATTCGCGGGCATCGGTCAGCCGGGCGAAGGTGGCGGACTCGGACGGAAGGCCCTTCAAGCGGACTTTCGCCCGGTAGGTGGTTTTCCCGTCGCCAGATATTCGCTTCTCAAAGGTCGCCATGATTGCCCCCGTTCAATAAGTGATAACAGCATAGAACAAAGGGCGATAAATGGCAACAGCGGATTATTAATCCGCATTCTTGCAGCGCCACTATCCATGATTGACATGGCTTTCAGCCACGTTGCCGCGTATCGCGGGACACTCTTGGGACGCTCAAGGCCCAAAAGTGGCAGCCCATGCACCAGCCGGCGCAAGAATGCGGACTGCATGACGCCAGCGAAAGGCCAGGCCAGAACGGCGAAGCGAGCCGACAAGGGAATGCTGCGGATATTTCCGGCCAGGTGCCCCAAGAGTGTCCCACGATGGCCGAATGAAGCAGAAACAAAAACGGCCTTCCGTCTGGAAAGCCGCTCTAGTCTTGGTGGTGCCCGAGGCCGGAATCGAACCGGCACGCCTTGCGGCAACGGTGTTTGAGACCGTCGCGTCTACCTATTCCGCCACCCGGGCTGGGTGAGTGCCAGTTTTTTCATGAACCAGCGCCTGCATCTGCCGAGGCTCGCATAGAATGTCGGCCGCACAGTTGCAAAGAGCGTGCATTATCCGCGATTCGTCGCCGCGCTTCAACTCAAATATCACGCCAACATCAATGACTGATCTTCATCTTGCTGATTTCGACTACGTTCTGCCACCCGCACTGATCGCTCACCAACCGCTGGCTGAGCGCAGCGCCAGCCGCCTCTTGACTGTCGATGGCTCACGCCAGGAGGATCGTATGATCAACGAACTTGGGCAATTGCTGCGCCCCGGTGATCTGCTGGTCATGAACGACACGCGCGTACTGCATGCGCGCCTGTATGGCACCAAGGATAGCGGCGGCAGGATCGAGGTGCTGGTCGAGCGCATCACGGCTGGACATGAGGTTCTGGCGCAGATCCGCGCCAGCAAGCCACCTCGGCCGGGATCACACCTGCGTCTTGAAGACGCGCTGGATGTCGAGGTGATCGAGCGCACAGGCGAGTTCTACACTTTGCGCTTTCCTGAAAGTGAAAATGTCATCGATCTGCTGGAGCATCACGGCCGCCTGCCCTTGCCGCCGTATATCGGACGCAGTGCAGCACTGGACGACGAGGAGCGCTACCAGACGGTATTCGCCCGTGAGCATGGCTCGGTGGCTGCACCGACCGCCGGCCTGCATTTCGATGCGGCGCTGCTCAATGCCCTGCAACAACGCGGCTGCCGCATCGCCTATGTGACACTGCACGTCGGTGCCGGCACCTTCCAGCCAGTGCGTGTGGAAAACCTTTCCGAACATCGCATGCACCGCGAACGTTACATCCTGCCGCAGGAAACTGTAACGGCAATCGAGGAGACGCGCGCCGCCGGTGGACGTATCGTCGCCGTTGGCACAACGACTCTGCGCACACTCGAATCGGCGGCACGACAGGGCACGCTGCACGCCGGTACCGGTGAAACGGAACTGTTTATCCTGCCGGGATTCGAGTTCCGCGTCGTCGATCTGTTGCTGACCAATTTTCACCTGCCGAAGTCGACGCTGCTGATGCTGGTGTCGGCCTTCGCCGGTCCAAAAAACATTCGCAACGCATACGCCCACGCAATTGCCGAAAACTACCGTTTTTTCAGCTATGGCGATGCGATGCTGCTCACCAGAAGCCATGGACCATGAATCATGAAATTTGAACTTCTTGCCGAGAATGGTGCGGCACGGCGCGGCCGCCTGACGCTGGCGCATGGCAATATCGATACGCCGGCATTCATGCCAGTCGGTACCTACGGCACGGTCAAGGCGATGGCACCGAACGAGCTCCACGAAATCGGCGCACAGATTGTCCTTGGCAACACATTTCATCTCTGGCTGCGGCCCGGCACCGAAATCATCGCCGCCCATGACGGACTACATCGCTTCATGGGCTGGGACGGGCCAATCCTCACCGATTCAGGTGGCTTCCAGGTGTTCTCGCTCGGTGCGCTGCGCAAGATCTCCGAGGAAGGCGTCAAATTTGCATCGCCGATCAACGGCGATCGCCTGTTTCTGACACCCGAAGAATCGATGCGCATCCAGCATGTGCTGAATTCCGATATTGCGATGATTTTTGACGAATGCACACCCTACCCGGCCGAACAGCGTCAGGCCGAGGAATCGATGCAATTGTCACTGCGCTGGGCCAGGCGTTCACACGACGAGCATATGCGCCTGGAAAACACCAACGCCCTGTTCGGCATCGTCCAGGGTGGTATGTACGAAAACCTGCGCGATATCTCACTGGGCGGCCTCTGCGAATTAGGCTTCGACGGCTACGCCATCGGTGGACTGTCGGTAGGCGAGCCGAAGGAAGAGATGGCGCGCATCCTCGCCCATACCGCACCGCGCCTGCCACAAGACAAACCACGCTACCTGATGGGTGTGGGTACGCCGGAGGATCTGATATTCGCCATCGCACAGGGCATCGACATGTTTGATTGCGTAATGCCGACGCGCAATGCGCGCAATGGCTGGCTGTTCACGCGCCACGGCGACGTCAAGATCAAAAACGCGCGATACAAGGCCGATACGCAACCACTTGATCCATCCTGTCCCTGCTACAGCTGCCGCAACTTCAGCCGCGCCTATCTGCATCATTTGCACCGCAGCGGCGAAATTCTCGGCGCACGCCTGAATACCTTGCACAACCTGTATTACTACCAGACACTTATGCGCGAAGTACGTGAATCGATCATGGCCGGGACTTTCACCGAATACATCACGCGCTTCCATCGGGAACGTGCCGGTGACTGATACAATCAGTCTTCATGAGGCAGGAAACACAATTCATGATGAAAAACGCAACCCTGTGATTGACTCCATCGACAATCCGATTTTCATCATAGGCTCCGGGCGATCGGGTACGACATTACTGCGCATGATGCTCAATGCCCAGGCACGATGAACTCCCAAAGCTCATTTTTCTTCAAAAATGGCTTCGTGATCGGCTCGCCCGATAATGCCAATATATATCGCTTCGAACTGGACGGCACGACAACTAGCGACATTCCACTTGCCCCCTTGGACCAGTCAATTCGATACACAACATTCCATCACAGCATTGGTCTAGGTAAAACCGGCCTGCTCGTTATAGCCAACGCTACCATCAATGGGCAATTCAGAATGGAAAGCAATCTGGCAGAAGTAGAGAGCGAGTATTCCGGAAAAATTATTGCGGAGTGGGACTTCGCCACGATCCTGACTCAATACATGCGAAATCACGGAGATGACCCATCACTATTTATCTACCCTGGGTTAATAGATTGGTTTCATTTGAACTCAGCGATCTACGATCCAAGTGACGACTCCATTATTGTCTCGAGTCGCGAAGACTTTATTATCAAGGTCGATTACAAAACCGGCAATATCATCTGGATCTTTGGTGATCCAACAAAATATTGGTACACCTTTCCATCGTTACGCGCAAAAAGTATCGCACTAAGTGGAAGCGGCGACTATCCGATCGGACAGCATTCCCTCTCTTTCACCCGTGACGGTCTGCTGCTGATGTTCAATAATGGCATGCCAAGCATGTATCAATCCGCAGGCTCACCGGCAGGAGCAACACTCCCGTACAGCATCGTCGCGGCCTACTCAATCGACGGCAATAGCCATACAGCTCACCAGGTCTGGCAATACGACCATGGGCAATATCCTCCACCCGACCTCTGCAGCAGCGTTTTTCAGTCAAGCGACGGCAGCACTTTGATCAACTATGCCGTTTGGCCGGCAGCCATTAAAACCTACCCTCGACAAATAACATTTGCCACCATAGTCGGACTAGACAGTGCACGCCAACCCTCATTCGAATTTCAATATCTGAATGGAAGCTTTTGTACCACGAGCTGGGCGGCACAACCATTGCCGTTTGAAGCACTTTCCTTCAAATAAGGCGGCAGACCCGTGATCTGCGCTGCAAATCGCTCACATGCAGGGCATTTGCCAAGTGCACAGCACAGAATACCCCGTGCATTTCCGTCGAGAACCCACCGGCGGCTGATATAATGCTGCGCTTGAATTGACCTTTCAGGAGTCGAATGTGCTGATCTCGAATGCTTACGCTCAAGCCGCCGCGGGTGCTTCCGGCGATGCCATGGGCAATCTTGCCGGCCTGTTGCCGATCATCCTGATGTTCGTTGTACTCTGGTTCCTGATGATTCGTCCGCAGATGAAAAAGTCCAAGGAGCAGAAAACCATGGTCGATGCACTCGCCAAGGGCGATGAAGTCGTCACTCAGGGTGGGCTAGCCGGCCGTATCACCAAGGTCGGTGAAAACTATCTGACCCTTGAAGTCGCCTCGCTAAAGGATGCCCCCATCGAAGTGATCATCCAGAAACAGGCGGTCTCCAACATGCTGCCGAAGGGCACATTGAAGACGCTTTGAACCCTTTTAGCCACAAGGTGGCGCCACACCGGCACCGCCAGACTTCAGCGGCACGCACCTGCACCGCCACCCCCAATTCCCCACTCACGACTCGCCTCTTTTCTCAGCCATGAACCGCTACCCTCTTTGGAAAAACATCCTGGTCGTCGTCGTGCTAGCGCTGGGAATGCTCTTCACGCTGCCGAATTTCTTCGGCGAATCTCCTGCCGTGCAGGTCTCCAGCGTCAAGGCAACGATCAAGGTAGACGACAAGCTGCGTCAGCGTGTCGAAGATGCCATCAAGAGCGCTGCCATCGTTCATGACGGGATATTCACCGATCTCAACAGTGTCCGCGTCCGCCTCAAGGACACCGATGCCCAGATGAAAGCCCGTGAGGTCATCGAAAAAGCCCTCAACCCCGATGCTACCGATGCCACCTACAGCGTGGCACTGAATCTGCTCTCTAGCTCGCCGCAATGGCTGACCAACCTGCATGCCCTGCCGATGTACCTCGGCCTCGACCTGCGCGGCGGTGTGCATTTTCTGCTGCAGGTCGACATGAAGGGTGCGCTGACCAAACGCCTCGACGCCACCGGTGCCGATCTGCGCAGTCTGCTGCGTGACAAGAACATCCGCCATTCCGGCATCGGCCGCGAAGGCATGACGCTGGCAATCAAGTTCCGTGAAATCGAAACGCGTGACAAGGCACGCGGCGTGCTCGCCGACGCACAGCCCGATCTGGTATTTACCGAGACGCAGGATGGCGCCGACTTGAAGCTGGTCGGCAAGCTCAAGCCCGAAGCCGAAAAGCGTATCCAGGAATATGCGATCAAGCAAAACATCACCACGCTGCACAATCGCATCAATGAGCTCGGCGTATCTGAGCCAGTGATCCAGCAACAAGGCCTCGACCGCATCGTTGTGGAATTACCCGGTGTGCAGGATACCGCCAAGGCCAAGGATATTCTCGGCCGCACCGCAACGCTGGAAATTCGCATGGTGGATGACGAGAACAGCGCCAATCCCTCTGTCATGGAGCAGGCTGCGCATGGCCAGCCACCACTTGGCACCGAGTATTACACCGAACGTGGTGGGCACGCGTTACTGGTCAGGAAGCAGGTGGTGCTGACCGGCGAACGTCTCACCGACGCTCAGCCTGGCTTCGACAACCAGACCCAGGAACCCGCCGTACATCTGACGCTTGACTCAGCCGGGGCACGCATCTTCAAGGAGATTACGCGCGAAAATGTCGGCAAGCGCATGGCAATTCTTCTGATCGAAAAGGGTAAGGGCGAAGTGGTCACTGCGCCGGTAATTCGCAGCGAAATCGGCGGCGGACGTGTGCAGATCAGCGGCCGTATGAGCACCGTAGAAGCTAACGATGTCGCCCTGCTGCTGCGGGCTGGCTCGCTGGCCGCACCGATGGATATCATCGAGGAACGCACCATCGGCCCCTCACTCGGTGCCGACAACATCCAGAAGGGATTCCATTCGACAGTCGGCGGCTTCATCGCCATCGCCATTTTCATGAGTCTCTACTACCTGCTGTTCGGCCTTGTCTCGGTGATTGCGCTGGCGTCCAACGTAATGCTGTTGTTCGCCCTGCTCTCACTGCTACAGGCGACACTGACGCTACCCGGCATCGCCGCCATCGCCCTGACGCTGGGTATGGCCATCGACTCGAACGTACTGATCAACGAGCGTATCCGTGAGGAACTGCGCATCGGTGAATCGCCACAAGCGGCAATCTTTGCCGGCTACGAACGTGCCTGGGCAACGATTCTCGACTCCAACGTCACCACACTGATCGCTGGTATCGCACTGTTGATCTTCGGTTCAGGGCCGATCCGCGGCTTCGCCGTCGTGCATTGCCTGGGTATCATGACGTCGATCTTCAGCTCTGTTGTCATTTCGCGCGCCCTCATCAACCTGATCTACGGCTCGCGCCGCAAGGTCGAAAAACTGCTGATCGGCCAGGTGTGGAAGCCTGGCGTTTCGACCAAGTAAGCAAGGGGATAATCACATGGAATTCTTCCGCATTAAAAAAGACATCCCCTTCATGCGTCATGCGCTGGTGTTCAATATTATTTCGCTGATCACCTTCATTCTGGCCGTGGTGTTCCTTGTCACCAAGGGACTGCATCTATCTATCGAATTCACCGGTGGCTCACTGATGGAAGTCAGCTACAGCACCGCGCCCGATATCGAGAAGGTGCGTAATCGGCTGGTACAGGACGGCTTCTTCGACCCACAGGTGCAGAACTTCGGCAGCACACACGACCTGCTGATCCGCTTGCCGTTGAAGGGTGAGGAAGGTTTTGGCAAGAGCTCTGGAAAAATATTTGCATCACTCTGTGCGCTGGAAAATGGTCATACCACCGAAGTTCAATACACGACTGAGAAGGGCGAAAGCATCAAGAAAACCGCCTGCCAGAATGATGCAAAGGTCGAACCATTGCAACTCAAGCGCGTCGAATTCGTCGGCCCGCAGGTCGGCAAGGAACTCGCCTCTGACGGTGCCATGGCGCTGCTACTGGTTGTTGTCGGCATCGTCATCTATCTGGCGATCCGCTTCGAGTGGCGCTTCGCCATCTCGGCAATCATTGCCAACCTTCATGATGTCATCATCATCCTCGGCTTCTTTGCCTTCTTCCAGTGGGAATTTTCGCTACCGGTGCTGGCCGCGGTACTGGCCGTACTTGGCTACTCGGTCAACGAATCGGTGGTGGTGTTCGACCGAGTGCGCGAAACCTTCAAGAAGAAACGTGGTCTGACCACGCCACAGGTGCTCAACCACGCCATCACCAGCACCATCTCACGCACCATCATCACCCACGGCTCAACGCAGATGATGGTCACCTCAATGCTGATTTTTGGTGGAGCAGCACTGCACTACTTCGCGCTGGCGCTGACCATCGGTATTCTCTTCGGCATCTATTCCTCGGTGCTGGTCGCTTCGCCCCTGGTGATGTGGCTCGGCGTCTCACGCGAGCAGTTCATCCAGCCGAAAAAGGCCAAGGAAGAAGCCGTCGTCTGAGAGAAGCAAGGAATACAATTCGGCGCGAACGGTAACAATACAACGCACCTGCTGATGCGAAAGAAAAGGCTCTTTGCGGAGCCTTTTCTAATCTACAGCTTGGGAACGCTCCAGCCTCACCAGCCCCTGCTCGTTTGCCTGCTTCAGGTCATGCAGGATATCCACGATGGTTTTCTGGACATCGGGCCAGGGCGTCTCACCGCAAGATACGCCAACCCAGCGATTTCGTCCTTCGGCCTTGGCGATATACAGCGCTGCATCGGCAATCTCCAGCCCCTGCTCCCATGTCAGCAAACGCGGCTTGTTGGGAAAGAAGGGGATGACGCAGAAGCCAACCGAACAGCTAGTGCGCAAAACACTTCCATTTGCCAGTTTCTTTTCCATCATCTCAACCGCAGAGCGGAGCTTCTCGGCGACCACTGCCAGTTGCGCATAATGTTTAGCTCTCGCTATTGCGACAAACTCTTCACCTCCCCAACGAACAATGACATCTGAATTTCGCAGGGCATGGGTCAATGCCGCTGCTGTTTGTTTGAGTATGTCGTCTCCGGTGCCATGTCCGTAGGTGTCGTTGATGCGCTTGAAGTGGTCGAGATCAATGATATACACGCCACCTGCCGAGTTGTATTCCGGATGCCGGCCATGCTCGACATCGGTCACGTCGCGCGCGATCCTCGCGGCTTCAACGGACATGAACTCGTGCAGGAAACGACGATTATACAAATTGGTGAGTGTGTCACGAACAACCAGATCAGATAATTGCAGGCTGAGTTCTATTGCACGACGGCGCGTCCGATACTGGTCGAGACTCATCACCAGCATGGCTGACGCATAAAACGCAAACGAGGTTGCGAGAATATCCGCGCCCCAAGGCGGTCGCTGATCTGTCACGGCCATCAAAAAGAGTGCCCCCACTATCGGAATCATATACAGCATATACACCAACGGGCTGAAACCCATGCTCATCACTGCACCTGACACCAGGCCCGAAGTAATGACGGCAAGAATTGCGATATGCACCACGTCAAGAAGCGGCCAGGCCAATATGACGAGAGCACCAAGAAGGGAGGACGAAAGAACAGCGCCGCAGGAGAAAAAAACAAGCTGAGTGCGCAAGCTCACCAGTGCATTACGGCGCTGCACCGAAAGCATCACGGTGATCCAGCGCAGCAGACTGAGCGCGATCAGCAGAAAGAATAAGCCACGTACACTGGCATTCGCAGCGTAGGCAGGGGCGATGGCCCAACGAACCACAAAAATCAAAATCAGAAAAAATGGGATTGCGACACGGGCGCGATCGTACAAATCACGAACCAGATACGCTGACATTTCGCTCCCATGCAGATACGCCGTCGGCTGCTGGTCAGCCGCTCGCATGACTGTAGCCGATGTATTCAAAGCTGTATTTGCGCTCATACTTGAATCCGGTCAGTTAGAAATACGTAACGTACTTTTTGCCATGGAGACTTCCCTCTATACGGGTGGAGCAACTTTGACCACCTCGGACAGTGTGGTCAAGCCCGCAGCGATTTTTTTTGCGCCGGAAATACGCAGCGGCTTCATACCTTCACGCGTCGCCTGCTCGCGAATTCTCGCAAGATCGGCGCCAGCGACAATGAGCTTCTTCACCTCGGGTGACAGTTGCAGGATTTCGTAGATACCGATGCGCCCTTGGTAACCGGTCATGCGACATTCAAGGCAACCAACCGACTGATATATCTGCGTCGGCCGCTTGGATTTCCATGGCGCCACCAGCTCGTCCCAGATGGCCTCATCTTCCGTCTGCAGCGGAACGGCCTTCTTGCAATGTGGACAGAGCGTACGCAACAGGCGTTGCGCCATGACACCGAGAATGGTGGAATTCAAAAGATAGGCCGGCACGCCAAGATCAAGCAGGCGCGTGATTGCCGAGGGTGCATCGTTGGTGTGCAATGTGGACAACACCAGATGTCCGGTCAACGCGGCCTGGATCGCCATGTCGGCGGTTTCGATATCGCGGACTTCACCGATCATGATGATGTCAGGATCCTGACGCATCAGCGCCCGGATGCCCTCTGCGAATCCCATGTCAAGGGCGCTTTGTACCTGCACCTGATTAAAGGAGGATTCGACCATTTCGATCGGATCCTCAATGGTGCACACATTCACCTCCGGCGTAGCCAAGGCTTTCAAGGTGGTATACAAGGTTGTCGTCTTGCCGGAACCGGTCGGGCCCGTCACCAGAATGATGCCATTCGGCTGCTTTGTCATATCGTTCCAGCGCGCTGCATCCTCCTCTGAAAAGCCCAGTTCACGGGGGTCGCGCAGCAGCACATCCGGATCAAAGATACGCATCACAAGCTTTTCGCCAAAAGCGGTTGGCAGCGTGGATAGGCGCAATTCAACTTCCATACCTTCCGGTGTGCGCGTCTTGATACGACCATCCTGCGGGCGGCGCTTTTCGACAACATCCATGCGACCGAGAATCTTGATGCGGCTGGTCATGGCGACCAGTACCGGCATCGGGATCTGATAAACCTGATGCAGCACACCGTCAATACGGAAGCGCACGATACCGATCTCGCGACGCGGCTCGATGTGAATGTCGCTGGCGCGTTGATCAAAGGCATATTGCCAGAGCCAGTCGACGATATGTACGATGTGCTGGTCGTTGGCATCGAATGTGCGATTGCTTTTGCCAAGTTCAACCAACTGCTCGAAGTTGGTGATACTCGAGCTGCCATCACCAACGGACATGGCTTTTTTGACCGACTTTGCCAGGTTGTAAAACTCAACCTGATAGCGTGCGATATCGTCTGGATTGCTGACAACACGACGAATCTCCTTACGCAGGATCGGCTTGAGCTCGCTCTCCCAGGCGCGCTGGAAAGGTTCGGCGGTAGCGATCACCACTTCATTGGCGGTGACTTCCACCGGCAGCACACGGAACCGTGTGGCATACGCACTCGACATTACCTCGGTAACGGCGGTGAAATTGATCTTGAGCGGATCAATATGGTAATACCTTAATCCCGACCAGGCGGCCAGCCATTGCGTCAGCGCATCCAGATCGAGCAGACGCGGAACTCCACCCGGTTGAGGTAGCGTTCTCCATTTTTGCTCGGCAATAACAATCAGTGGATGAACGGCGCCGCGATAGTAGCGTCTTTCCTTCTTGAACGTTCCGGCAATTTCGGCATCCACCAGACCATCGGCGATCATCGCGTCGACAATCTCGACCAGAGTCAGACTGTGTTCTTCATTCGACGAAGTTTGCTCGGCGACTTCCATGTGGAAAACCTCTGACTAAACGATGCATCAACTATAACCGACAAGCACTGTACACTCAATCGGAATGCAAGCAGAATACAAGCGCATGGCAACTCGCCCTCTCAATCCGCCAACCGGTTAATATCTGCAGATGAAAAGATATGTATTCCTGCCGATTGCCACCCTGCTCGCTGCCCACCCCTGTTTGCCAGTGGCAGCTCAATCAGTCCAAAGCATTGATGATTGCGGGAAAGCCCGCGATCCCGCACGTTGCCTGGGTTTGCAGCAGACGCGCAGCGCATGTCATGAGAAGCATGGCCGTGAAAAACGTACGTGCCTCTCGGTCGGGCTGCCGCCGCCGGACTGCCAAAATGCCGCCGATCCGCAGCGTTGCGAAGCGCGTAGCAAATCGCAGGCAAAGTCAGGCCAATAGTGCCTCGCGCCAGACAGCAAGTTTCTTCTCGAAGGCCAGCGTATAGGCCGGGCTGGTTGAAGGCAGCACGCACGTTTCATAGCCGAGCCCCGTCATCGTTCGAACGAAGCGCCCGGCCGTTTGGCCATTGAAGCAGACACGGTGTAATTGCGGCGCAAGCTTGCGCAAGTGAGCGAAGTCGTTGATCTGCGTATTGTGGATCGCGCTGTCGAGACTGCCGGCACGCTCGCAACTTGCATAGACATCCCAGATGGCGATGCCGGCTTGATGCAGTGCTACCTGTCGTTCGGCATAACCCATGGCGACCAGCGGCACTTCCAGCAGCGCCGCCAGAACGCGCCAGAACTGGTTCTGCCGGTGTGCATAATACTGACCAGCCGCCAATGATGCTTCGGAAGGGAACGAGCCGAGAATCAGGATACGCGCCCGTTCATCGACGATGGGAGGAAAGCCGCGCAGTATCTCAGTCACGGCTCACCACCCTTGACTCTTGAGTCAGTTCCCCATCTCCAGCATCAACTGATTAATCCGCCGCACGAAGCCGGCCGGATCGTCAAGTTGGCCGCCCTCGGCAAGCAACGCCTGATCGAACAGCACCGCCGCCCAGTCGTCGAAGCGTTTTTCCTCGTACTTGAGACGCTGCACCACCGCGTGCCTGGGATTAATTTCGAGAATCGGCTTGGATTCCGGCGCCTGCTGACCAGCCGCCTTGAGCATGCGGGCGAGATTACCGCCAATATCCTGTGTATCGGCCACGAGGCAAGCTGGGCTCTCGGTAAGGCGGTGGGTAATACGTACTTCCTTGACGCGCCCGTCGAGCGACTTGGCGATCCTGTCAGTGAACTCCTTGAACTCGCCGGCTTCCTTTTCCTGCTCCTGTTTTTCTGTCTCATCTTCGAGCTTGCTTTGGTTGAGGCCGACGCCGGCCACCGAGACCAGTTGCTTACCGGAAAACTCCGGCAGGTTGCCGACCACCCACTCATCGACACGCTCGGAAAGCAACAGCACCTCGAAGCCCTTCTTGCGAAAAACCTCCAGATGCGGGCTGTTGCGTGCGGCATTGAAGGTTTCAGCGGTAACGTAATAAATTTTCTCCTGGCCCTCTTTCATGCGACCGATATAGCCGGCAAGCGAAGCGACTTCCTCAGCCGTATCCGCATTCGTCGAGGCGAAGCGCAGTAAGCCGGCAACCCGCTCCTTATTGGCAAAGTCCTCGCCGATGCCTTCCTTGAGTACACGGCCAAACTCGTGCCAGAAGGTAGTGAATTTTTCCGGCTGGTTCTCGGCAAGATCCTCCAGCATCGCCAGCACACGCTTGGTGCAACCGGAGCGGATCGCCTCGATATCCTTGCTCTCCTGAAGAATTTCGCGTGAAACATTCAGCGGCAGATCATTGCTGTCGATGACCCCGCGCACGAAGCGCAGATAGATCGGCAGCAACTGCTCGGCATCGTCCATGATGAAGACGCGGCGCACATACAGCTTGATGCCGTGGCGCGAGTTGCGGTCGAACAAGTCGAATGGCGCATGCGCCGGAATATAGAGCAACTGAGTGTATTCAGAGCGACCTTCAACGCGCGCATGGCTCCACATCAGCGGATCGTCGTAATCGTGGCTGACATGCTTGTAGAACTCGCGGTACTCATTATCCTCGATCGCACTCTTCGAGCGCGCCCACAGCGCACTGGCCTGATTGACGGTCTCATCCTCGTCGGTAATTTTTTGTTCCTTGGCTTCCTCGTCCCAGGCTTCCTTCTTCATCACGATGGGCTGAAGGATGTGGTCGGAATACTTGCGCACCAGCGAACGCAGGTGGTAACCAGACAGCAGGTTATCTTCACCGGAGGTCGCATCCTCGCGCAAATGCAGGGTGATTTCAGTGCCACGCGTCGCCTTGTCGACAACTTCAATGGTGAACTGGCCACTGCCCTCGCCGCCCATGTCGCATTCCCAGCGGATGCCCTGCTCCGCCTTCTCGCCGGCGCGGCGGCTGTACACGGTAACCTTGTCGGCGACGATGAAAGAGGAATAGAAACCGACGCCGAACTGGCCGATCAGGTTGGCGTCCTTTTTCTGGTCGCCAGAGAGTTTCGAGAAAAATTCTCGCGTACCGGATTTAGCGATGGTACCGAGGTTCTGGATGGCATCGTCCCGATTCATGCCGATGCCGTTGTCGGTGATGGTCAGCGTGTGCGCTTCGGCATCGTAGGCAAGGCGAATTTTCAGATCGGCATCGTCCTCGTAGAGCGTCGCATTGTGCAAAGCTTCAAAGCGCAGCTTGTCGCAGGCATCAGAAGCGTTGGAAATCAGCTCACGCAGGAAAATTTCGCGGTTGCTGTACAGCGAATGAATCATCAATTGCAGCAGCTGTTTGACTTCGGCCTGGAAGCCAAGCGTTTCGCGCTCGGCCGTTGCATTTACGGACATAGGAACCTCCTGAAAAAAATCATAACCGGCGAGATGGGGGCAGGTGCGTCGATTTCAAGCCCCGGCAGTAAGGCCTGAGGCTGAATGGTTATTCAGTGCACCGCTTCACCGCCGCGCTGCAAGTCTGTTTTTTGCATCAACAACAATAGCGGCAAAGCAGAAAACAGCGTAATGCCATAGAGTAGAAACAAGTGCTCGAAAGACAACATCGCTGCCTGCCTGCCGACCTGTGCATTCATCAGTAGCAGAGCCTTGGTCTGTGCGAGGTTCTCGGATACGCCATGGGCCATCATCAGTGTCTTGAGATGCGCCAGACGCTCCTGGGTGGCCATCGCATACGGTGTGACATGCCGCAATAATTCGCCGCGATTCTGCTCCTGAAACTGGGCGAACAAGGTCGCCGTAACGGCAATCCCGACGCTGCCGCCCAACTGCCGCATCAAATTGAACAGGCCGCTGCCTCCGGCTATCTGATGCTGTGGCAGGTTGCCGAGCGACAAATTATTGATCGGTAAAAAAATCATCGACAAACCGAAACCGCGCAACATCATCGGCCATAGAAAATCGTCCCAGCCGGTGCTGGTGGTAAATAGCGAATGCCGCCACATCGAATAGCCGAAGATCAGCGCACCACAAACTGGATAGATGCGTAGATCGAGCCGCGTTTTGTCCATCAACCGGCCGGCCACCACCATACCAACCGCACTGGCCACGGCACCGGGCATGACCACCATGCCGCTATCCCAGGCGGTGAAACCGAGCAGGGTCTGCATATACACCGGCAGAATAAACACCGTGCCATAAAGGGCGCTGCCCAGTAGAAAGCCGAAAGTCATGCAGGCGGCAAATTGCCGGTCACGCAGGATGCGCAGCTGTACGATCGGATGCGGATGACGCAACTCCTGGCGGACGAACAACAACAATGCTGTAATACTGAAAAATGCATAGGCAAGAATTTCGCGTGACTCGAACCAGTTCAACCGCTCGCCGCGTTCGAGCATGGTTTGCAGGCAACCGATACCGACTGCCAGCAACAGAAAACCGAAACCATCAACATTGCTGGCGCGGGTGCCAAACTTCGAGTCGGGCACGAACATCAGAGTCAGCAGTAAAGCAAAGATCCCCAGTGGAATATTGATGTAGAAAATCCACGGCCACGACCAGGTATCGGTAATCCAGCCGCCGAGCGTCGGGCCGAGCATCGGACCGGACATGATGCCCATGCCGAAGATCGCCATCGCTGTGGCCGCTTCCCTGGCCGGGAATATCTCGTAGATTGTTGCCTGCGCCGTCGAGATCAGCCCACCGCCACCGAGCCCCTGCACGATGCGCCAGAACACCAAACCACCGAGTGTCGTGGCATTGCCGCACATAATTGAAGACAGCGTGAATAGGATGATCGACAAGGCGAAGTAGTTGCGTCGGCCAAAATACTCCGACAGCCAGCCGGAGATCGGCAGAACGATCACATTGGCCACAACATAACCGGTCGATACCCAGGCAATTTCATCCAGCGTCGCTCCTAGCGAGCCCATCATGTGAGGGATGGCGACGTTGACGATGCTGGTATCAATCAGCTCCAACACCGTGGCCAGCGTCACGGTGATGGCGATCACGAAGCGCCAGGCATGCGTATCGCTGTCCGACTCGATGCGACTCAGGATGGGAAGAATAGGCTTCATCGGGGTGGGTAATTCAAGGCAGACGAGACGTATCCCTGCCGTCTTCTACTCAATGTGTCGTGATGACCGCCAACACGCTCATGCCCGGCCGCAATGGGCGACTCGCATCAGTACTTTGCCGGATGCGGATATTCACCGGAACCCGTTGCACGACCTTGGTAAAGTTGCCGGTGGCGTTATCCGGTGGCAGCATGGAAAAACGCGCGCCGGTGGCGGGACTGATCGATTCAACCTCGCCGTCAATCTTCATGCCGCCATAGGCGTCGACCTCGATTTCTGCCGTATCGCCGACCTTGAGGCGATTCAGATCGGTTTCCTTGAGATTGGCGACGACCCAGACTTCGCTGAGCGGCACCACCGCCATCAGCGGCTGGCCGGACTGCACGAATTGACCCGGTTCGATACTCTTGTTGGTAACAATGCCATCCTGCGGTGCGACGATGCGTGTATCGGCCAGTTGATTTGCGGCAAGGTCACGCGCTGCCGTGGCCACATCCACGCGAGCCAGCGCAGCACGCAAGGCGGCGCCGGAAGCGGTGACCTGCTCGCCGGCGGAGGTGGCGTTGTCACGACTTGTGCGTACCTGCGCCAGCGCCGCGCGGGCATTGGCCTCGGCAGTATCGAGCGACTGCGGTGAAGCCATTTTTTGCGCAACAAGGCTGCGAATACGCTCCAGATCCTTCTGCGCTTTGTCGGCATTCGCCAATGCCTGATCGATACTGGAACGCGCACCGGCCGCAGCGGCGCGTGCTGCGGCGACCTGCGCCTCGGCCTGACCGGGTAGCCGACCGCCTGCGCTCGCCTCACCCGCCTTACCGGCATTCGCCAACGCAAGCTGCAACTCGGCATCGGCCTGAGCCAGCTTGACCTTGTAGTCACGGTCGTCAATCTGCGCCAGAAGGTCGCCGGCCTTGACCTGTTGATGGTCGCGCACCTTTACTGCGGTGACGAAACCGCCAATCCTGGGCAGCAACGGCACAATATGCCCTTCGACCTGGGCATTGTCGGTACTGACATGAGACATTCCCCACCATGCTTTCCAGCCGAGCCAGCCGGCTAGGCAAGCCAGCGCGAGAGTCAGCACAAGGCGCGGCAGAAGGCGCTTGCGTGCCGAAGAAACAACGACTGAATCATTCATGATGAGTTACTGCAAAGAGGAAAGATCAATTGTCGCCGATTTCCAGCGCATATTTTTAGCGATAGACAATTTCAGTAACTTCAATTTCACGGACTCCTACCGGGCTCTGGAAGCGCACTACATCTCCTTCACGCGCCTTAAGCAGAGCGCGGGCCAGTGGCGAAATCCAGCTGATGCGACCGAGTGCAGCATCAGCCTCATCGACGCCGACAATCTGGTAGGTGGTTTCCACATAACTGCCGGCTGCATCGGTTTCGACAATCGTTACCATCGCACCAAAGAACACCTGGTCAAGATTCTCCTGCGCCAGCGGATCGACAATCACCGCATTTTCCAGGCATTTCATCAGATAACGAATACGCCGATCGATTTCGCGCAGGCGCTTCTTGCCGTAGATGTAATCGCCGTTTTCAGAGCGATCGCCGTTGCCCGCCGCCCAGGAAACTATCTGTACCAGCGCCGGGCGCTCAACCTTGACGAGACGCTCGAATTCTTCGCGCTGAAGAAGATGACCGGTCCTGGTAATGTAGTTAATGTGGCCGCCGGGCAGCGGAGGCGCGGCCTGAAAATCGTCCTCATCCTCGCCGTCGTGTTCCTTGACAAAAGCCTTGCTCATTCTTCATTGTTGTCTGGTTGGTTATCGTGCAATTTTAGCGTACCTGCCGTCGAACAACTGGATGCACATGACAAGCCATGCTGAGCATTGTCATTCCATCCTTGTCGAAGAACTGCATCCGCCTTGATTTGCGACACAGCCTTCGTTAGGTTTAGGCCGGTATTCCATTAGAACACCGGTACAATTCTCTGCAAATACTCAATACTCGATCTTCACCACGTTTCGACTCTGACTTCAATGGATAACACAACCCTTCGCTGTCCATCCTGCCGCAATGAAATGAACCCTCTGGCACTGCCGGGGAGAGTCCATGAGGATGTCAAACTCGACCTCTGTTTCACCTGCCAGGGAATATGGCTGGATGGCTTTGAAAGCCAACAGATTTCCCCTGCGGGAGTCATCGATCTGCTCAAACTGATTAATAACCACCGTGACGATCTGCGCCTGCAGATTCCCGACTTGTTGAATTGCCCACGCTGCAACGAGAAGCTGGTGCGCGTGCTGGACATCGCCAAGAGTGGCAAATTCACCTACTACCGCTGCCAGAATACGCATGGCCGATTTACCGTTTTCGGCCAGTTCATGATCGAAAAGGGTTTCGTGCGACAACTAAATCCTGCCGAGATCCGCGAACTGGCCGACCGTGTTGGCGTAGTTCACTGCACATGCTGCGGCGCACCAGTCGACATCCGTACAGACTCGGCCTGTACACATTGCCATGCACCTGTCGCTATCCTCGATCCCGATGCGCTCGAACGTGCGCTGGCAAACTATCATCAGGCAGAATTGAAACGCACCAATGTCGAACCCGATGCACTGGCCGACGCCATATTAATGGCTGAAAAGCAGCGAAAACAAGCGGCTGCAATCGAACGCTCCAGCAGCCAACCTGTCTCACTCGTCGGAGTCCTCATGGATATGCTCAAACGCTGACATACGACTACATGCAGTTAATGTGTTAATGCTGCGCAAACGCCGGATTTCAGTTTAATATTCATACCATGCAAGCTACTGAGGAGCCTGAGAAACTGCGCGCCCAACTAGAGGCGCTTACCATCGAGCACCGTGATCTCGATGATGCCATCACCCAATTGCTTGCTGTGCCGTCGCAGGATGAACTGTTGTTACGCCGCATGAAGAAATACAAGCTCCAGTTGAAGGATCGCATCGCCCTGATCGAAAGCATGCTCGAACCAGATGTTCCTGCCTGAGATTGCCCGATAAGGAACCGTTCAGTCTGACTGGACGCCTCATTTGAGACAAATGAAGATGCGCAGATCGCATCGCCGAACACACGCTGGAGAAATACCAATAGCATGTTTAGTACCACCGAAATCACTCAACTCGAATTTGCAAAATTCCAGCAGCTCATCCACAAGATCGCCGGCATCAGTCTGTCCGACTCAAAACAGGTGCTGCTGGTCGGACGTCTAGGGCGCAGGCTCAGACACCACAACCTGGGCAGCTACACCGAGTACTACCGGATGGTTGCCAATGGCGACCATCCGGAGGAACTACAGTTGATGGTGGATTTGCTCACCACCAATGAAACCTACTTTTTCCGCGAAGAAAAGCATTTTGAATTTCTCGCCAAAACTATTGTGCCGCAGCACCCGCAAGGCCGCTCCTTCGACGTCTGGAGCGCTGCCAGCTCAACCGGCGAGGAAATTTATACCATCTCCATGGTATTGGCCGACACGCTGGGAGTCCAGGCATCCTGGATGGTCACCGGAACCGACATCAGCCAATCCGTGCTTGAAGTTGCCAAGCGCGGATTCTATTGGCTCGACCGAACACGCGGTCTGCCGCCGGAATATCTGCGCAAGTACTGCCTGAAAGGCGTAAACGAAAATGCAGGCAGCTTCATGATTTCGCCTGAATTGCGGCGCCATACCCGCTTCATGCAGGTCAATCTCAACAATACCCTGCCCGAACTTGGGAAGTTCCACGTCATATTTTTGCGCAACGTCATGATCTATTTCGACACGGAGACCAAGCGCAAGGTCATCGAGCGTCTGGCACGAAAACTTCATCCGGGTGGCTACCTGATTGTTGGTCACTCAGAAAGTCTGAACGGCATCACCGATTGCGTGAAGCCGCTCAGACCAACGATCTATCAACTGCCATGATGCCACCTCTTTCCATGACAGCATATTCAACTCAGCAAGGCACAGAGCAATGAAGAAGATACGGGTAATGGTCATCGACGACTCGGCCTTGATGCGTCAGGTGATTTGCAAAATCCTGGAGCAGGAACCGGGTATCGAAATTATCGGCACGGCGGCTGACCCGATCATTGCCCTGGATATGATGAAAAATGCATGGCCCGATGTCATCACACTGGACATCGAAATGCCGCGTATGGATGGCATCACCTTCCTCAAGAAGATCATGCGCGAGCACCCGACACCGGTGGTGGTCTGCTCCTCATTCACCGAGAAGGGTGCAGAAATAACCATGGATGCACTGGCTTCCGGCGCCGTGAGCATCATCACCAAACCGAAAACGGGTATCCGGCAATTCATCCTAGATGCTGCCGACGATCTGGTCACCGCTGTACATGCAGCAGCGCGCGCCAACATGCATAACATCAACGCCACCGCCAAAGCTGCCCCGCTACCACCCAGGCTGGCAGCCGATGCCATGCGCGCGACGCGTACCGCAGCTTCGCCAGCCTTGGCGAAGACCACCGAAGGCATTGTCGCCATGGGCACTTCGACCGGCGGCACACAGGCGCTGGAAGTTGTGTTGTGCATGCTGCCGGCGGAATGCCCCGGTATTCTTGTCGTCCAGCATATGCCGGAAAAATTTACGGAGATGTTCGCCGCACGCCTCAACTCGCGGTGCCAGGTCGAAGTTCGCGAAGCCTGCGATGGCGATCGCGTAACCCCCGGGCTGGTGCTGATCGCTCCGGGCGGCAAGCATATGCTGCTGCGCCGTAGTGGCAACCAGTACACTGTCACCGTCTCTGATGGCCCATTGGTGAATCGGCACAAGCCGTCGGTCGACGTGCTGTTCCATTCGGTGGCAAAGGCCGCCGGAAAAAATGCTCTTGGCATCATCATGACCGGTATGGGCGACGATGGTGCACGCGGCCTCTACGAAATGCACCAGGCCGGCGCAAAAACCATCGCCCAGGACCAGGCTACCTGCGTCGTCTATGGCATGCCAAAGGAGGCTGTAAAACTGGGTGGAGTAGACAAGACTCTGCCGCTCGAGATGATCGCCAACGAGATCCTTGCATTCAAATAACTCCGCTCGAACTGTTTTGATCCGGGGCTACAATGAAAAAGTCCGTTCGGTAAGAAAGAGGAATTTCGGTGAGTGTGAGCACCTCCCAGAACTACAGCGAAATCATTGATGCGGTGCTCGCCAGGCATCGCAACGATCCGACGCGCCTGATGCAGATTCTGCGCGAGACACAGGAAACACTTGGCTGGCTGTCGCTGGAAACGCTGATGGGCATTGCCCGCAGATTGCACCAGCCGCTGGCACGCATCCAGGGCGTGGCTGGCTTCTACAGTTTCTTTCACACCCAGCCGCTTGGACGCTATCGTGTCCTGTGGAGCGACAACATCACTGACCGGATGCTCGGTGGCGGCGCGCTCATGGAAGAGATGTGCCGCAGACTCTGGCTCGAACCCGGTCGCGTTTCCGAGGATGGTCTGGTCAGCGTCGCCACCACCTCATGCACCGGCATGTGCGACCAGGGACCTGCCATGCTGGTTAATTACCGGCCGATCACGCGCATGAGTACGCAGCGTGTCGCTGAAATCGTCGATCTGATCCGTGGCGAAGTGCCACTCGAGCAATGGCCGGCCGAGTTCTTCCGTATCGATGACAATATCCGTCGCCGTGACATTCTTCTCGGCAACCGTTTGGCGCACGGTGAAGCCATCGGTGCCACGCTCGCTCGCGGGCCGCAGGCGACACTCGACGAGATCAAGCACTCCAGCCTGCGCGGACGCGGCGGTGCCGGCTTTCCCACCGGTCTGAAATGGGAAACCTGCCGCAACGCAACGGGGACGGGCGACGCTTCCGCGCATTATGTGGTGTGTAATGCCGACGAAGGAGAACCGGGGACCTTCAAGGATCGTGTGCTGCTGACGACGCAAGCCGATCTGGTCTTTGAAGGGATGACCTGCGCTGCCCATGTCGTCGGTGCGAAGCGCGGCATGCTCTATTTGCGCGGGGAATATCGTCACCTGCTCGACCATCTGAACGACATACTCGCGCGGCGCCGCATTGAACGACTTCTCGGTGACAACATCCTCGGTCATGCCGACTTCAGCTTCGATATCGAGATTCATCTCGGCGCCGGCGCCTATGTCTGCGGCGAAGAATCTGCGCTGATCGAATCGCTCGAAGGCAAGCGCGGCATTCCGCGCAATCGCCCGCCCTTCCCCGTCACCCACGGCTATCTCGGTCAGCCGACGACCGTCAACAACGTCGAAACATTGGCCGCTGCCGGACTAATCTGCGCCTACGGTGGCGACTGGTTTCGTACCATTGGTACTGAAAAATCAACGGGGACCAAGCTGATCTCGGTCTCCGGCGACTGCACGATGCCCGGCATCTACGAATATCCATTTGGCACTGATGTTGCGGAAATACTGGCCGATTGCGGCGCCAATCCAGAGAATACGCAGGCTGTACAAATCTCCGGACCTTCTGGTATCTGCATCGCTTCCGACGAATTCAGGCGGCGCATTGGCTTCGAGGATCTATCGACCGCTGGCGCCTTCATGGTCTTCGATAACCATCGCGACATGTTCGAAGTCGCGCACAATTTCGCACATTTCTTTGCTCATGAAAGCTGTGGCTTCTGTACGCCCTGCCGCGTCGGTACGACACTGCTGAAAAACTGTATGGACAAGATCGAGGCTGGTCACGGCAGCGAATACGATATCAATGAAATTTTCAGGATTAACCACCTGTTACAAACTACGAGCCATTGCGGGCTTGGCCACAGTGCCTGCAACCCAATGTTCGACACCTTGCAGAAATTTCGGCCGGCTTACGAGCAACGCCTGCATTCGCTGGCCTTCGAACCGGCATTTGATCTCGATGCCGCACTCTCGCAGGCGCGGCAGATGACTGGCCGCGACGACCGCGCAGCGCATCTGGAAGATAGCGTGGAGGTTAAACCATGAGTGGCGCGGCAGAAAAGCAGGCATTCCTGCTCGATGGCATCGAAGTTAACTTTCAACCCGGCCAGACAATCATCCAGGCAGCTCTGGCGGCGGGGAAATATATTCCACATCTCTGCTATCACCCGGAATTCAAGCCGCATGGTTCGTGCAAGCTATGCATCGTTAACATTGACGGTCACTTCGGTTCGGCTTGCACGACGCAAGCTACCGCAGGACTGCCGGTACAAAGCGAAACTCCGGAAATCCGCGACAAGCGCCGTACGCTGGTGCAGATGTTGCTGGTAGAAGGCAACCACTTCTGCCCGTCATGCGAGAAAAGCGGCGACTGCCTGTTGCAGGCACTGGGCTACGATCTCGGCGTGATGTCACCGCACTTTCCGCAGATATTCCCGGTGCGTCCGGTCGACGCATCCCACCCCGACATTCTGCTCGACTTCAATCGCTGCATTCTTTGCGAACTCTGCGTGCGTGCCAGCGCCGAGGTGGATGGGAAAAACGTCTTTGCCATTTCCGGGCGCGGCATTACCAAGCATCTAATCGTTAACAGTGAAAGCGGCCTGCTCGGCGACACGAATTTTTCGCCCGCCGACAAGGCCGCCAAAGTCTGCCCGGTTGGCGTAATCCTCGTCAAGCGACATGGATTCGCCGTGCCAATCGGACAACGCCGCTTCGATCTGAAACCAATCAGCGAACAACCCAAACCCGCTGTCGCAATACCGGAATCGAAACCGGAATCTGCGCCATGAACCACAAACTCAAGCTAGCCACCACCTCGCTGGCCGGCTGCTTCGGCTGTCATATGTCGCTGCTCGACATCGACGAGCGGCTATTCGATCTGGTTGAACTGATCGAATTCGACCGTTCGCCGCTCACCGACATCAAGCATTGCGGTCCCTGCGATATCGGACTGATTGAAGGTGGCGTATGCAATGCCGAGAATGTCCATGTGCTGCGGGAATTTCGCCGCAACTGCAAGATACTGGTCGCCATCGGCGCCTGTGCAATCAACGGCGGACTGCCGGCGCAGCGCAACCATCTTGATCTGCGCGACATTCTCGAAGATGTGTATCACACCAGCCCCGGCCTGGCGACGGGCAGCGAGATTCCCAACGATCCCGAACTGCCGCTACCGCTGAACAAGGTACATCCGATCCACGAAATCGTAAAAATCGATTATTTCCTGCCAGGCTGTCCGCCGTCAGCCGATGCCATCTGGAAATTTCTCACCGACCTGATTGCCGGTCACACGCCGAAGCTTGGTCACGGGCTGATCCATTACGATTGAGAGGATGGTCGTGAGTCGAAAATTGCAAGTTGAGTACAGAGGCTGCCATGAGTGCTGAACTGGAAACGGCAGCTAATCCGGAAATTTTGCGCCGTGTCGCCATCGACCCGCTGTCGCGCGTTGAAGGACATGGCAAGGTGACAATCCTGCTCGACGCCGAAAACAGGGTGCATCAGGTGCGCCTGCATATTGTCGAATTTCGCGGTTTCGAAAAGTTCATCCAGGGCCGCCCTTACTGGGAAGTCCCGGTGATGGTGCAGCGGCTGTGCGGTATCTGTCCTGTGTCGCACCATCTTGCCGCCTCGAAGGCACTCGACATTGTCGTCGGCGCCCACAAAATCACACCGACCGCCGAGAAGCTGCGCCGCCTGATGCATTACGGGCAGATTTTGCAATCGCATGCACTGCATTTCTTTCACCTGTCTTCGCCAGATCTGTTGTTCGGCTTTGACAGCGATATCGGCAAACGCAATATCGTCGGCATTGCTGCGGCATATCCGGAGATCGCCCGAAAAGGCGTGCTGCTGCGAAAATTCGGACAGGAAGTCATCCGTATCACTGCCGGCAAGCGCGTGCATGGCACCGGCTCGGTGCCCGGTGGCGTAAATAAGCCATTGAGTACCGACGAACGCGCACTGCTACTCAAGGATATCTATCAGATAGTGACATGGAGCCGCGAGGCGGTGCACATCGTCAAGGAACTGCACCAGAATAATCCGGCACTCTATGATGTCTTCGGCACCTTCCGCTCAAACCTGCTGAGTATTGTCGCACCCGATGGCGCGCTCGACCTCTACCACGGTGCTCTGCGCGCCCGCGATGCCGACGGCGGCATCATTTTCGATCAGGTGGATTATCAAGGCTACGACCGACTGATTACAGAAGGGGTCAAACCATGGAGCTATATGAAGTTCCCCTTTCTTACTGCACTCGGCGAGGAAGGCGGCTGGTACAAGGTTGGCCCGCTGGCGCGGGTGCAGAACTGCACACATATTCCGACACCGCTGGCCGATATCGAACGCAAGGAACTGCTTGATTATGCACAGGCATCCGGCCATGGCAACATCATGCACGCGCCGCTCGCCTATCACTGGGCGCGCATGATCGAAATGCTCTTCGCCGCTGAAACCATCAAGGATCTGCTGCATGACGATGCGATCATGGGAACCGACCTCGTGGTCACCGGAGAGCGTCAGCGCGAAGGTGTCGGCGTCATCGAGGCACCGCGCGGCACACTAATCCATCACTACCGCGTCGACAGCGACGATCTGGTTACCATGGCCAATTTGATCGTGTCGACAACCAACAACAATCAGGCCATGAATACGGCAGTGCGCGAAGTAGCCAAACGTTATCTTGATGGCCGTCAGTTAACCGAAGGCCTGCTCAATCACATCGAGGTTGCCATCCGCGCCTTCGATCCCTGCCTTTCCTGCGCAACACACGCACTCGGCCAGATGCCGCTTGAAGTCACGCTGCTCGACTATGAGGGAAAAACCCTGCATCGCCTGTTACGCAATCAGCACAGCGGGATCCAGGAAATTACTTAAATTCTGATTTCCGATTACTGATTACTTTCAGGCAAAAAAAATCACGAACCGGCATGTACCGGTTCGTGAATATCGAGGTTAAATCAACCTGGATTAGTTGCCGCCGATCACGCCAGCTTCGTTGGAAGCCTTGTTGTTCTTGCCAGCAGCTACGGCAAGGGTATTCTTCTGTTCGGCGGTGATCTTGGTATTGCCCTTGATCGAGGTGCCGCCCTTGATGGCGCCAGCGGTGTTCTTGGCAGTGTTGCCTTCGCCAGCAGCTACGGCAAGGGTATTTTCCTGCTTGGCCTTGATTTCGGTGTTGCCCTTGATGCTGGTCGGAGCAGCGGTTTGAGCAAAAGCAACGGAGGACAGCAGGGCCAGAGTGACGATAGCAATTTTACGCATTTTGATTCTCCTATTGAAAAAAAGATAAAAAATGAAACAAAAAATGGCGACGCATTTTCACTTGCCGCCAATGACACCAACTTCGTTTTCTGCAGCACTACGGTTGCCGACTGCAATGGCCCGGGCATTCTTCTGCTCGGCCGTTATCTTTGTGTTGCCTTGAATCTGAACGTTGCTCCTGACAGCGCTTGCTGAATTTCTGGCGACATTACCTTCGCCCACCGCCACGGCAGCAGTCGATTCCTGCTGAGCTCTGAGGTCAGCATTGCCATTAATTTGAACGCCCTGAGGATGGCTGGATCGCTGAACATCCTCGGACAAAACCGGCAGCGAGACTGCTGTCAACGCCAGCAATAACAGGGAGATCGACAGTTTCATGGTATGGCGCATCAGCTGACCACCTTGAATACGACGCGCCGATTCTTCGGGTCTGTCGGCGAAAGGTTCTTCAAGGTTTCCGTAGAACCCTTGCCGACCGTGATCAGGCGGCTGCGCAGCACTCCGGCCCGATCGGTGATGAATCTAACGACAGTCTCCGCCCGATCGCGTGAAAGCCTCATGTTGGCATCTGGGCGTCCTGTGGCATCCGTATGCCCTTCAACAAAAACACAGCGTTCCGGTGTCAGTGCAAGAATCTTGGCAATTTGCTGCAGGGTGTTTTCAGACACAGGAGAAAGCTCGGCACTACCCAGTTTGAACTGTATCTGGAAATCCACTGATGTCGTCGCGACATCGCTCGACAAGAGAGCGCAATCACCGGCTGCGGCTCTTTGCGGCGCCTGTACCGTTGCAGCCGGAGACTCCGAATCCTTGTCAAAAACAATTGATTTTGCCGAAAATTCTTCCGGTTGCTCCTGCGGCGCAGCCAAAGCACGTTGCAACGCCTTGAGCTTGGACTGTTCCGATTGGTCGGCAATCGCACTGCCGGTAAAGGCACATGCCAAAACGCAACTCAATACGGCTGCCGGAACAGCGCGTGCAAACAAATTTCTACTGCGATTCATGGCCATCCTCACTTGCAGACGTTGATGACTTCTTTCGTTGTCACGATGATTTCCTTGGGCGCCTTCTCTCCAGGCTGAACCGTTCCGACATTCACGTTACATGTTCCAGCACGCTTGCTACCGATGTTCACGAGGGTCTTTTCGTCCTGTTTCTGGTAGCCATCCGTTTTCCCATCGGACGTCGACCACCTTTTGGATTTGGCTTTATTCACCTTGGTTTGTGAGGATGCATTCAAACCCGGCTCGGCACTCACAGGGGAAGACAAGCCTATGGCAAGTGCAACCGCAATAGCCCACCCGGCAAACATCCCCATTCTGTGAAAACGTGATTTGATATTATTTGCACTCATCGCTGACAACCCCCCCGATATTGGTACATGCCTTCTTGTTGCGCCCGCCCACCACAGTAGTGACATTGGATGCATTCACAGTGATTTTCATGTCACCTTTCTTGTCGCCCTTGATGACGCCAATCCGGTTTCTGGCAACATTGTTCTCACCCGTCGCTATCGCAGTCACATTATTGGACTGAACATTGATTTCGGTATTGCCCTGCACATGCGTCGTCGTCTGGCTGGCCTGAGCCATGGCGAGAGCAGATGCTGTGCCAAATATAAAAGTTGCCGCAACCCGCACAATATTCATGAATTTATCGTTCATTTACGTATTCCTTCTCTTGAAAACATGGGCAAGCGGGTCGGCGGCCGACCATTCGCAAAGGTATCGCGCATGGAATCGAGTTCCGTCTGGCTAACACCCAATTTTGCTGCGCTAAACGATGCCGGATCCGGCGTAAACATCAAGTAAGCCTGCATCTCGTTGACCAGCAACTCATCGGCATTGAGCGTGTAATTATAGTTTGAAAGAAAGTGTTTGAAATGTCCGCGCTGTTCTTCATTGAGTTTTGAACTCCAGAACTTCCGGCAGTAATCAGCGTAATGCTTGTTGGTGTAAAACTCACCGTGCGCCACTTCGTGCATGATGATCGCTCTGCGGGCAAACGCATTGATGGGCGGTTCATTCTCCCGCCGCTCCTGAACCTGAGGCACGGATAGCACGACAACATCGCCCTGCACTGTCTGGTAAATGCCACGCCATATCCTGATGACACCCTGCTCGATGAGAAAATCCCTCAGAGCGATCTCTTCCGGAAACAATTCAATCTTGTCACGATCTGCCAGATTGAAAAATAATACAAACTCACTTGCCAGGACATCATGACCAAAAGCGAAATTCGCATAAGTGCGCCGCATGGCATCCATGTACTTGACGAACTCAGCATTACCCATCACGCGCTTGTAAGGCTCATTGAACTGTTCAATCAACTGTGTGATCCGGTTGAAGGAGCGCCCCTGCTCAGTCAGGCTGGGGAAATCAAATATCAGAATGTTGGGATTGTCAGCAAGACGCCAGATTGTAAATTGGCCGGTGTGCGTATCAATAATGGTCGAAACATCGCTCGACACGATCTCAGTGGCCGAAGCGAGGGGCATTGCAGCAAGCAAAGCCATGGAAACGAGCGCGACCCTGCCAAAAACACGCGAAAGCAGAAAATCAAACATCATGCTCACCGGCACTCCACAAAATTATTGATTTTGCGCGAAAATCTTGAAAAAGACAACCGCGCGGACTTCATTGCTCCGTTACGCTGACATTGTCGTTACGTCCCCATTCAATCAGATAATTCTTCCCCGACTTGGGAGACCGGTACTTTTTTTGCCCCTTTGGGATCTTCATGCCATCGATATTGACTGTGCCATTGATGATGAGAATCCCTTCGATCTGAGCATCCTCATCAACCTCACCTGCTACATTCCGCACTTCATTTGCAGGTGCTTTCTTCGCAGTCCGATCTTTCGTCTCTGCCATTCCGGAGGTTGTAGCAAGCCCCATAAAAATTGTGGCAACAACGGCTATCGATGAACATCTCATTTCCCGGGCTCCTTTGCAGATGTATACTTTCGACGTTTAACGCGCAGACATCCCTACCGATGACAGCATTTAAACAAAACATCAAATATTTTTAACGACGTGTGAAAAATCTCACACAAGTGTCCTTACCTGACAGACTAGAACCTTAGCGACACCGCGCCTTGACCTGCTGCCGCCCCTGAATCAGGATGATAACGTTACCAGAGTGTGTATCGTCACCAATGCGGCCAGAAGTATTATCGGTCGACTGACAATCGATCACGGGAAGACCATCCGTCGAAATCACGTTCACACCATTTGCCGGACCAAGAGGACGTTCCCCTTTCCGATATTCGATGGCGCGCTCGCGGTTGCTTCTGGCGTGCTGCGATACAGACTGTGCAGGCGAGGAAGCCGACACGTCGGGGACATTAACAAGCGGCACAATGATACCCACCGCAGATCCGTCATTCTCCTTCCGATAGGCGCGCGCCCTGGCGCTATTCTCAGCAGCAGAAGAGTTATAACGTGGGGACATGACTCCGGCATCCTCCTCCGGAATAATCAGTACCGACTCTGCCTCGACGGGAGATTGCCCTTTCCGTTCGGCGCTCGCTGATTCTCGCAGCCGCGTTGCATCCTTTTCGCTGCTGGAGGTTGCATTCCCGGACGGCAGAATAATAATCTCACCTGCCTGCGCAAAGCTCGCACCGAGAAAAGCACACAGAACCAGACCCGCTTTCAGATGGTACAACATCATCAACGCGTGACAGAGATTTCAACTACGCTCGACACCGCCATCGGGTTATTCTGCTTGAATTGCCCGATAATATCGTCGATCGACCGCACTCTCAATGGCGTCAGATCTTTCACGCCACTCAGCGAAGACGGCACCAAAAGCTCATGATCCGCACCGATGCAGGCAACGCGTTCGCGCCCCGGCTGATCCAGAGTGATCTTGAAACCCGAGTTCGGCAGTTGCATTATGGCGCCGGCTCTCAGGGATGAATCGGCATGGAAGCGATTCGGAAAAAGACGTACGGTTGTCTTGTTGAAGTCCTCGTAATAACAATACGCAGTTCCATTTCCATTCAGCGACAAATTCAAATTCAGTAATTCACCGACCTTGAAACTGGGACGGGTACCGCGACTGGTTTGCAGATTGACTGAAAACGCCGGTGCCGAGGCGGATGTCATGACAACGGGCGGTGCAGCAGACGTGGCAGCCGGTGACGGTGGCTGATAGGCAGGTGGCTGATACGCAGGTGGTGCCTGTGGCTTTGTCGGTGCTGCGGCGAGCATGTTCTGAGTGTCATCAAGCAGGCTGGCATAAAGATCAAAATTGACCTTTCCATCCGCGATCAAACCGGTCTGCGCCTGATACTCGGCCACAGCATTTTTCAGGCTATCGTTCATCAGACCATTCATCGGACCACTGTAGCGATTCATGCTCCCACCAAGCTTGCGCTGCACGAAAAGAATCTGATCCTTTTCCTTCATGTTGTCGAAGCCTTCGCGCGCCTGATCCCGGATGACGGGATTGGTAATGTCCGTATCGAGACACTTCCAGTAAGGGACCTGTGTAAACTTGCCAAGAGACTCGATCAAACCAAGCTCAATGAGCGTTCTCGTCGTGGCACCAAGGCCTTCTGTCCGGCTGAGATCGATATTGAAGCTCAGACCCAGTTTGCCCAGCTTGCCGCCGCCTTCACCAGAGCGTCCGCCTTTCTTGATCACCATGGTATTGGACGTGCTTGTCACCGGAAGTATTTTTCGGGTGGCGGCTTCGCCAATGCTCATGTCCATGCTGATCAGGTCAAAACTTTCATCCTTTGAATAGCCAAAATCAAGGAACGGCAATGAAAATCCGATACCCTTGTTGTTGCTTGCGGCATTCGAATCCATCTGACTGATGGAGCCACGGATGTAGTAATCGGGACGTTTCCTGTCCGCATCTCCCGTTGCCGCGAACAAACCGGCCAGATCGTCGTTCTTACTGTGAAAATCGATAAACTCGAAGGCGTTGCTTTTCAAGGTCATCTTGGCGATGGCATTGATGACCATCTCCTTGGTGCCCATATTGACCTTGCCGGTTTCGTCGGGAATCCCCGCCGACGTAATAATGATGCCTTGCTTGCCGAAGCCGAGAAACAACTCGTCCATGCAACGCAACGCCTGGGAAAAATTGGTGATGGTCTTGATCGCTGGGGTTTTCCGGGCTGCCGCCGCTGTAACCATAGCGCCGTTGTCCGGAGCCACATCCGCATCTGCAACGGCGAGACCATGAGCCAGCAGCAGGCTGATGGATGCCAGCGATAATCTGAAATGTTTCATCTGTTGAACCTTTCCGCTGATATCATTCATATGGAATTTTATCTGTTGATTATAACTGAGTAAAGTCAAGCTGGATGCGTTATTCAAGGCAAAAACGCTCACTCACGCCGTGGATCGAACAGAAATTCCCCTCCGCTGACATGCCCAGCGGTTACGACTCCGCCATACTGCGGTTCCTGCGGATAATCATTATGCACACCTTCGCGCACCGTGCGATAAATCTCGGCACCAAGCGCCGACCCATGAACTGCCTGTAAGGTATTGATCAGATGCCAGGCAAAGATCGAATGCCCATCCTTGCCCTCATCGGAAACCGGTTCTTCGTCGCCCGAAGAAAGGGCAAGCACCACGCGATGACGAAAGGCGTCCTCCGATTTTGCAGAATACGCAGCCGTCAGTTTTTGCTCGCGCGTGAGCGATCCGGAAAAGCAGCTATCCGAAACAAGAATGATCTGACGTGCCGGAATTGCATGCAGCAGCTTCGAAATGTCGCTGTTGGAAATCCAGTTGGATGCCGTCTTTGCTGAGCCATCGACAGGAATCCAGAAGCCCATTCGGGTGTCTTCTATCAGATAACCATGCCCGGCATAAAACAGCAAAACAGTGTCATCGGGCTTTGCCTCGTCGGCAACCTGATTTAACGCCTGGATGATATCCGCCTTGCCTGCATCGCGAAAAATGCGTGTCTCATAGCCAAACCGCTGCCGCAGTACCTCGGCAACTTTCTCGACATCGCCAACCGGTGTATTCAGTGCAGGAATCGGGGCCACATAGCCATTGTTACCGAACAGCACAGCCAGGCGGCGACGTGTCGGTAAAAGTGTAGATCCCGCAAGGGAAGTTTCAATATTTCCGGCATCACCGGAACTCACCTCAATGGGGGCAACGGACTCGACGGGTGGTGGTGTCGCAGGACGACGAATGCACAAGGTTCGCGTCCGTGCAGCGCGCGGCGGACAAGCCGGCACATCGGCTGCTTGCGGATTTTTGCGCAACTCTTCAAGCGCCTCCCGATACAGCAGTGTGCGCGCCTGATGCCGCTGCATCACAATCGCATTCATTTGCGCCATGCCCGGCATTCCACCAAGAAATGCCGGCAGCATCGGCGGACGTTGTGCTTGCGCAGCGCTCATCATCAAGGACAAAAATACGGCCAGGAAAACCGGCCAACCAAAACGCTTCAAGCAACGCAAATTCATTACAAACCCTCCCGAACCTTCGGATGCTCCAGCAATTTCGCCCAATCGCGCGCCCAACAGCATTCATGATCGAAACCGGGAACGATCACCACCCATCCGCCCATGTGTCGAACAAAACTTTCGACAACCGGCACCGGCACGGTTTTATCATTACCACCGACAAAATGCACGCTGGGCGGCAGATGTGTGTCAGTGCCCAGCAAGGCCGGATCGAGCGATTCCATCAACGATGATGCCCCATGCCAAGCCACCCATTCGCCAACCGACAGCGGTGCGGCGACCGTCAGCACCGATTCAATATCTTTGCGCTGTGCCGCCAGCAGCACGGCCATTACGCCGCCGCCCGAATAGCCAACAAGCCTGATATGTCGCGCCAAAAATTTCGACTTGAGCTGATCGACAACTTCATCGTAAGCAGCAACTACCTCCGGAGCAAAACGCCGCTCGGTCCACCATGCGCTATCGCATTGCCGCAAGGCGTCCGCCGTCAGGTACTGGCAAGGGCGTGCCATATAGGCGACCGCAGCACCCGGATCAGCAAGCGCCATCTCCAGGGCGGTGGGCCTGAGCGGCGTCGGATCATTGGGGGGGGAAAATGGTGTCGGCCAGGGTGCGCCATCCCCTTCGATATACAGTGTGAATATATCCGCTGGAGTGTCGCTGTGCCGAACATAACCGGCCAGACGGAATGCGCCAGCCTGTATTGACTGCTGGACAAACCCGTGTTCGCGGGCCTTTCCAAGTATGTCCTGCAAATTGCCCGGCGTATCGGGCGAAGACAAGACAGCACAGCCTGCCGTACCAAACAAAAAGGCCGCGCTGACTAGCGCGGCCTTGAGTGGGGCAAACCCCATTTGCCGTCAGAAACGGAAGCTGATATTCGCGATGAGGCCATCATGCTTCGCATGATCACGGCCGGATTCCTGATTGTAGGCAATGCCGCCGGTGATGCCGTTCTTCAGCGAGAAGAAATTGACGCCCACGGAACAGAGCCAGGCGCTCTTGCCGATTTCGGTTCCTGCCTGCACAGCTGCCGTTGCCGATGACGAATGCTTCAGATCGCCGGAATAGGTCAGGCCGATATAAGGCATCACACCATCCATCCAGTAACCTGCCTGCCCGCCAAGACGAAGCTGATCAAGCTTGTTCTTTGCAGCAGTGCCTTTCAACGTACCAAAACCTGCATTATTCAGATCGTCGTATTTTTCCTCGCCATAAAAATAGCTGCCCTTGCCGGTGATCTGCCAGTTGCCATGCCACTTGGCATAATTGAGGTTCATGCCGTAAAACTGGCGGTCATTCCTGCCCGTCAAGCCGCCATCCGAGGACAACTTGCCTTTGCCGAACCCCAGAGTCGCATCCAGAGACCAATTCTGATTGATGAGCATGGCGGCATACGGTGCCACCGTATAGCCATCGGTCGACATATTGGACACGCCGTTGGAAACGCCACTCTTGAAAGACTCGGTCGAGCCGCTGCCATGATCAAAGGCCACCGAAAGGCCAACGGTCCACAAGGGTGACACGATGTAATCCGCCCCGAACACTGCATTGGTCACATCGACATTCGCCTTGTTATTATGGATATTTGTACCGTCGATGGCTGGATCAGTAAAGCCGCCACGGTCATATTTATTTTTATCGTCACTGACGCTGGCCCATGCATTCCATTTTGAACCCGTATTGCCTGCAGCCATACCGAAACGCTGACCGGAATCAGCCGTCGCTCCCGGAAGGGCCGACACGTTGTTCAGGCGCGAACTTACTGCATTGGAAATCGCCAATATCTGCTGCAGGCTGGTGGAACCAATTTGCTGGGTAGCAACCGCAGTATTCGATGAAGACCCGAAGCACTCAGGATGCATTTCTTGATAAGTTGCGATACAACTCGCATTGCCATTACACGACTGAATCTGAGAAATAACCGACGAACATGCTGAAGGGTACAACTGCGCCATTGCTGTATTACACAGAACGCCAAGACCAAGACCAGCCACAACAAGTTTGACAAATTTTGAAATACCCATGATTTTCTCCCGCGATAAAAAAATATTGCAGGGTATTCGAGTTTCAGCAGCACAGAATGAATTTCATCGAACCCCTTATCCGTGAAAATGTAACATTTAGCAACAAAGCTTGCAATAACAATCCATGACACAAGTCGCGGCACAAATAGCGTGCACGAGGAATCAATACCAGATTAGACCACGGCACTGCGGGACAGCGATTCAACGATACGGATGTTACAATCCGCGCCTCTGTAACACCCCAATATCCCAGCATGAAACGTCCCCGTTCTCCCCGCCACGCCAAACAAACCCCAGACCTTGATCAATTGCTCCGCCTAGCACTCGGTCTCGGCGAATCGGCATGCCGTATTGAGGATGATTTCTGGGAAAGTCGGCTCGCCGCACTGATCGACAGACTGCTCGAAGACAACGACGAAGCCACGCTCAGCACTGCACTCGATCAGCTTTACGGCAAGCAGGAAAGTGCTTACGCTGCGCTGGCCGACCAGATCGAAATGCGCTGCGAATCCCGCACACACGCCACCATGGCAACCGAAGGCAATGAACACAGGAACGGCAAGGAATCAAATTTGCTGCTGTTCGTTGCCCCGCTGCTCGCCTGGTCGCGCTTCACTATTCCAGCCGGTCCTATCGCTGCGCCGGCACTAGCCAACATCCGGGTACATTTGCAGGCGCATGTATTTGCCAGTGACGTTCGCCTCGGTCTGGCAGATTTCCTGTTCAGCCCAGACCAGTTGCCACAAAGCTATTGCGAAACCGCCGTACTCACTGACAAGCTCGGCAAACCCGCGCTGCACAGCCGTGATCTACACCTTGATTCGGCACAAATGCCGACGACTGCCCATTTTCTTTCCGATACGCGCTATCTGGTCGGTGTTGCCGTCGTGCCACGCGGTGCAGCGCTATTTCGCTGGCAGGAGGACGATGGCAACCGCGCCGAGGCGCTCCGACAATGGCGCAGCCAGGGTGGCGAGGCACTGCGTACGCTGCTGCCCGGCTGCGCCAGCGAATTACTGCTGCCACAGCCCTATCATGCTGGCTGTCGCAATGCCGACCGGCTTTCCCGTCCATACTCGCTGCGCGCCTCGGTCGCCTATCTGAGCACCACGCTGAATCTGGAGCCCGCAGCGCTGCGTGCAGTCGTTGCACCATTTTATGACCAGCAGCTTGAGGAATATCGCATCGGTTTCACGCTGCGTGATTCACTGCAAGTCGTCCACGGCGTGGTCTGGCCACTGCTTGATGCAGAAGATGAAGCTAGCGAAATGGTCGGGGAAATCGAAGCGATACTGCGCGAAATAAAGGTTGGCGAAGTGATCCTGCTCGACCACCGCCTGCCACTTGAATATTGCGACGATTGTGGCGCCCCGCTCTACCCGAATCCGGAAGGCGAACCCGTGCATGCCGAACTGCCGGAGGAACAAACGGCAACGGTATCGCGACATCTGCACTAAGCCTGTCGCATATATTACGGCGATATGACCACTAAAATTCTCAAACCGGAAGTCGAATGGCGCGCCCAGCTTTCACCACGGCAATATCATGTGACACGCGAGAAGGGTACAGAGCCGGCCTTCAGCGGAGAATTCTGGGACAGTCACGAAACCGGCACATACCGCTGCATTTGCTGCGGATCCGCGCTCTTCGCATCTGATGACCAATTCGATTCTGGTTGCGGCTGGCCAAGCTTCACTCGCCCGACAAATAGCACTAATGTCGCCGAAGCCGCAGACAGCAGCCACGGCATGCAGCGCACGGAAGTTCTCTGCCAGCGCTGTGACGCCCATCTCGGCCATGTCTTTCCTGACGGCCCGGCGCCGGGCGGTCTGCGCTACTGTATCAACTCAGCAGCGCTGTCGCTCGAAAAGCAAAAATAGTCCATCGCCCGTCCCGGTATAATTGTCCGATGAAATTCCTTTTCGACCTGCTGCCAGTTATTCTTTTTTTTACTGCATTCAAGCTTTCCGAAGGCAATCCGCAGGCTGCTGTCAGCTTCATCAGCCCGATACTTGGCGCACTCGGCCTGGATGCGACCATCACACCTGCACAGGCGCCGATACTGGTGGCGACGCTGGTGGTGATTCTCGCTACGGCCCTGCAAATCACCTGGGTATGGCTACGTCACGGCAAGGTCGACAAGATGCTCTGGGTGAGCCTCGTCCTGGTGGTGTTTTTTGGCGGTCTGACACTAATCTTCCACGATGAGAACTTCATCAAATGGAAACCAACGATCCTCTACTGGGTTTTTGCAGGGACGCTGCTGGTCTCCGCAACGCTGCTGAAAAAAAATCTGATTCGCCAGATGCTCGAAGCACAGGTACAACTGCCTGAACCACTCTGGTTCAAACTTAATCTCGCCTGGGTCGGTTTTTTTGCGCTGCTCGGCGCGCTCAATCTGATCATCGCTTTCGCCCTGAACCTGCCCACCGCGGTCTGGGTCAATTTCAAGCTGTTCGGCAGCATGGGGCTGACCCTCGTGTTTATCGTCGCTCAGGGCATGTTTCTGGCGCGGCATATTGAGGACAAATAAAGATGTTGTATGTGCTGCTTGGTGAGGATGCACCTGAAAGCCTGAACAAGCGCCGCGCCATTCGTCCGGTGCATCTCGCCCGTCTGCAAACCTTGCAGGACGAAGGCCGCCTGATTCTCGCCGGGCCGATGCCGGCCATCGACGCCCCCGATCCCGGCCCGGCAGGATTCCTTGGCAGCCTGATTGTCGCCGAGTTCCCCTCGTTGGCTGCGGCGCGTGACTGGCTTGCTGCCGACCCCTACATGACTGAAGGTGTGTTCGCCGCTATCTCGGTGCGCCCGTTCAAACAGGTGCTACCACCGTAATAATCCAGGAAAGGAAAAACGCATGAACAAGATCGACCGCATGCGCGAATCTCTCGCCACGCTCCAACCACAATCGTTGGAGATCATCGATGACAGTGCCAAACATATCGGCCATGGCGGCTTCATGGCAGACGGTAGTCATTACCGGGTAATCATCGTCTCATCACAATTTGGCGGCAAGGCCGTCATGGCGCGCCATCGCATGGTCTATGCGGCGCTTGGCGACATGATGAAGGCGGATATCCATGCCTTGAATATCGAAGCACGCACACCGGAAGAAGAAAAGCAGGCCAGCTAAATCACTCTTCCGCGGTTTCGGCGGCGACAGAAACATCGTTCGCCACAGCTGCAAGCATGGCACGCCGACTCTCCGGCGTCTCCAGGCTGATGCGGCCAAGTACGCCGTCGCGATAATCGGTCAGAAACACCATCGCAGCTTTTTCCAGATCCAGCTCACCCTTGTTGCGGCCTTTCCCTTTCAGGTAACAGCCGCGTTTTCTGGCAATGGCCTCGACGACACCCACTGCATCCACACCTTCCACGGCAAACCCGTAGCGCGCCGGAATCAGCGTTGGATAACGTTCCAGCAGGATGCTGGCGAGAAACACAGCGACATCCTCGTCGATCACCGCATTACGACCGACCGCATGGCTGGCAGCAAGCATCAGGCCATCGCTGTCATGAACAATTTTCGGCCAGAGCATGCCCGGTGTGTCGGTGATCGACATACGCGGGCCCAAATCGAGCGTCTGCTGCGATTTGGTTACTGCAGGCTCGTCACCGACGGCGGCCACTCGACGTTTCACCAACGCATTCATCAAGGTTGATTTGCCGACGTTGGGAATGCCCATGATCATCATGCGCAGCGGCTTGAGATTGTCGTCACGATGGGGCGCCAGTGTTTGACAAAGCGCGGGGATCCTGCCGACCTCGCCAGCCTTCTTGGAAGACAGCGCGACAGCCTTGACACCCGGCTGCTTGTTGAAGAAATCCAGCCAGGCTTTGGTCACCACGGGATCGGCAAGATCGGCCTTGTTGAGCAACTTCAGACAGGGACGCTGACGATGTAGGCGCAACTGATGAATCATCGGATTGCTGCTGGCCTCAGGCAAACGTGCGTCCAGCACCTCGATCACCACATCCGTCACCGCCATGGTCTCGGCGGCCTTCTTGCGGGCCAGCGTCATGTGGCCGGGGAACCATTGAATCGCCACGATCAGACCTGCCCTGCGGTAATGACAGTAATCCGGGTACCAAGACACTCGACCACCTGCCCGGCGCGGATTTTGGCGGTCTTGCGAATTTCAGTCTGCCTGTCGACCATGACATCGCCATTCGACACCATCAACTTGCCCTGCCCGCCGCTCGAAGCGATACCGGTCAGCTTGAGCAGATTGCACAACTCGATGAATTCATGTCCGCCGTTCAATTGAAATTCGATACTTTGCATTTTTGTCTGGGAAGTTTCCTGAATGGAAATCTGGCGAAACCGAATGGACGAATCATAACCTGCCGGAGTGAATCCTGAGCAACACCCGCTATACTCGAATCCATTTCAAACATCACACATGCTGGCGCAGTTCATCGGCCACGAATCCTCAACATCATGAAAAAATCCAGACAGGCGCCGGAAACCATGCACGAAGTCAGACCCGGCCAGTCGATCGAACTGCTGAAGGAACTGCACATCCTCACGCGTGACGGCAAAATGAATCAGGATAGCCGACGCAAGCTCAAGCAGATATTTCATCTGATGCAATTTATTGAACCCCTGTTGCAGGAAATCCGGCAGTCTTGCCCAGACATCCAACTGGTGGATCATGGTGCAGGAAAATCCTATCTGGGCTTCATTCTGTATGACCTGTTCTTCAAGACCACCAGCCCCGGAGGCCACGTTTTCAGCATCGAAAGACGCATGGAACTGGTCGAAAGATCCAGAGCGCTGGCAGAACGACTAGGCTTCCCCGGCATGACCTTCCTGAATCTCTCGGTCGCCGAATCGATTGATTCCGATTGCCTGCCGGCCAGACCCAACATGGTCACCGCGCTGCATGCGTGCAACACCGCGACCGACGACGCAATACACTTCGCTTTGAAGAAGCAGGCGGAATGTATCGTGCTGGTGCCCTGTTGCCAGGCAGAAGTTGCCGCTACACTCAGAAAAAACAAGGCCGCAGCACTCGCCCGTAGCGCACTCGGCGAACTTTGGCGACATCCGCTGCACACCCGGGAATTCGGCAGCCATGTCACCAACGTGCTGCGCTGCTTGCAGCTTCAGGCGCACGGCTACCAGGTCAGCGTTACCGAACTGGTGGGCTGGGAACATTCACTGAAGAACGAGTTGATCATCGCCCGCCGGGGAGATCTGCCGAGCCGACAGGCGGCGGAAAGACTCGGTGAAATCCTCACAACCCTGGGGCTTGAGGAAATGCGGCAAAGATTCTTCGTGCCTTCGATACCTTCAGCTTCCGCGTCCTTGCCCTCGTAAATTCGTCCCCGCTTGTAAGAAACAGAAATACAAGCAATATGCGAACGACACTTACCCGGCTATTGCACCTTCGCCCCGGAGGTAAGAATGGTCAGGATCGACTGGGCATGCTCAGCCACCTCTCGCCCCAGGCTCGTCAGGTAACCGCCATCCACCTGCGTCAGCAATCCCTTGTCATGAAGGCGGCGGGCCGCAGCAATCACCGCTGGCTCGGCAGTTTTATGCACCTTGAAGCCCTGCTGGGTCGTTGTCAGATCGAAACGAATCAGGGTATTCAGTTCGTCAACCAGATCAGCTGTATATGGCATCGCAAAACACCTGCAGAAAAAATAATGGCAGACGGAAGGTTACCCGCAAACGTTGCATTCAACAAGAAACAATCACTACTCCGACATTGATGAGATTCATCGCTAACTGGCAAATCTGCGGGGATCCTGAGCGATGGCATTCTCGGCAGGAAAGCAGAAGAACATGACCGAAAAAACAGGTCATGACAGAAAAAGCAGGGGGTTGGGGTGGCCGATGGGACTCGAACCCACGACGACTGGAATCACAATCCAGGACTCTACCGACTGAGCTACGGCCACCATCGAGAGGGGTCGGATTTTATTTCCTTTACCCCAACAAGTCAATCATTCGCGACATCATTCGCAGCCGTGGCTACCTGTTCAACACAGGGATTTGGCGCGGCAGGAGGGACTCGAACCCCCGACCTACGGCTTAGAAGGCCGTTGCTCTATCCAGCTGAGCTACTGCCGCATCGTGATCGAAAATCCCAGCGAAACAGCCATCCTGCGAAGAAACATGACATCCGGTCCGGCCAACATTGAATATTGTTGCCGTGACTGAATATGCCTGTCAGAACTGCTGGTCTGTGGTCGGGGCGAGAGGATTCGAACCTCCGACATCTTGCTCCCAAAGCAAGCGCGCTACCGGGCTGCGCTACGCCCCGAGAAGGCAGCATTCTACGCACACCTTCGATTTTGGTCAAACTCTCTCAAGCAACTCTCTCAAGCCATGACTGCCTTGATATTTTAGCTTGCAGCACACGCTCATTTAGTTTATAAAGCTCCATTTTCCACGTGTAGCCAATGGCTCCATGCTGCGCATTTCAGCAGGATATCCATCAAATTAGTTACACTCCGCCCACGTTTCAGGGGATAGCCAAAAAATATGAACAGCAAGCAGCAGACCCACTTCCGCAAGATTCTTCAGGCACTCAAGGATGAGTTGCTGGGAGACGTTGAGCGCACGGTACACACCATGCAGGAAGAAGCAACCGTATTCGCCGACCCGAATGACCGCGCCAGCCAGGAGTCCGACATTGCGCTGGAATTACGCAACCGTGACCGCGAACGCAAGCTCATCAAAAAGATCGATGATGCGCTGGATCGCATTGAAAATGGCGAGTATGGCCTTTGCGAAAGCTGCGGCATTGAGATCGGTCTGAAGCGCCTGGAAGCGCGCCCCACGGCAACCCTATGCATCGATTGCAAGACGCTGGAAGAACTTCGCGAAAAACAAGTCGCGAAGTAATCATAAGAGAAGGCAGAGGGACAAAAGGAAGTCGGGACAGATATTCTGCCTCTTATTTTTCTGCTCGATTACCCAATAAAAAAGGACGCTCATGCGTCCTTTTTTATTGGGCAGTGACAGAAAATTACTGCTGTACTGCCGCTTCCGGTGCAGGTGCTGCGGCTTTCATTGAGAGACGCACGCGACCCTTGTCATCCGTCTCGATGACCTTGACCTTGACGACCTGGCCCTCCTTCAGATAATCGGCGACAGCATTAACGCGCTCGTTGGCGATCTGCGAAATATGCAGCAGACCATCCTTACCCGGCAACAGGCTGACAATGGCACCAAAATCCAGCAGACGTAGCACAGTACCCTCATAAATACGGCCAACTTCGACTTCCGCCGTGATGTCCTCGATACGCTTCTTGGCTGCCTGTGCAGCATCGGAACTCACCGAGGAAATCGTGATAGTGCCATCATCCTCGATATCGATGACTGCACCGGTTTCTTCGGTCAGCGCACGAATTACCGCACCACCCTTGCCGATCACGTCACGAATCTTCTCTGGATTGATCTTCATGGTGATCATGCGCGGAGCGAAGGTAGATACTTCCTCGCGATGGCCGGACATTGATCCCTTCATCAGACCAAGGATGTGCAAGCGTGCCTGCTGTGCTTGCGACAATGCGACCTGCATAATCTCCTTGGTGATGCCCTGGATCTTGATGTCCATCTGCAGGGCGGTGACGCCGGCTTCGGTACCCGCCACCTTGAAGTCCATGTCACCGAGGTGATCTTCGTCGCCGAGGATGTCAGTCAGCACAGCGAAGCGGTTGCCTTCCTTGATCAAACCCATGGCGATGCCGGCAACATGTGCCTTGAGTGGCACACCGGCATCCATCAGAGCCAGCGAGCCGGCACAAACGGAAGCCATCGAACTGGAACCGTTCGACTCGGTAATTTCCGAAACCACGCGCATGCTGTAGCCGAATTCTTCCGGCGTCGGCAGCACGGCAATCAGTGCACGTTTGGCAAGGCGGCCATGGCCGATCTCGCGGCGCTTTGGTGTGCCGACACGGCCGGTCTCGCCGGTAGCGAACGGCGGCATGTTGTAGTGAAGCATGAAGCGGTCGCGGTATTCTCCCTGCAGGGCATCGATGATTTGCTCATCGCGGCCGGTACCAAGCGTGGCAACCACCAGCGCCTGTGTCTCGCCGCGGGTAAATAGCGCAGAACCGTGAGTGCGCGGCAGTACGCCGTTACGGATGGCGATCGGCCGTACAGTACGGGTATCGCGACCGTCAATACGCGGCTCACCATTGAGTATCTGGTTACGAACAATTTTGGCTTCAAGATCGAACAGATGATTCTTGACCGTATTTGCATCAGCAGCATTCTCACCTTCGCAGAGTGCGGCAACGACCTTGCTGACGATCTCGCGGGTTTTCAGCGTACGCGCCTGCTTCTGGGTGATGCGATAGGCCTCGCGCATTTCTGCTTCAGCAAGTTCGGCAACCTTGGCGATCAGTGCTTCATCCTTGGCAGGGGCCTGCCAGTTCCACTCGGGCTTGCCGGCAACTTCAACGAGTTCGTTGATGGCATTGATGGCAGTCTGCATCTGCTCATGACCAAAGACCACGGCGCCGAGCATGATTTCTTCGGAAAGTTGTTGGGCTTCCGACTCGACCATCAGCACGGCAGCAGCGGTGCCGGCAACAACCAGGTTGAGTTGGCTTTCCTTGACCTGCGACAGCGTCGGACACATCACGTATTGGCCATCGATGTAGCCGACGCGCGCGGCACCGATCGGACCGGCAAAGGGAACGCCTGAAATCGCCAGGGCAGCCGAGGCGCCGATCAGCGCGGGAATATCCGGATCGACTTCCGGGTTGCTCGACATCACGTGGATGATGACCTGAACTTCATTCATGAAGCCTTCCGGAAACAGCGGACGGATCGGTCGATCGATCAGGCGCGAGGTCAGCGTCTCCTTTTCAGAGGGGCGGCCTTCGCGCTTGAAGAAACCACCGGGGATACGGCCAGCGGCATAGGTCTTTTCGACATAATCGACGGTCAGCGGAAAGAAATCCTGGCCGGGCTTGGGTTCGGAGCGGGCAACAACAGTCGCCAGCACCACGGTGTCATCCATGCTGACCAGTACGGCACCACCGGCCTGACGGGCGATTTCGCCGGTTTCCAGGGTCACGGTATGCGCGCCGTAATTGAAGGTTTTTTTAACGGGAGTCAGATTGAGCAAGGTGCTATCCTTTCATCATAAAGGCGCGAGACGTCGGAGTAGCCACAGGCCACACCGCTCGCGCGCTTGAAACGCTTATAAACAACAAAGCCGGCGCAGCCATCGTCTGGCTGGCGCCGGCATATTCTGTCATGCTTGCCTAGGCAACATCCATGCGCACACCATTACGACGAACGATGTACGCAACTGTCCTCAGGCTACCTGCTGCAACACGCTGCTAGTCGCACCACATCAGGCTTACTTGCGCAGATTGAGACGGCCCAGCAATGCACGATAGCCATCGGCATTCTTGCGCTTCAGGTAATCGAGCAGCTTGCGACGCTGGTTGACCATCATCAGAAGGCCGCGACGCGAGTGGTGATCCTTGACATTGGCCTTGAAATGGCCGGTCAGGCCGTTGATGCGTGCAGTCAGCAGGGCGATCTGCACCTCCGGAGAGCCGGTATCGCCTTGCGCGCGCTGGTAATCGCCAACGATTTTTGCTTTTTCAACTGTAGAAATTGACATCTGATATCTCTTATCTGGTTTCTTGGAAAACGGCGAATTATAGCCGGATATCGGCTGTAGGCTCAAGCATTTGCACAACTATTTTAGGAGATCGGGAGCGCCTGCAACCAGCCGGCGTGGTGCCAGCCAGCCAGTGTCGTCAAGCTCACAGAGACCGAGGAACACTCCGCTACTGTATGCACGCCAGCGACCGGGCTGGCCATTCCACTGCACTGGCTGGCCATGCATCAGACGTGCAGCATCCGCAGCCTGAAGTTCGGCGCCGGGCAAACCATCGAGCAAGGCATCAGGCGGGGCCAGCAAGGCATCGCGTTGTTCACCGCAACACGCTTCAACTTCGGCCAGGCCGACGCACTGCTGCAATTGCAGGCGACCAATGCGTGTACGCCGCAATGCCACGAGATGCGCGCCACAACCCAGCATCTCACCGATATCCTCGGCCAGCGTACGAATATAGGTTCCCTTGCTGCAATCGACTGAAATCGACAACCGATCTCCACTAAACGACAACAGAAGGATCTTGTGGATGACCACCCGGCGCGCCGCACGCTCAACTTCGATACCCTGCCGAGCATACTCATAGAGCGGCTTGCCATCACGCTTCAATGCTGAATACATCGGAGGCACCTGCATGATCTCTCCGGTATATTTTTGCAGTGCCTCACCCACCTGTTGCGGCATCACATTCACAGGTCGGGTACGCAGCACCTGCCCTTCGGCATCAGCGGTATCCGTGGTTACGCCAAGTTGGATGACTGCATCATAAGCCTTGTCAGCATCGAGCAACTCACCGGCAAACTTTGTCGCCTCGCCGAAACACAGGGGCAACAGGCCGGTGGCCAGAGGATCGAGTGTGCCGGTATGGCCGGCCTTGGCGGCGTTATAGAGGCGGCGTGCCACCTGAAGGGCTGCATTGGAAGTCATGCCGAGCGGTTTGTCGAGCAGCAGTACGCCGTCGACATTGCGCCGCGGCGGGCGACGCGGGGCATTCACGTGAAGACTATTCCTGAACGGGCGGCTCGCCGCCACCGGAATGGACGGCCTGGTCGATCAGTTGCGACAGATATGTGCCGCGCTCCACCGAAGTGTCATACACGAAGTGCAATTCCGGCAAATGATGAATGCTGATGCGCTTGCCCAATTCGCGACGCAAAAAACTGCTGGCGCGCAATAATCCGGCGGCGATCTCCTTTTGATGATCTGCACCGGCCAGCGAAGTGTAGAACACCTTGGCATGTGCGTAATCGGGAGTAATTTCGACGTCGGTCAGCGTCACCAGGCGGACCCGCGGATCCTTCAGTTCAAGACGAATCAGTTCGGCGAGTTCACGCTTGATCTGCTCGCTGACGCGATCGCTGCGGGAAAATGTTTTCATGTCTGGTTACGCGAACGGGACAACGGGCGGCAATCCTCCTCAGGGAAGACCGCCCGCGATGTCATAGCGTCCGGGCGATGTCCTGGATCTCGAATACTTCGAGTTGATCGCCTTCGACGAGGTCGTTGAAATTCTTCAGCGACAGGCCGCAATCGAAACCATTCTTGACTTCCTTGACATCATCCTTGAAGCGCTTCAGCGAATCGAGTTCGCCGGTATACACAACCTGGCCAGCACGCAAGACCCGAATGTGTGAGCCGCGCTTGATAACGCCATCCATCACCATACAGCCGACGACGGTGCCGATCTTGGAAATCTTGAATACCTGACGCACCTCGGCAAGACCGATGATCTGTTCGCGCTTCTCCGGTGCCAGCATGCCCGACATCGCCGCCTTGATATCATCGACGGCGTCATAAATGATGCTGTAATAACGGATATCGACTCCGAGTGCCTCGGCGAGTTTGCGTGACGACGCATCGGCACGGGTGTTGAAACCGATGATGACGCCTTTGGAAGCTGCTGCCAGATTGACGTCGGATTCGCTGATGCCACCGACCGCCGCATGAATCACATTGACCTTGACCTCGTCGGTCGACAGCTTGTTCAAGGAATGCACCAGTGCTTCCTGAGAACCCTGCACATCGGCCTTGACGACCAGCGCCAGTTGGCGCGCCTCATTCTGCCCCATGTTCTCGAACATGTTTTCCAGCTTGGCAGCTTGTTGCTTGGCAAGCTTGACATCGCGGAACTTGCCCTGACAGAACAGAGCAATTTCGCGGGCACGACGTTCGTCGGCCAACACGATGGCTTCGGCACCGGCGATCGGCACGTCAGACAAGCCCTGAATTTCGACCGGAATCGACGGACCGGCAGCTTCCAGCGACTGGCCGTTTTCATCGAGCATGGCGCGCACACGGCCAAACACCGCACCGACCAGCAGGACATCGCCACGACGCAACGTGCCTGATTGCACGAGGATCGTCGCCACCGGGCCCTTACCCTTGTCGAGGCGCGCTTCGATGACCAGTCCCTTGGCCGGCGCATCCTTGGCGGCCTTGAGCTCCATCACTTCAGCTTGCAACAGCACCTGCTCCAGCAACTCATCGATACCCGTGCCGGCTTTTGCAGAAACCGGGACGAATGGTGATTCACCACCATATTCTTCGGGTATCACACCTTCGGCGACCAGTTCCTGCTTGACCCGATCAGGATTGGCTTCGGGCTTGTCGATCTTGTTGACAGCAACCACCAGCGGCACGCCGGCAGCCTTTGCATGGTGAATGGCTTCCTTGGTCTGCGGCATGACGCCATCATCGGCGGCAACCACCAGAATGACAATATCGGTGGCCTTCGCACCACGCGCACGCATCGCCGTAAAAGCCTCGTGACCCGGTGTATCGAGGAAGGTCACCATGCCGCGCGGCGTTTCGACGTGATAGGCGCCAATGTGCTGGGTAATGCCGCCAGCTTCACCATGCGCCACGCGGGTTTTGCGAATGTAATCGAGCAACGAAGTCTTGCCGTGGTCAACGTGTCCCATCACCGTAACAACAGGCGCACGCGCCGTCATCTCATGTGGCTTGTCGCTGGCATGCTCCTCCTCAAGGAAGGCATCCGGATCATCAAGTTTTGCGGCGAACGGCTTGTGGCCCATTTCCTCGACGATGATCATTGCCGTTTCCTGATCAAGCGACTGGTTGATGGTGACCATCGTACCCATCTGCATCAAGGCCTTGATAACTTCAGTGGCCTTGACCGACATCTTGTGCGCCAGATCAGCAACGGAAATCGTCTCCGGAACATGCACTTCGCGAACGACCTGCTCGACCGGTTGAGCAACCGAGTGACCCTCATCAGCATGCGATCCATGACGGCCATGACGCTGCCTGGATCCTCCCGGCCCGCTGCGCCAACCAGTTGGACCGGTTTCACCGCGGGTCTTGATGCCACGCTTCTTCGCTGCATCGTCCTTCCAGGTACTGCTGACAGGCTTTTTGACGGCCTTCTTGTCGTCCGGTTTTCCGACCGGCTTATGCAGTGTGCCTGAAACGCCGGCACCGTCTTTTACTGCGGGAGCAGCCTGTGCCACTTCTGCGGGTTTTTGTGCTGCTTCAAGTGCTAACTGCTGATTGACAAGGCGCTGCTCGGCTTCACTGCGCGCGCGCTCCTGCTTCAACTTGAACTCGGCAGCCTGACGGTTGAGCAGTTCGGATTGCCGCTGCGATTCACGCTGACGCTGTTCCGTCTCCTCGGCACCGATGACATGGCGCACCACGCGAACAGAAGGGGATGCCGCTGCATCATTCGGAGTTTTGGCTGATTTTGCCGGTTTGTCCCCAGGCGGGGCAGCAGACTCCAGCACCGCAGCTTTCGCAGCAGGTGCAGCCTTTGCCTTTGTCTTCTCCTTGATTGGAGCCTCGGGCGCCGCAACAACAGGCGGTGGCATCTCGACAACCGGCGTGGCGACAACAGACTCGATTATCGTTTCAACGACTGGCTCGACTACCGACTCGACTACCGGTGGTGTCTTCGCCGGTGCTTCGATAACCACCTCTGTAGCATCGCGACGCACCAGCACGCGCTTCTTGCGCACCTCGACCTGAATCGTTCGCGCCTTGCCAGTGGCATCGGCCGACTTGATTTCGGTAGTTTTCTTGCGCGTCAGGGTGATCTTTGCCTTGGCTTCGGTGTCGCCGTGCGCCTTGCGCAAATACTCCAGTAACTTGGCCTTGTCCTGCTCGGTCAGGGTGTCATCGGCAACCTGCTTGCTGACGCCGGCCTTGCGCAACTGTTCAAGCAGCGCGGCGGCAGGCATTTTCAGCTCGCTGGCAAATTGTGTAACGTTCATCTGTGACATGGCAGGCTCCCTGCGATCATTCTGCTGCGAACCAGTGCGCACGCGCCGTGGTAATAAGGCTTTTCGCCCTGTCTTCATCAATACCGGTAAATTCCATCAACTCATCGGTGGCCAGATCGGCAAGATCGTCGCGTGAGCGAACACCATTGCGCGCCAACTTGGCAGCCAGGGATTTATCCATCCCGTCGAGTTCCAGAAGATCTTCGGCAACATTCTCAAGCTGTTCTTCGTCGACGATCGCCTCGGTCAACAGGACATTGCGGGCGCGGTCACGCAATTCATTCACCGTCGCCTCGTCAAAGGCCTCGATTTCGAGCATCTCGGTGATCGGAATATAGGCAACCTCCTCCAGTGTCGACAGCCCTTCCTCGATCAGGATATCGGCAACTTCCTCGTCGACATCGAGTTTCTCCATGAATAACTGGCGAATCGTGCCATGCTCCTGCTCCGATTTCTGCTGCGACTCCTCGACGGTCATCAGGTTGATCGTCCAGCCCGTAAGATCGGAAGCCAGACGGACATTTTGTCCACCGCGACCAATGGCAATCGCCAGATTGTCCTCATTCACCACCACGTCCATCGCATGCTTTTCTTCATCAACCACGATGCTCGACACTTCAGCCGGTGCCAGCGCACCGATCACGAACTGTGCCGGATCGGCTGACCAGAGAATGATATCGACACGCTCGCCGGCCAGTTCATTGGTCACTGCGGTGACACGGGAACCGCGCATGCCAACGCAAGTGCCGATCGGGTCGACGCGCGGATCATTCGACTTGACGGCGATCTTGGCGCGCACACCGGGATCGCGTGCAGCGGATTTGATTTCCAGCAGGCCGTCCTCGATTTCCGGGACTTCCAGCTCGAACAGTTTCATGATGAATTCGGGCGCAGTACGCGACAGGATCAGTTGCGGACCACGCGCCGTCCGGTCGATTTTCATCAGCCAGGCGCGCACGCGATCGCCGGGACGCAGATTTTCGCGCGGGATCATCTGATCGCGAGGCAGCGCTGCCTCGATGCGGCCCGCCTCGATGATGGCGTTGCCACGTTCCATACGCTTGACGGTGCCGGTGACGAGATGTTCCTTGCGTTCCAGAAAATCGTTGAGAATCTGTTCGCGCTCGGCATCGCGGATCTTCTGCATGATCACCTGCTTGGCCGCCTGGGCACCGATGCGGCCGAAATCGACCGGCTCCAGCGTTTCCTCGATGTAGTCGTCCAGAGCGACATCGGGAATCTGCTCGCGTGCGTCGATCAAGCCGATCTGCTGTTCATCGTTTTCGACCAGTTCGTCCAACACCACCAGCCAGCGACGGAACGCCTCGAATTCGCCGCTCTCGCGATCGATCTCGACACGGACATCCGCCTCTTCATTGGTTTTCTTCTTGGTCGCCGAAGCCAGCGCCATCTCCAGGGCGGCGAAAACAATGTCTTTCTGCACGTTTTTCTCGCGCGACAGTGCATCCACCAGCAGCAGCAATTCTCGACTCATCGTGTAGTCTCCCGCAAATTCTTCAAATTCCAGATATTCATCTCAATACTTCGGCATCAGGCGCGCCTTATCGATCTGATCGAGCGGCACTTCGTAACTCGCCTCGCCAGCCTGCAAGCGTAATACGCCATCCTTGACGCCCGCCAGCACACCCTTGAAATTGCGCTGCCCGTTGAGTGGCAGACGTGTGCGTACTTGCGCTTCCTGTCCGGCGAATCGCTCAAAATCCGCCACTTTCTTGAGTACCCGGTCGAGTCCCGGCGTGGAAACTTCGAGGCGCTCGTAATCGATATTCTCAACAGCAAACAAACGCGCCAGATGGTTGCTGACGATCGCGCAATCGTCGATCATCACACCCTGCGGGCTGTCGATGAAAATACGCAGCACACGCACACGCGGACTTGTCTCGAGATCGACGAGTTCATAACCCAGCCCAGCGACCGCCTGTTCGATCAGTTCAACCAGTTGCATAACGTTCCGGAACTACAAATAAAAAATGGGCAAAATGCCCATCCTTGCTCATTCTCGCGGATTTGCCGACCACATCGGTCAGCCGATCGCAAAACGACGGAATCATACAGGAAGCGGCGGCTTGAAGCAAATCATTTCCTGCTGTCCTCCTGCGATGCACGCTGCAATCGCACGTTTGACGCACCAACGCACTGACGTCTTACCCGAACTGGGCAAGTTTGGTTTTATCTGCCCGATCATCAAATATAATGACGCTTGCTCCGCTAGACGTGACGCCCGGTTCCACCCTCACGCCTTTCTCGACCCCTCATCTCCGGCGCCTGCCGCGAGAGCTTCAGAAATTTTTTAGATTCGGAACGAGCGAAATGACCAATATGACCCAGGCCACCCAGACCGCCGCGCAGACTTTTCAGGACAAATTCGCCGAGATTACGCTTACGGTCGCAAAACCGATGTTTGACGAATTCTCTTTCGATGCGACCGCCAACGGTTATCCGGCCATAGTCGAAGAGTCCCGTGACAACAATGGCGACCCT
>Ga0073899_10000242_pt1 | contig 50407 bp, 40 predicted proteins | sample KloWWTmetaKNB5Ph_FD_88975 | JGI IMG/M metagenome (GOLD analysis project Ga0073899, IMG submission 88975) | Active sludge microbial communities from Klosterneuburg, Austria, studying microevolution and ecology of nitrifiers - Klosterneuburg... | ecosystem: Engineered > WWTP > Aerobic digester >... | reverse complement strand
TCATGGCCGCGGCCATGTCCACGTTGTATTCCTTGACCGAGCTGGAGGTGTTGGCCAGGTTGTTCAGGCCCACCGTGATCGGCTTGCTGTCGGCGCCGGAGAAAACCACGCCGAAGAGGAAATCGTTCCAGATGTTGGTGAACTGCCAGATCAGCGTCACGACGAGGATGGGCGTGGACAGCGGCAGCACGATGCGCCAGAAGATGCGGAAGAAGCCGGCACCGTCGAGCATCGCGGCCTTGATCAGCTCATCGGGCAGCCCGACGTAGTAGTTGCGGAAGAACAGCGTGGTTGAGGCCAGGCCCATCAGCACGTGCACCGTGACCAGGCCCCAGATGCTGTCTGACAGGCCGATCCAGCCCAGCACCTGCGACATCGGCAGCAGCACCACCTGCAGCGGCATGAACACGCCGAAGAGCATCAGCGAGAACAGCAGCTCGCTGCCCTTGAAGCGCCACTTGGTCAGCACATAGCCGTTGAGCGCGCCCAGCGTGGTAGACACCGCCACGGCCGGGATGATCATCGCCAGCGAGTTCCAGAAGTAGGGCTGCAGGCCGCGGCAGTCGGTGCCGGTGCAGGCGTGGTGCCAGGCCTTGTCCCAGGAGGCGAAGTTCAGGCTGGCCGGCAGCGACAGCAGGTGGCCCAGGCGGACCTGGTCCATGTCCTTGAGCGACGTGGCCACCATCACGTACAGCGGCAGCAGGAAGAACAGGGCGAACAGGCCGAGCAGGCCGAAGAGGATGGCGCGGTGCAGGAGTTTCGAGTTCATCGTGCGGCTCCTCAGCGCTTGGAACGCAGTTCGCTGTAGAGATAGGGCACGACGATCGCCGCCACCGTGGCCAGCATCACGGTGGCCGAGGCGGCGCCCAGGCCGATCTGGCCGCGGGTGAAGGCCATCGTGTACATGAAGGTGGCGGGCAGGTCGGTGGCGAAGCCAGGGCCACCGGCGGTGAGCGCCATCACCAGGTCGAAGCTCTTGATGGCGATGTGCGCCAGCACCATCAGCGTGCTGAAGAACACCGGCCGCATGCTGGGGATCAGGATGCGCCAGTAGATGCGCGGCAGGCTCGCGCCGTCGATCTGCGCGGCCTTGATGATCGACTCGTCGATGCCGCGCAGGCCGGCCAGGAACAGCGCCATCACGAAGCCGGCGCTCTGCCAGACACCCGCGATGACCACCGTGTAGATCGCCATGTCCGGGTCGACCAGCCAGCCGAACTCGAAGTTCGTGAAGCCCCAGCCCTGCATCAGGTGCTCCAGCCCCAAGCCCGGGTTGAGGATCCACTTCCATGCGGTGCCGGTGACGATGAAGCTCAGCGCCATCGGGTACAGGTAGATGGTGCGCAGCAGCCCCTCGGCGCGGATCTTCTGGTCCAGCAGGATGGCCAGCAGCAGGCCCACCGCCATCGCCAGGCCGATGAACAGGCCGGAGAAGATCACCAGGTTCTTGAGCGCCACCATCCAGCGCTCGCTCTCGAACAGCGTCACGTACTGCTCGAGGCCGACGAATTCGTAGTTGGGCAGCAGGCGCGAGGCCGAGACGGACAGGTAGCCGTTCCAGGCGATCAGGCCATAGATGAAGAGGAAGGAGAGCACGAAGCTCGGCGCCAGGACGAGGCGCGGCAGCCAGTGCTCGAAACGCGCGCGGGCGCTCGGGCCGGCGGCGGTGGTCGATGCAGCCATCGGTGGGGTCCCCCCGGGGTGGGGCAAGGGAGAGGAGGGCCACTTGCGGGTGGCCCCCCTGGCGGCAGCCCCAGGGCGGGGCCGCGCCGCAGGCCGGGCGGAACCGGCCTGCGGCGCACCAGGATCACTTGGACTTGGCGGCGGCGGCCAGCTTGTCCATCGCGTCCTTGGCGGTCATCTTGTCGCTGTTCCAGAACTGGCTGACCACGTCCTGCATCGCACCCTGCGCGGCCGAGGGCACGGCCATGCCGTGGGCGATGGAGGGCACCAGGCCGCCGGACTTGGCGGTGTCGACGAAGTCCTTGGAGCTGAGCTTGGCGCAGTCGTCGAACTTGGCCAGGTCCATGTTCAGGCGCACCGGGATGGAACCCTTGTTCAGGTTGAAGACTTCCTGGAACTCGGTGGACATGATGGCGGCGGCCAGGTCCTTCTGCGCCTTGACGTTGGCCTCGTTCTTCAGCTTGAACATCGCGAAGGAGTCGACGTTGAAGGTGAAGGCCTTGGCCGTGCCCGGAGCGGCGGCGCAGACGAAGTCCTTGCCCGGCACCTTGCCGGCGGCCACGAACTCGCCCTTGGCCCAGTCGCCCATCAGCTGCATGCCGGCCTCGCCCTTGATCACCATCGCGGTGGCCAGGTTCCAGTCGCGGCCGGGGGCGTTCTTGTCGGTGTAGTCCTTGACCTTCTTGAAGGTGGTCAGCACCTTCTCCATGGTGGCGCTCTTCAGGCTGCCTTGGTCGAGTTGCACGAGGGCCTTCTTGTAGAAGTCGTTGCCACCCACGCCCAGCGCCACGCTCTCGAAGGTGGTGAAGTCCTGCCAGTTCTGGCCGCCGTGGGCGACCGGGATGATGCCGGCGGCCTTGAGCTTGTCCGCGGCGACGAAGAACTCATCCCAGCTGGTGGGGACCTTGGCGCCGGCCTTCTTGAAGGCTTCCGGGTTGGCCCAGAGCCAGTTGACGCGGTGCACGTTGACCGGTGCGGCGATGTAGCTGCCCTTGTACTTCATGACGTTGGCGACCACCGGGGGCAGCAGGCTGTCCCACTTCTCGGCCTTGGCGACGTCGTCGATGTTGGCCAGCACGCCTTCCTTGGCCCATTCCTGCAGCGAGGGGCCCTTGATCTGTGCGGCGGCCGGGGCGTTGCCCGACACCACGCGGGACTTCAGCACCGTCATGGCGGAGTCGCCACCGCCACCGGCGACGGCGAAGTCCTTCCAGGTGTGGCCCTTGCCCTGCAACGTGGCCTTCAGGGCGGAGGCGGCCTTGGCCTCGCCGCCGGAAGTCCACCAGTGCAGGACTTCGACTTCACCCGCAGCGGCGGCGCCAGCCAGGGTGGTGAGTGCGGCGGCAGCCAGCACGGTGCGGGACAGGATCAGGGCGGAACGCTTGTTGGACATGGTGTCTCCGTTGATCAGCGCCAGCGGGCGCCGGGGATGGGCAGGGCCGCTCTGGGCGACCTCTGCGCTTGCGCCGACCCGCGCAAGGTACGGTGTTGCAAGCTGATGTTAATGTCCTGTAAGAAACTCGACGGGTCTCTTGGTATTAACCCGATGTTCAAGTATTAATGATGTATTAATGATTTGCCGCAAGGCCCGCGTGGCTGGCCGGCAACTCGATGCTGGCCCGCAGACCGCGCGGTGCGAGCGGGCCCAGCCAGGCGCGCCCGCCGTGGCGCACCGCGATCTCGCGCACGATGGCCAGCCCCAGGCCGCAGCCGGCGCCCTCGGTGGTGCCGCGGTGGAAGCGGTCGAACACCGCTTCGAGCTGCTCAGCGGGCAGACCCGGGCCGTTGTCGTCCACCTCAACACGCACGGTGGCAGCGCCCCGGTCCGTGCCTGCCACCACGCGCACCGTCACCTCCGTGCCGCGCCCGGCGTAGCACAGGGCGTTGTCGACCAGGTTGGTCACGGCCTCGCGGATCAGCAGGGCGTTGCCCTCCACCCAGGCCGGGGCGCCCGGCGCCTCGGCCTGCGGTTCCGGGCCGGACTCCGTGTCCTTGTCCGGATCCATGCCCAGGTCGATGCCCTGCTGCAGCGCGCGCGGCACCAGGTCGGCGGTGAGCTCCTGCACCAGCCGGCGCAGGTCGAAGCGGCTGCGTCCCTGCGCGGCGGTGGATTCGGGCTCCGCGCGGGCCAGCGTCAGCAGTTGGGCCACCAGGTGGGCGCTGCGCGCGGCGCTCTGCTGCACGCGCTCCAGCCGGGCGTGCAGCGCGGGGTCGGTGGCCTCGCGCAGCGCCAGCTCGGCCTGGCCCTTCAGGCCGGCCAGCGGGGTGCGCAGCTGGTGGGCGGCGTCGCTGATGAAGCGGCGCTGGCGCACCACGCTCTCATGCACCGCGGCCAGCAGGGTGTTCAGTGCGGCGGCCAGGTCGCGCACCTCGGTGGGGGCGCTGCGCAGCTCGATGGGCGCCAGGTCGTTGGGTGCGCGCCCGCCCACCGCCTCGCGCAGCCGGGCCAGCGGCGCCAGGCCGTTGCGGATGCCGGCCCAGACCAGCGCCGACATGGCAGCATCAGCAGCGACAGCGGCAGCACCGTGTCGATCAGCAGGTCGCGCGCCAGCGCCTCGCGGCTGACGCGGCTCTTGGCCACCTGCACCAGCATCTTCTGCGGCGCGTCGGGCTCGCCCCAGTCGAGCTGGATGGCGGCCACGCGCACGGCGGTCTCGCCCTCTTCGACGGGGATGCGGGCGTCGTAGAACACCGGCTCGCCGGGGGCCAGGGCGTTGCTGGGCAGCGGCGGCAGCGGCAGCTTGTGGTTGCCCAGGATGAACTGGCCCGGCGGCGTGCTGACCATGTAGTAGATGCGGTCGTCCGGGTCCGCCTCCAGGATGTCCTTGGCCGCGCGGGGAAAGTCCACCAGCAGCCCGCTGCCCGCCGGCTTGACCTGGCGCGCCAGTGCGCGCGAAGACAGGTACAGGCCGTGGTCGTTGGCGCGCTGGGCGTAGCGGGTGGCGAGGTGGTAGGTCACCGCCGCCGCGGCCAGCCAGAGCACGATCTGCGGCAGCAGCAGCCACAGCAGCAGGTGGCCTTGCAGCGAGCCGCCGCCGGGCGACATCACCGGCATGCGGGACAGCCAGCGCGGCAGCTGCGGTCGCATCGTGGGGGGGGGCGTATCGGGCGTGCGGGCCGTCAGCGCGTCTTCAGGGCTGGCGTTCCAGCAGGTAGCCCAGGCCGCGCACGGTGCGGATGCCCACGCCAGCGCCTTCGAGCTTGCGGCGCAGCCGGTGCACGTAGACCTCCAGCGAGCTGGGGCCGCCGCTGTCAGACACGTCGGTGGACCAGGCCTGCGCGATCTGCTCCTTGCCGACCACCTTGCCCGGCTGGCTGAGCAGCAGCTCCAGCAGCAGCCACTCGCGCGGCGAGAGGTCCACCGGCTGGCCGGCCACCGTCAGGCGGTGGGCGTCGCGGTCGAAGTGCAGCGGCCCGAACGCCATCGGCGCCTGGGCTCCTCCACCCGTGCCCTGCGGCGGCTGTGAGCTGCGGCGCAGCACGGCGCGGATGCGCGCCTCCAGTTCAGGGAAGTCGACCGGCTTGGTCAGGTAATCGTCGGCCCCGGCGTTCAGGCCAGCGACGCGGTCCTCCAGCCCGTCCAGCGCGGTGAGGATGAGCAGCGGCATCCAGGGCTTGGCGGCCCGCACGCGCTTGAGCACGGTGAGCCCGTCGACCATCGGCAGGCCGAGGTCGATGATGCCCACGTCCCAGTCCTGCCGGGTCAGCAGGTACTCGGCCACCGCGCCGTTGGGCGCCACCTCGGCATCGAAGCCGGCGGCCTGCAGGTTGGCCGCCAGCGCGTCGGCCAGGATGGCATCGTCCTCGGCCAGCAGGGCGCGCATGGGGGTGGCAGCAGTGGAGGCCGTGGCCTGGCTCAGCCAGCCATCTGGTTGAAGCCGCCGTCGACGTAGGTGATCTCGGCGCTCACGCCCGAGGCCAGGTCCGACAGCAGGAAGGCGGCCACGTTGCCGACCTCGTCGATCGTCACCGGGCGGCCGATCGGGGTGACTTCCGAGAAGTGGCCGATCAGGCGGCCGAAGTCCTTGATGCCCGAGGCGGCCAGCGTCTTGATCGGGCCGGCGGAAACGCCGTTGACGCGGATCTGCTTGGGGCCCAGGTTCTTGGCCAGGTAGCGCACGCTGGCTTCCAGCGAGGCCTTCGCCAGGCCCATGGTGTTGTAGTTGGGCACGTACTGCACGGCGCCCAGGTAGCTCATGGTCAGCAGCGAGGCCCCGGCGCGCAGGCGCGGCAGCGCCGCCTTGGCCATGGCCGGGAAGCTGTAGGCCGAGATGTCGTGCGCGATGCGGAAGCCCTCGCGCGACAGGCCGTCCAGGAACTCGCCGCCGATCGCCTCGCGCGGGGCGAAGGCGATGGCGTGCACGAAGCCGTCGAACTCGGGCCAGCTCTCGCCCAGCTTGTCGAACATGGCGGTGATCTGCGCGTCGTCGCCCACGTCGCAGTCGAAGATCAGCGTGGAGCCGAATTCGGCGGCGAACTCGGTGATGCGCTCCTTGAAGCGCTCGCCGACGTAGCTGAATGCCAGTTCGGCGCCTTCACGGTGGCAGGCCTTGGCGATGCCATAGGCGATGGAGCGGTTGTTGAGGAGGCCCGTGATCAACAGGCGCTTGCCAGCGAGAAATCCCATGAGGTCTCCGTGCGGGGAACGGGTCAGCAAAGCCGGGATTTTGGCACGGGGCGCTGCCGCAGCGCCGTGCGGCCCTCCGGTGCGCGTTCCGAACGGGTGGCGCGCTGCCCTCAGCCGCCGAAGAAGTAGCGCTTCAGCCCGGCCAGGATCATCTCGGTGGCCACCGCGGTGAGCACCAGGCCCATGAGCTTCTCGATGGCCGAGACCACCGATGCGCCGAGCCAGCGGCGCAGCCGGTCGGCCATCAGCAGCACCACGCCGCACACGGCCATGGCCGCGCTCACGGCGCCCACCCACTCCAGCATGCGCTCGGGCTGGCGCGAGGCCAGCAGCAGCACGGTGGCCATGGCCGAGGGGCCGGCCAGCAGCGGCACCGCGAGCGGGAAGATGAAGGGCTCGCGGTCCCCGTCGGTGGGGTAGAGGCCGTCGCCTCCGATGAAGATCATCTTCATCGCGATGATCAGCAGGATCACCCCGCCGGCCACCTCCAGGGAGCGCTCGCTCAGGCGCATCACCTGCAGGAAGCCCTGGCCCGCCACCATGAACACCATCAGCACCGCAAGGCGATGGCCACCTCGCGCAGCGCCACGCGGGTGCGGCGCGCCGGGTCCACGCCGCCCAGCACCGAGATGAAGATGGGCAGGCTGCCGAAGGGGTCGAGCACCAGCAGCAGCAGGACGAAGGCGGACAGGAAGCTGTGATCCATGGGGGCTCGGCGCGGCGGATGGCGCGGTGCAGCGTGACAAGGCCGTGCATCCTAGGCCAGCGGCGCCCGCCGAGGAAGCCGGCCCGCGCCGTGTCAGCCTGCGGGGGCCGCCTCGGCCAGCCCGGCGCTCTGCCGGAAGGCGGCCGCCCGCTGGCTCAGCCGCTGGGCATCGCCGGGCGCAGGCCGGGTGCCCTGGCGCAGCAGGGTCTCCTGGCGTGCCGCCTCGGCCGCCAGCGCCAGCGCACCCACCTGGGCGGCGCTGGACTTGAGGGTGTGCACGCTGCGCAGCAGCGTGGCGCCGTCGTCCGTGTCGAGGCAGCGCTGCACGGCATCGATGATCTCGCCGCAGCGCCGGTCGAACTGCTGCAGCAGCTCGGTGGCAAAGCCGGGGTCCGAGCCGTCGGCCACCATCGGCAGGGCCTGGAGCACGCCGGGGTCGTAATCCGGCCTGGGCGGGTTCGACTCGTGACGGGCGTCGTGGTCCTGCGCCTGGGCCTGGGACGCCTCGCTGTGAGCGGCCGCCGTGCTGTCGGGCGTGGCGACGGTCGACCAGGCGGCCGTGGCCACCACGGCGGCGGCGGGGTGGCTGGGCGTGGCACCCGGGGGGCGGGCGGTGCGCGCAGCAGGCAGTGGCGGCAACGGCGCCGGTGCGATGGTGGCTCCCGGGGCGGATGGACGGATCCAGCGCTGCACCAGGGCGATCAGGTGGTTGGCCAGCACCGGTTTGGTGAGGAAGTCGTTCATGCCGGCAGCCAGGCAGGCGGCGCGGTCTTCGGCGAAGGCATTGGCGGTCAGGCCGATCACGGGCAGATCCTGTGCCTGCGGCCCGGCGGCGCCGGCGCGCAGGCGCCGCGTGGCTTCGAGTCCGTCCAGCTCGGGCATCTGCCAGTCCATCAGCACCAGGTCGCAGGGCTGCTCGCGCAGCCAGGCCAGGGCCTGGTGGCCATCGCCGGCGATGTCGCAGCGCCAGCCGGCGTGCTCGATCATCGACCGGATCACGGACTGGTTGATCGGGTCGTCCTCGACCAGCAGCACGCGGCCGGCCAGGGGCAGGGCCGCAGGCTCGGTGGTGGCCGGCGCAGGGGTGGCGCGGTGGGTTGCACCAGGCCGGGGGCGGAGGGCGGAGGGCCCGCCAAAGGCCGAGCCGAGCCGGCTGACCAGGGCCGTGCGCAGCAGCGGCCGGGTCAGCTTCCGGTCCAGGCCGTGCAGGGCAGCGGGGAGGGCGGGCTGGCCGGCAGCCGGTGCCGACGCAGCCCCCACGGCGATCACCCGGGCCGGGTCGAGCCAGCTGGCGCAGGCCTCCAGCAGGGCGCGGCCGCGCGCCTCGTCGACGGCCACCACCAGCCAGGGCAGGCCCCCGTGGCGGTCGGGCGTGGCCATGACCGCGCGCAGCGCAGCGGGGCTGTCGCAGCGGATGGCCTCGCAGCCCAGGCGCAGAAGCAGGGACTCCATGGCACGCGCTTCGGTGGGGTGGGGCTCGCACCAGGCCACGCGCAGCCCCAGGGGCCGCGGCGCCGGAGGGGCCTGGCAGCTGCGCGGCAGGGGCAGCGTCAGCGTGAAACAGGAGCCCGCGCCGATGCGGGACGCCACCTCGATGCGCCCGCCTATGTGCTGCGCCAGCTCGCGGCAGATCGTCAGCCCCAGGCCGCTGCCGCCGAAGCGGCGGGTGGTGGAGGCATCGGCCTGCTGGAAGGGCTCGAAGATGTGCGGCAGCGCCTCGGGCGGGATGCCCACGCCGGTGTCGATGACCTCGAACTGGATCTCGTCGGGCCATTCGTTGGTCGATTGGCCGGGTTGCACGCGCAGGCAGACTTCGCCGTCGCTGGTGAATTTCACCGCGTTGCCGAGCAGGTTGAGCAGCAGCTGTCGCACCCGCATGCCGTCGCCGTGGCGCCAGGCGGCGAGCCCGGGCTCGACGATGCAGGCCAGCCGCAGGCCCTTGGCGGTGGCCGGGGCGGCGGCGGACAGCACCGCCGCGTCGACCTCTTCCAGGAGGTTGAAGTCGTCGGCCTGCACCTGCAGCGCACCGGCCTCGATGCGCGAGAGGTCGAGCACGCTCTCGATCAGCCCCAGCAGGTTGGTGCCGCTGGCCCGGATGATCTCCACCAGCTCCTCGCGGCGCTGGGCATCGACGCCCTGCATCTGCAGCAGCTGGGCTGCGCCAATGACGCCGTTGAGCGGGCTGCGCAGCTCATGACTCATGTTGGCGAGGAAGCGGGTCTTGGCCTGGGAGGCGGCCTCGGCGTCCTGGCGGGCGGCGCGGGCATCGGCGGCTTCCTGCGCCAGGCTGGCGTTGAGGCTGCCCAACGCGGCGTCCCGGCGCTGGATCTCGTCGATCATGTGGTTGAAGGCCCGCACCGCGCGGCCGATTTCGTCGCCGCCCGCCTCCGCCAGGTGGGGGTCGACGTGCCGCTCGAAGTGGCCATCCCGGGCAATGGCGCCGGCAGCCTCGGCCAGCTGGTGCACGGGCCGGCTCAGCCTGAGGGCGAAGCGCCGCGAGGCCAGCAGGCTGAGCGCCAGCGCGAGCAGCGCCACGCCGGTCGCCGCCAGGGCCTGCTGGCGCAGGTCGGCGCGCCAGTGAGCCATCGACAGCTGCATCACGAGGTGGCCCTGCACCTCGTTGCCGCGGTCGGCGCTGCGGGCGCCGACGACCGGCTCGCTCACCTGCAGGAAACCCCGGGTGATGCCGCCCACCGTGGCCCCGGGCAGTGCTGGCTCATGGGCGCCTGTGGCGTACAGCAGCACCCCGGCGGAGTCGTAGACCCAGGCGCCCTGGACGCTGTGCTCGGTGCGCAGCACCTCCATCGCGTCGCGCACCCCGGCCTCGTCCATGAAGGTCACCGGGGCGTGCAAGGCAAAGGCGATCGAGCGCGCCAGGGTGGCGGATTCGTCACGGGCGTGCCGCTCGGCGGACCACCAGCCGATCGCCAGCGTGGCCGAGGTGGCCAGCAGCGCGCACAGGCTGGCGGCCAGGGCGAGCAGTGCACTCAGGCGCAGGCTGAGCGGGCGGTTGCTCCAGCGCCTGGCGCGGCGGCCCAGCGGCTGTGGCTCGGTGGCCTCCGTCGGGGCGGGCGGGCACGCGGGCAGGGCAGAGATCATGTCGGCGGCGGAGCTCGGTGGCACTGCGGTTCGGGGCTGCGTGATCAGGGACTGCGTGATCAGGGACTGCGTGATCGCGGACTGCGCTGCGGGGTCAGTCCTGAACGTGCCGGGCCAGCCGCAGCGCCTGGCTGGACAGGCCCAGGTGGGCGGATCGCAGGGCGGTCTGGTTGACATCGAAGCGCAGCGCATCGTTGACCAGCACCAGCTCGACCATGCCGCCGCGGGTGAGGAAGCCGTCGGCATCGCTGACGGTCAGCACCGGCCGCTGGGCCTGGGCGCGCAGCAGCGCGGCGGCCTGGTCGGCGCCGCTGGGCAGGTACAGCAGGTCGCAGCCCTCGCTGCCGCCGGCTTTCAGCAGGCGCACGCGGCGGGTACCGACGCTCTGGCCATCGGCTGCGGCAAAGACCGGGTCCACCTCGCCGCGGCGCGTGCCCACGCACAGCGCCAGGGGCTGGTCTGCCACGACGGGGGCGGGCCATTGCACGAAGCGGCTGAGGGTCAGCACCAGCCGCAGCTTCAGCGCGGCCTCGCTGCCTGCCTGGGCGCTGGCCGACTGGGCCAGGCACAGCGCAGCGAGCGCCGCCAGCAGCAGCGCCAGGCCGCGGCGAGGCGCGCAAGGGTGGGGGTGACGCAGGCCGGACGACATGGGGCGCGTGGCTGCCAGCCGTCAGAAGCCGAGCTGCCAGCGCAGGCTGGCACTGCGGCCATCCTGCTCGATGCGGTCTCCCAGGTGTTCCGGACCGGCCGGATCGGCGTAGCGGCGGTCCCCCAGGTTGTAGACGCTGAGCGACAGGGACCAGGGCTGGCCGGGTGGTTCGAGCTGCGCGGTGGCGTTGGCGAGCCAGACGCCGTTCAGCGGCTGGCCCCCCAGCGTCAGGCGCTGGCCCACGCGCTGCAGTTGCAGCCCCAGCTTCACGGGCCAGCCGGGCAGCGGCGTGGTGGCGTGCAGCTTGGTCAGCGAGCGCGGGGCGTTGCTCACGTTGGCGCTGCCGTTGACCTGCACGCTCTGGCGCACCCAGCTCGCGCGCAGGCGCCAGCCGGCATCACCGATCCACTCGGCTTCGGTCTCCAGGCCGCGGGCGATGGCGTGGCCGACGTTGCGGTAGACGAGTTCGCCGCTGTCGGCGTCGGCCACCTGCTCGATCAGGTCGTGGATGTGGTTGTGGAACAGTGCAGCCGACAGGCGCAGGCCGGCCTGTGCCTGCCAATCGGCCGCCAACTCGGTGGATTGCACCTGTTCGCGCCGCAGGCCAGTGATGAAGTCATCGACGCCGTTGGCGGGCAGGCGCTCGTAGACGTTGGGTTCCCGGTAGGCGCTGCCGGCCAGGAGCTTGGTGACCAGGGTGGCGGCTGGCTGCCAGATCAGGCTGGCGCGCGGCGAGCTGTGCACGTCGCCATCGGTTCCCCGGTCCAGGCGCAGGCCCAGGCCCAGCCGCAGGTGCTCGGCCAGCTTGACCTCGTCGTTGACGAACAGGCCGGCGCGCGTGCCCTGGGTGCTGACCTGGCTGTCCACGGCCGGGGCGGGCTCCAGCTGCGTCATGCCCGCCTCCTGGCGCAGGTTGCGCTGCAGGTCCAGCCCGGCGACCAGTCGCTGTGAGCCGCCCAGGCGCAGACTGCGGCGCAGTTCCAGCTGCCACCAGCGGCCGCGGTTGCGGTAGGCGGCCAGGGCGCCGTCGGCCTGGTAGCGGCCCCGGTCGTCGTAGCGGTACTCACCCGCGCCGGCCTGCAGTGACCAGCCCTCGCCCTGGGCGTCCAGCCCCTGCCAGTTCAGGCCCAGCAGGCTGAGCTGGTCGATCGACACGGCGGCCGGGTCGTTGAAGACCATCTCGTAGGCGGCGTTGGGGACCTGCTTGCGGCGCTCGGAGGTCAGCGCGGTGAGCGACCAGTTGCCCGCGGTCCAGCGGGCGTAGAGCTTGCGGTCGCGCTCGCCGTCCAGGCCCTGGGCGATGCCGTGGTTGGTTTCGGCGCTGTCGTACTCGCTGAGGTAGAGGTCGCGCCCACGGCGGTTTTCGGCGGTGACGGACAGCAGCAGCGCCCCCTGTTCGAGTTCCTGGCCCAGGCTGGCCTGCAGCTTGCGCCCACCCTGGCTGTCGACGCTGACGCTGGCTTGTCGCCCGCGCAGGCTGGCGCTGCTGCGCGTGACCACGTTGATCACGCCGAACACCGCGTTGGAGCCGTACAGCGCCGACAGGGCGCCCGGGATGAACTCGATCCGCTCGATCAGGGCGACGTCGAGCGGGAATTCGCGCCCGACCATCACCGAGTCGTAGATGTTCTCGTTGGCGCGCTGGCCGTCGATGAGCAGCAGCAGGCGCGAGCTGTAGTCGCCCGGGCGGCTCAGGCCGCGCACGCCGGCGTAGGTGTAGCTGCGGTCGTAGCGCAGGAAGACGCTGCGCACGCCGCCCAGCACGTCGCCCAGCGTGCGCCAGCCGAAGGCGCGGATGTCGCCCTGGGTCAGCACAGTGACGGACGCAGGCGCCTCGGCGGCGCTCTGGGTGTACTTGGAGGCGGCGTAGACGGGGGTGCTGAGCAGGTCGGACAGCTCGGCGTCGGCGCTGCTGCCGTCGGCCGCCGGGTTGACATTGGCCGTCGCCGCTGCCGTGCACCAGCCCAGCGTGGCGGCAAGCAGCAGCCGTGGCCAGGCCGGGTGGCCCGGGCCGGGCCGGGCGAGCAAGGGGGGCCGGGTGGCGTGCATGTTCAGGGGCATGGGTCAGGTGTCAGGTCGGCAGGGCCGGGGGCGGCCCCGGCCGTGTCGCGGCCGGCGGCAGCGCAGCGCCGAGCAAGGCCAGCAGCGCCGGCTCGGGCAGCGGCCGGGCGTAGAGGTAGCCCTGGTGCACGGTGCAGCCCAGCTCGCAGAGGATGGCGGCCTGCTGATCGGTCTCCACGCCCTCGGCCACCACCTGCAGGTCCAGCAGGCGCGCCAGCGTGATGATGGAGGCCACCAGGGCGCGGTCCTTGCCGTCGCTGTAGAGGTCGCGCACGAAGGCCCGGTCGATCTTCAGCTCGTGCAGAGGGAAGCGCTTGACATGGCTGAGCGAGGAGTAGCCGGTGCCGAAGTCATCCAGCGAGAGCAGGTAGCCGTGCTCGCGCAGCTCGTGCAGGCGGGCGATGCCGGCGGTGGTGTCGGACATCAGCATCGACTCGGTCACCTCCAGCACCAGCCGGCCCGGCTGCAGGCCGTGGCGGGCCACCAGGGCATCCAGGCGCTCGCCCAGGTCCGCGCCGGCAAAGGAGGGCGCGGCGATGTTGACCGACAGCGCCACCCCGGGCGGCCACTGCGCCAGCGCCTCGCAGGCAGCCTCCAGCACCCAGTCGGTCAGCGGCTGGATCAGGCCGGTTTCCTCGGCCAGCGGGATGAAGTCGCCCGGCATCACCAGCCCCAGGCGCGGGTGCTGCCAGCGCACCAGGGCCTCCACGCCGACGATGCAGCGGGTGGTGGCGTCCACCTTGGGCTGGAAATGCAGCCGCAGCTGCCCCTGCTCGATGGCGTGGCGCAGCTCGCTCTCGCGCTCCAGGCGCTCGCGCGCCACGGCGTTCAGGCCCTCGTCGAAGTAGCGGTACTGGGAGCGCCCGGCCCGCTTGGCGGCGTACAGGGCCTGCTCGGCATGGGCAGCCAGTTCGGCCGCACCGGAACCATCGCGCGGGTGCACCGCGATGCCGATGGCGGCGGTGAGCACGACGTCCCGACCGTCGAAGAGGATCGGGCGCTCCACCGCGCGGATCAGCCGCTCGGCGGCCTGCCCGGCATGGGCGTGCTGGCCCAGGTCGCCCAGCATCAGCATGAAGCCGTTGGCCGCGATGCGCGCCACCACCGCGTTGGGCGGCCCGCCCTGGTTGAGGGCCATGAGGTCGCGGCTGCGGGTGCCGGACTGCAGCCGCTCGGCCACCACGCGCAGGACGCGGTCGCCGCCGTCGCGGCCCAGCGCGTCGTTGACGCTGCGGAACTGCACCAGATCCAGGTGCAGCACGGCGCACAGGCCCGCGTTGGCCCGGCCTGCACCGTGGCGCTGCAGCGCGCTGTCCACCATCTCCAGGAAGAACTGGCGGTTGGGCAGACCGGTCAGACCGTCGTAGAGGGCCAGCTGGCGCACCTGGCGCTCGGCCTCGATGCGCTCGGTGATGTCCTGCGTGATGCCTTCCACGCCCACCTGGCGGCCCAGCGCATCGCGCAGCGGTGCGGCCTGCTCGGACACCGTGCGCCGCGCCCCGTCGAAGCGCTCGATCGTGAAGGTCAGTTGGTAGGGGATGCCCTCGTATGCCGCCGCCGAGCGTGCGCGCGCCACGCGCTCGCGGTCCGCCGATGCGACGCGGGCGAGGAATTCCTCCGGCGAGGCGCACTGCATCGCATCGGCCGGGGCACCGAAGATGTGGGCCAGCTCCTCGGAGCAGGCCATGTGGCCCGCGCCGTCGAACTCCCAGTTGCCCATGTGCGCCAGCCGCTGGGCGCGCAGCAGGCTGACGCGGCTGCGCTCCTGGACCACGCGGGCCTCGGCGCTGCGCAGCGCGTAGCGGATGCGGTGCGACAGCAGCCCCCAGTGGATCGGCTTGGTGATGAAGTCGGTCGCGCCCGCCTGGTAGGCCTGTTCGATCGAGCCGGTGTCGTCCAGCCCGGTGAGCATCAGCACCGGCACCTCGGCGCCCGCGGGCAGCTGGCGCAGGCGCCGGCAGGTCTCGAAGCCGTCGATGCCCTCCATCATCACGTCGAGCAGCACGAGCTCGCTGGGCGATGCGGCAAAGCTCGCCAGCGCCGCCTCGCCGCTGTCGGCCTCGGTGACGTCGAAACCGGCGTGGCGCAGGGTGCGCAGCGCCATGCTGCGCAGCAGGGTGTCGTCGTCGACCAGCAGCAGCTGGGGACGCCGCCCGGTCGGTGCGCTGAACTTGGCTCCCATGGCGCGGTGGCGGTTCAGTGCGGGCCGCGCACGGCCCCGGGGAAGCAGGGCGGGCGGCAGGTCTTACGGCGGTGGGCTGGCATGGCGGCGGTGAGGCCCGGACACCTTGCGGGTGTGCCGGAGGGTCGCAATGGCTGCTTCTTCGGCAGCCCACCCGCCAGCTTGAGCGTGGAACGACGCTTGAGCGCCGTCAAACCGCGTCCAGCGTCATCAGGCTGGCGTTGCCGCCCGCCGCAGCGGTGTTGACGCTCAGCGAGCGCTCCAGCAGCAGGCGCTCCAGCGGCACGGCCGCATCGCCCGGCGCCAGGGCGGTGACGCCGACGATCGGCCCCGGCCGCTCGGCCAGCTGGTGGCAGACGGTGCGCAGTGACACGGCGTCGCCGTGGTGCAGCACGGCGTCGAAGGTGGCGCGCGCGGGCTCGGCCGTCCAGTCGGCGCACAGGGTGACGGCGGCGCGCAGCTCGGTGGGCAGGCGCTCGCGCAGCGGGCTGGCCGAGGCCGGCCAGATGGCCCGGCTGCCTACCGCCAGCACGGCGGCGAGCTGTAGCAGGCGGTCGGCGTCGGTCCCCGCCAGGCAGAGCACCGCCTCGCGTGGCCGCAGCTGCCAGCGGTTGCGCTCGCCGGTGGGGCCGCGCAGCTCGCGGCTGGCGCCGTCGGGCCCCAGCGCCCGGGTGCGCTGCGCCAGGTCGTCGCAGGTCTGGCACAGCGCGCTGTCGCCTTGCCCTTCGGCCCAGCGCCGCAGCGCGGCGAGCTCGGGCGCAGCCCGCTCTGCGGCGGGCAGGCCAGCCGGAGTGCCATTCATCGCGTCGACGAAGCCCAGCGCGCGCGCCAGCACGTCGTCCGGCCGGCGCGCCAGCAGCCGGTAGAGGTAGAGCGGACCGCCGGCCTTGGGGCCGGTGCCGGACAGGCCCTCGCCGCCGAAGGGCTGCAGCCCGACCACTGCGCCGACCATGTTGCGGTTGACGTACAGGTTGCCGACGCGGGCCGCCTCGCTCACCTGGGCGATGGTCTCGTCGATGCGGGTGTGCAGGCCCATCGTGAGGCCGTACCCGGTGGCGTGGATCTGCTCGATCAGCGCCGGCAGGTCGGCGCGCTGGTAGCGCAGCACGTGCAGCACGGGGCCGAAGACCTCGCGCTGCAGCTCGCCCAGGTGGTCCAGCTCGATGACCGTGGGCGCGACGAAGTGGCCGCGCTGCAGCACCTGCCGGGCCGCTTCGTGGTCCGGGGCCCGGGGCTGCCAGCGCGTCACGCGGCGCCCGCGCTCGCGCAGCGCCTCGATGTGGCGCTCGATGCCTTCGCGCGCCTCGGCGTCGATCACCGGGCCCACGTCCACCGCCAGTGCGTCCGGGCGCCCCAGGCGCAGCTCGGCCAGCGCGCCTTGCAGCATCGCCAGTGTGCGATCGGCGATGTCGGCCTGCAGGCAGAGCACGCGCAGGGCCGAGCAGCGCTGGCCGGCGCTGTCGAAGGCGGAGGCGATCACGTCGGCCACCACCTGCTCGGGCAGCGCGGAGGAGTCGACGATCATGGCGTTCTGCCCGCCGGTCTCGGCAATCAGCGGCAGCGCCTGGCCGTGGCGGTCCAGCCGGCCGGCCAGGCGGCGCTGCAGCAGCCGGGCCACCTCGGTGCTGCCGGTGAAGACCACGCCCTGCACGCGCTCGTCACGCACCAGCCGGTCGCCCACCGTCTCGCCCCGGCCCGGTAGCAGCTGCAGCGCCGCGCGCGGGATGCCGGCGGCCCAGAAGGCGCGCACCGCCGCTGCGGCCACCAGCGGCGTCTGCTCGGCCGGCTTGGCCAGCACGGTGTTGCCGGCGGCCAGTGCGGCGGCGATCTGCCCCGTGAAGATCGCCAGCGGGAAGTTCCAGGGGCTGATGCAGACCACCGCGCCCAGTGCCTGGTGGCTGGCGTTGTCGAAGTCATGCCGCACCTGCGCGGCGTCGTAGCGCAGGAAGTCCACCGCCTCGCGCAGCTCGGCCATGGCGTTGGCGCAGGTCTTGCCCGCCTCGCGCACCAGCAGGGCGAGCAACGCCGGGGTGTCGGCGTCGAGCCGGTCGGCCACGGCTTCGAGCAGCGTGGCGCGCGAGTGCGGTGCGGTGGCGGCCCAGATGGGGGCGAAGGCGGTGGCTTCGCGCACGGCGGCGTCCACTTCGGCCTCGCTGGCTTCCCGGACCTGGCCGACGAGGTCATCGGCATCCGCCGGGTTGACGATCGGGCTGGCCAGACCCGAGGCGGCCACCTCTGCATCGGCCAGCATCGGTTCGGCTTGCTGGGGGAGCCGGGCCGCCTCGGCCAGTTCGGCGGCCAGCGCGGCGAGCTGCTGCTCGTCGGCCAGGTCCAGGCCGTTCGAGTTGCGGCGCGCAGCGCCGTACAGGTCGATCGGCAGCGGGATGGCCGGGTGCGGCGCACCCACGGTGCCTTCGTGTGCGGCCAGCGCCTCGACCTGCGCCACCGGGTCGCGCAGCAGCTCGTCCAGCGGCAGGCCGGGGTCGGCGATGCGGTTGACGAAGGAGGTGTTGGCGCCGTTCTCCAGCAGGCGGCGCACCAGGTAGGCCAGCAGGGTCTCGTGCGTGCCCACCGGCGCATACACGCGGCAGGGCCGGTCGAGCCGCGCGGCGCCGACCACCTGCTCGTACAGCGGCTCGCCCATGCCGTGCAGGCACTGGAACTCGTACTGGCCGGGGAACCAGGTGGCGGGGTCGGCCATCGCGTGGATCGCCGCCAGCGAGTGCGCGTTGTGGGTGGCGAACTGGGGGTAGATGGCGTCGGGTGCCGCCAGCAGGGCGCGCGCGCAGGCCAGGTAGGCCACGTCGGTGTAGGCCTTGCGGGTGTAGACGGGGTAGCCGGACTGGCCGTCGAGCTGGGCGCGCTTGATCTCGCTGTCCCAGTAGGCGCCCTTGACGAGGCGCACCATCAGGCGGTGGCCGCTGGCGCGCGCCAGGGCGATGAGGTGCTCGATCACCGCCGGGCAGCGCTTCTGATAGGCCTGCACGACAAAGCCCAGGCCGTTCCAGCCCGCCAGCCTGCGGTCGTGGCAGAGCCGCTCCAGCAGGTCCAGCGAGAGTTCGAGCCGGTCAGCCTCCTCGGCGTCGATGTTCAGGCCGATGTCGTAACGCCGTGCCAGCACAGCCAGATCGAGCAGCACCGGGTAGAGCTCGTCCAACACCCGTGCCTGCTGGGCGCGGCTGTAGCGCGGGTGCAGGGCAGAGAGCTTGATCGAGATGCCCGGCCCGGCCACCGGCCCGCGCCCGGCGCTGGCCTGGCCGATGGCGTGGATGGCCTGCTCGTAGGCCTGGCGGTAGCGCTCGGCGTCGGCGGCCGTCAGCGCGGCCTCGCCGAGCATGTCGTAGGAATAGCGGAACCCCTGTGCCTCGCGCGTGGTGGCGCGCTCGAGCGCCCCGGCAATGGTCTGGCCGGTGACGAACTGCTCGCCCATCAGCCGCATCGCCATGTCAAGCCCTTTGCGGATCAGCGGCTCGCCGCCGCGCGCGCTCAGGCGGGTGAGTGCGGCGCCCAGGCCCTGCTCGCTGTGGGTGGCCACCAGCCGGCCGGTGATGAGCAGGCCCCAGGCGGCGGCGTTGACGAAGAGCGAGCGGCTGTGGCCCAGGTGCTGCTGCCATTGGCCGGCGCCGATCTTGTCGCGGATCAGCGCGTCGCGCGTGGCGGCGTCGGGGATGCGCAGCAGCGCCTCGGCCAGGCACATCAGCGCCACGCCTTCCTGCGAGGACAGGGAGAACTCCTGCAGCAGGTCCTGCACCAGGCCGGCGCGGCCGCGCTCGGCGCTGCGCTCGCGCAGTTGCTGTGCCAGCCGGCGCGCCAGCGCGTTGGCCGCCTCGGCCTGCGCCGGTGCCAGCCGGGCGCGCTCCAGCAGCGGCGGCATCGCCTGCGGCTCGGGCAGGCGCGCCGCGGCGGTGATGGCGGCACGGCGGGCCTCACGCAGCGGCAGGGGCGTGAAGTCCGCGAACGGGGCGGCGCAGGCCGGGCGGGGGGGTGAAGGAGCATTCATGGCAGGCGGGGGGCAGGCGGGGCAGATCAATGGCGTGGCGAAGACGCCATCATCTGGGGTGTCCGGCAGAATTTCTCGCCAAACTTTCATCTGGCTCCAGAATAATGTTCGGCATGATGACCGCTGCCGATATTGCTGCCACCGTGCTCGATCGCATCGATCTGCGCATCCTCGGCCTGCTGCAGGTTGACGGCCGCCTGTCCAACCTGAAGCTCGCGGAGGCCGTGGCGCTGTCGCCGACCGCCGTGCTGGCGCGCGTGCAGCGCCTGACGCGCGATGGCTTCATCCGCGGCTACGAGGCCCGGCTGGATCCGCAGAAGCTCGGCGTGGGCATGCTGGTCTTCGTCGAGGTGCTGCTGGATCGCACCACCGCCAACGTGTTCGAGCAGTTCCGTGCCGCGGTGCAGGTGCGCCCGGAGATCATGGAGTGCCACATGGTGGCCGGTGGCTTCGACTACCTGCTCAAGCTGCGCTGCGCCGACATGAGTGCCTACCGCGAGTTCGCCGGTGCGGTGCTCTGGCAGCTGCCCGGCGTGCGCGAGACCCGCACCTACGCCGTGATGGAAGAGGTGAAGAACACGGCCCGCCTGCCCGTGCCTGGCGGCTGACGGTTCCCAGCTCCGCGCTGACCGCACGGTGCGCCGCTGCGCCGCAGTAGCGCATCGACGTGTCCGGCCGCTGCGGGCGTGCAGGAATGCGCGCCGATGGGCCGGGCAGGGCTTTTTTCCGGTTTCGGCTTGCCTCAACATGCGTGGCGGCCGTGTCCATCCCGCGAACATGGGGCTGGGTGTGCAGGGTTTCGCAGTGCCCTCGGCTACGATCGTTCGCCGGACGGCGGGGCGTTCCGGGGCGGGCGGCTTGGCGCTGCTCGGAAGGTTTGGCGGCTGAATCGGGCTGCTGGTTCAGGTCGCTGCTTGGAGGGATGTCGTGCTCGGAAATCAACCAGTTGCTCGGCCTGGAGTGCTTGGCCGGATCGGCATGTTCGCGGCGGCGCTGGCATCGGCTGGCTGGCTGGTGCCAGCGGCCCTGGGCATCGACCGTGTGCTGGCCTTCCTTAACGAGGACATGGCCCGCCTGAGCGTGCTGCGCAACACGCGCCCCAGCCTGGCGCTGCCCACCGAGTTCAACGCGGCACCCAACATCCTCCTGGCGCGTGAGTACCTGACGGTCGCGGGTGTCTGGCTGGCGCTGGTCATCGCCGGCTGGGCCATCTACCTCGTGCGGTCGCGCCGGGCGTTGCAGCAGGCGAACTCGGTCCCGGCCGGTGACCTGCTCACCGCGCACCGCCATGCCCTGGACCACCAGTTCAGCGAGTTCACTCAGCAGATCGACCGCCATCGGCGTGACCTGAGCAGCGAGTTTGGCAGCCTGACCCAGGCTGGCGAGGGGGCCCAGGGGCTGCTGCAGGTGCGTTTCGACGCGGTGCAGGCCCGCCTCGGTGAAGTGGACAGTGCCGTGGCGCACCAGACCGAGACCCTGCGCGCCGTGGCCACCCGGTTGGAAGGCGGCCTGCAGGCGAGCACGGCGCAGCTGGGTGACGAGATCCGCGGGGCGCGAGAACAGGCCGAGACCCAGCACCGCAGCGAGCAGGACCAGCGCTTCGTCTCGATCCACAACGCCGTGCAGGTGCTGGGTGCGCAGATCGAAGCCCGCATGGAGGCGGCGCAAACGCAGGCCGAGGCGCGGTCCGAACGCCTGGATGCGGCGGTGCAGGACTGGTCGCAGCAGATGGCGCAGGGCCAGGCGCAGACGGCCCTCCAGCAGCAGGAGCAGGGCGAGGCGCTGGCGGCCCGGCTGGAGGAGCGGCTCGGTGATCGGTTGGGCGAGCGGCTGGGTGAGCGGTTGGGCGAGCAGCTGGTGGGCCACCTGACCCAGCAGGTTGGCCCGCAACTCGATGAACGGCTTGGCGAGCGCCTGGGCGCGCTGCTGGGTGAACTGGGCCAGCGCTTCGAATCGAAGGCCGAGGCCCGCCAGGGCGAGTGGCAGGCCGGGCTCGATCAGCGCCTGGGCGCCGGTGCGCAGCGCCAGCAGGAGGGGTTCGATGCGCTGCAGGCGCTCGTGCAGGCCCTGCGCGACCAGCTCGGAGAGGCCTTGCAGTTGCAGCGTGACGCGGGCAGCGAGGCGCGCCGCCGCGCCGAGTCCGCCGTTGATGCCCGCCTCGCCCACCAGGAGGCCCAGACCCGGGCGCTGACCGATCTGGCCGAGCGGGTCGAGGCGCTGGGCCGCATCGCTCAGGAGCTCCATGGCGAGCGCAGTGCGGCCGACCACGAGCGCTCGCAGGCCCTGGCCCTGCAGCTGCAGGGCTGGGTCGAACAGGCCCAGGCCGTGGCACGCTCGCACAGCGAGGCATTGCCGGCCCCCTGGCTGGCCCAGACCGAGTCCGTGCTGCGCGCCGTGGCGGCGCTGGAGGCCGCGCAGCTGCAGGCGGCCGACCGTGCCGAGGCGGCTGCGCTGGCCGCCGTACAGGCTGCTCGCCAGGCCGCGGATGAGACAGCGGGGCAGGCGGCGATCGCTGCCGTCCAGCAGGCGGCCAGCCATGCGGCGGATGCGGCGGCGCAGCAGGTGGCCAAGCACGTAGCCACACAGGTGGGCGATGCCATCGGCCGGCAGGCCACCGCGCAAGCCGAGCAGTGGCAGCAGGCCATGCAGACGGTGCAGTCTGCCCTGGGCGACGTCGCCAGTGTGGCCGCGCGGCAGGCGCTGGAGCAGGTGCAGCCGCAGGTGGCGGACGAGGTGCTGCAGCGGGTGGCCGGCCAGGTCGCCGCGCCGCTGGTGGAGCGGGCCGCCGAGACGGGCGCGCAGCTGGGGGCTCTGCAGGAGGGCATCACCTGGCTGGCCCGGCAGGTCGAGCGCTCGCAGCAGGTGGCCGAGCAGCACCAGCTGGCTGCCGAGGCGGCGCGCGAGACACAGGCGCGCCAGTTGGCTGAGCTGGCCGACGTGGCGGGCCGGGTCGACCAGCAGGTGCTGGCGCTGCAGGGCCAGGGGGATGCGCAGGCGGCCCGCCGCACCGATCAGCTGCAGGCGCTGCAGCAGCAACTGGCCGAGCAGGCCGGGCAGGCGGCCGATCAGCAGGCCGCGCTGGCCGAGCGTTCGCAGGCCCTGGAGGCCGCGCTGCAGGGGCTGTCCCAGCGGTTGGACGAGGGCTGGCGTGCCCTGGAACAACAGCAGCGCGACGACTGGCAGGCGCATGACGCGGCGCTGCGTGCGCGCCTGGACGGGCTGGGCGCACAGCTGGAGCGGACCCTGGCGCAGACCCTGGTACATACGCAGGCCGAGCTGGGTGCTCGGTTGGGCCCGCAGCTGGTCTCTCAGATGGGGCTGCAGCTCGGGACCCAGCTGCAGGGTCTGCAAGAGGGCGTGCTCGCCGGGATGCCTTCCGGCGAGGCCCTGCGCGAGCCCGTGGAGCGGTTGCTGCAGCTGCAGGCCGGCCTGCAGGCGCTGGCCGATCAGGTCGGCGGGCACCAAGCGGCCTCGCTGCAGCAGCGCCGGGACGATCAGGCGCTGTGGCAGCAGGCTTGGCAGGGGCTGGCCACCCAGGTGCGTGATGAGCTGGCCGCCACCCGGCAGGCGCTGGCCGCGCCGGCGGCCCAGGCTGCCTCGGCTGCTGAAACCGCACAGTTGGGGCAGGCCGAGGCGCTGCAGCGCGTCGAAGCGCTGCAAGGCGCCATCGCACGGCTTGGCGAGCGGTTCGAGGCACAGCGTGACGCCTGGGTGCAGGAGCGCCAGGCGCAGCAGGCTGAGCAGACGCAGGCCCTGCAGGCCCTGGCGGCCGATCTGGAGCGTGGCCTGGGGGCCGCGCAGGTCGAGCGGGTGCAGCAGCAGGAGCAGCGCCTGGGCGATCTGCAGGCGCTGGTGCAGCGCATCGACCAGCAACAGCAGGCCACGCAGCAGCAGCGCCAGGTCGAGCAGGGCGCGATGATGCAGGCCCTGGAGCGGCGGCTGGGCGCCCTCGACACGCTGGAGGCGCAGGTCGAGCGCCTGGAGGGCTTGCTCACCCGGGCCGGCGTGCAGGGCGTGGCAGCGCGGCTGGCGCAGATCGAGGCCATCCTGTCGGCCCAGGGGCCGGCCCGGCTGGAGACCCGTCTGGGGCAGCTGGAGGCGGTGCTCACCGACACGTCCAGCCGCATCGACAGCCGCCTGGGCGAGTTGCACGGGCTGGTGACGCAGCAGGGCGCCTTCGTCGAGACGGCGCCCGCGCCGTTGACCGGGCGGCTGATCGACGAGCGCAAGCTGCAACAGGTCTTCCTGAACCTGTCGGACCTGCAGGAGAACCTGCGCCTGGAGCGGCGCCAGCTGCGCAAGAAGGCCGAGAGCCTCAACCAGCCCATCGGCTGAGCGCTGCCTACTGCAGCACGGGCAGGGTGTCGATGCGCTGCTCGATGCGCTGCAGCATCTCGCGGTAGGCCGGCGAGCCCACCTCGCCGTAGCGCTGGCGGAAGTCCTCGCTGGTCAGGAACTCGGGCAGGTCGTCCAGTGGGGGCAGCAGGTCGGCCTCGCGCAGGCCAGGGCCGATGCGCTGCGACAGCCGCTCGGGCTGCTGCGCCGAGCGCTGCCCGAAGCGCGTGCCGGCGCGGTCGGCCGCGATGTCATTGAAGCTGAAGCCGCTGCCGCCGCGGGTGTCGGCCATCTCCTTGTAGACGCCGATCATGTCGGCCAGCCGGCCGCCGCCCTCCGCCGCCAGCACCGCCGAGACCAGGAAGTGCAGCGCGAAGTCGTCGCGTCCACGCAGGGTGACGGTGCGCGGGTGGGGGTGTGGCCACTGCCGGGCGGCAGCGACGATGCGCGCCATCGGCTGCCCAGAGGCGTACATCGCCAGCGTGATCAGCACGGCCCGCTGCTCCGCGGCGAGCCCGCCCTGGCCGGTGATGGCCGCCACGCCAGCGGCCCTCTGCTGGGCCTGCTCGAACAACGGCGCCAGCAGGTCCGCCAGCGACACAGGCTGGCCGGCCGGGCGCTGGGCGCTGGGCGCCACCAGCGCCACCAGCTGGTCGTTGCAGGCGAGCAGGCGCTGCTGGTCGGCCGGTTGGATCAGGGCCTCGCGCAGGCGGTCGCGCCACTCGGGCCGCCAGTGGTAGCTGAGTTCGACGGCCTCGGGCGTGATGCGAAGCTGCTCGACCAGGTCCAGCGCCAAGTCGTACTCGGCCTCGAGGTTCAGCTGCGCTGCCATGCGGCGGGCCAGCCAGGCGGCCAGCGCGGCAGGCACAGGCAGGCGGCCGATGTACAACCCGTCCAGCGCAGGCAGGCCCTGCGGCGTGGCGTGCAGGCGGGCCCGCAGGTTCAGCCAGGGCCCGAAGACCCCCAGCAGGCGGGCCGGCCCGAGCCGAGCCAGCGGCCCGCTGCGCAGCGGCAGGCTGGCTTGAAACTGGGCCGAACCCTCGGCCAGTTCCACCCGGGCGGCGCCCTGCACGGCGCGCTGCAGGCCGTCGTGGGCCAGCAGGTCGAGGTCCTGCCGGCTCAGGCGCAGCAGGCGGGGACGGGCGGCACTGGCGCCGCGGGGGTCCTGCTGCTGCAGCAGCGCCTTGACCCGCCCGGCGGTGTCGGCCGACGCAGCGCCGTCGCGCTGAACAGCCGGCTGCGGCTGCACCATGGCCCAGAGTGCCAACAGCAGGGCGAGGCCGCCCGCCAGCAGTGCCGTCGCCAGCACCTGGGCGAGGAGTCGGAGCCGGCGGTTCATGGGCGAGGTCGCAAAGGGAGGGATCGAGGATGGACGGTCAGGGAGGGGGAGCGGGTGAGCGCCGTTGGACCGGGCGCTCAGCGCACCGCTGCCTGGCCGGATTCGATGTGCAGCTCGCCGCCGCGCTGGCTGAAGTGCAGCCGGCCGAGCACGTCCATGCCCAGCAGTGGCGTCTCCAGGCGGGGCAGCACCGCCACGCGCAGCCGGTCGACCTGCACGCCGCCACGCAGGCGCAGGTCGGCGCGCGAGGCGTGCCCGTCGGCCAGGCCGCCCGCCGTGGCAGAACGCAGCGGGGCGCCCTCGGCCAGCCCGGCTTCGCGCGCCAGCCGCAGCGGCAGGGCCGTGGAGGTGGCACCGGTGTCGACCAGGAAATCCACGGCGATGCCGTTGACCTCGCCGGGCCAGTGGAAGTGGCCATCGGGCGCGCGCCGCAGCACGATGGTTTGCCGCAGGTCGTCCACGCTGAAGCGGCTGCGCTGGCGCTGCCACTGCGCCCACTCCACCAGCAGCCAGACCGCGGTGATGATGAGCAGCCAGACCGTGACCAGCTTGGCGGTGCGAGGCAGCTCGTTCATGGCCGGCCCGCAGCCGCTGTCCGGGTGGGTGCCGGGGCCCGCCTCACTTGGCCCAGCCGTCCTTCAACCCGGTGATGCGGTTGAAGACCGGCCGGCCTGGTGCATGGTCGACGCGATCGGCCACGAAGTAGCCAAAGCGCTCGAACTGGAACTTCTGGTCCGGCTGTGCGGCCGCCAGGCTGGGTTCGACGTAGGCGGTGATGACCCGCCGGCTCGCCGGGTTCAGGCTGGCCTTGAAGTCCCGCCCGCCCGCATCCGGCTGCGCTTCGGTGAACAGGCGGTCGAACAGCCGCACCTCGGCGGCCACGCCATCGGCCACGCCCACCCAGGTGATCGCGGCCTTGACCTTGACGCTGTCCGCGCCCGGCGTGCCGCTCTTGGTGTCGGGCACCAGGGTGGCCAGCACGGTGTTGACGCGGCCGTCGGCGTCCTTCTCGCAGCCGCTGCATTCGATGACGTAGCCGCCCTTCAGGCGCACCTTGTTGCCGGGGAAGAGGCGCTTGTAGCCCTTGGGCGGCACTTCCTCGAAGTCCTCGCGTTCGATCCAGACCTCGCGGCCGATCGTGAACTGGCGCGCTGGCGGGGGCTGCTGGCCCTCGGCGACGTGCGGCAGCGCCGGCAGGCTGCAGGGCTCCAGGTGGCCGGCGCCCATGACCTCATCCCAGTTCGTCAGCACCAGCTTGACCGGGTCCAGCACCGCCATGCCGCGGTGGGCCTTGCCTTCCAGGTCGTCACGCAGCGCGATGTCCAGCGTGCTGTAGTCGATCCAGCTGTCGGCCTTGGACACGCCGATGCGCTCGGCAAAGAGCTGGATCGCCTCGGGCGTGTAGCCGCGCCGGCGCAGACCGACGATGGTGGGCATGCGCGGGTCATCCCAGCCGTCGACGATGCCCTCGTCCACCAATGCTTTCAGCTTGCGCTTGCTGGTGATGACGTAGGTGAGGTTCAGCCGGGCGAACTCGTACTGCTTGGGCAGCGGGTGAGCCAGCAGGCCACCCACCACGCGGCCGTCGGGCAGCGTGTGGCTCTCGGTCAGGCGCTCCAGCACCCAGTCGTAGAAGGGGCGCTGGTCCTCGAACTCCAGCGTGCAGATGCTGTGGGTGATGTTTTCCAGCGCATCCTCGATCGGGTGCGCGTAGGTGTACATCGGGTAGATGCACCAGCGGTCACCCGTGTTGTGGTGCGTGGCGCGCTTGATGCGGTAGATGGCCGGGTCGCGCAGGTTGATGTTGGGCGAGGCCATGTCGATCTTGGCACGCAGCACCATCGCGCCGTCGGCGTGTTGGCCGTCGCGCATCTCCCGGAAGCGCGTCAAGTTCTCGGCCGGGGTGCGCGTGCGGAAGGGGCTGTCGGTGCCCGGGGTGGTGAAGTCACCGCGGGCCGCGCGCATCTGCTCGGGCGTCTGCTCGTCCACGTAGGCGTGGCCGGCCTCGATGAGGAACTCGGCCGCCGCGTACATGAAGTCAAAGTAGTTGCTGGCGTAGTAAAGGTGGCTGGTGCGGGTGCCACCGAACTCCGCCTCCCAGCCGAAACCCAGCCAGCGCACCGCGTCCAGGATGCTGTCGACGTACTCCTGCTCTTCCTTTTCCGGATTGGTGTCGTCAAAGCGCATGTGGCACACGCCACCGTAGTCGCGCGCCAGGCCGAAGTTCAGGCAGATGCTCTTGGCGTGCCCCACATGCAGGTAGCCGTTGGGCTCGGGCGGGAAACGCGTGCGGATGCGGGCAGGGTCGAGGGCGCCGGCCTGGTGGTGGGCCGCATCACCTGGCGTACCTGCAAAGCGGCGCTGGGCGTGTGTACCGGCGGCGAGGTCGCGTTCGATGATGCCGCGCAGGAAGTTGCTCGGCTTGACGGATTCGGGTGCTGCGGGGGTCTTGCTCGCGTCGCTCATGGGGGGAGGGAGTCGGCTCGTTCGCGGACGGCACTGGGCTGGCCGGGCTGTGACAGGAAAGGGGCACCCGCGGCCAGTCCAGCGGTCAACCCCCTCGAATGATTGTAGCCAGCGGGGTGGCCCGCCCCCCTGGGCTGCAGGGCGTCGTGGGCTGGTCGGTCGATTGCGGGCAAAGTAACATGTTGATACAACAAGGTTCGCCAAACGCGGTTCGATGTCATGAAGCCAAACACAGGTCGCCAAGATGGATTCCCGGGCCGCGGGCGAGGAACGAAGGTGCTCTATCCACGCGTGGATGCGTGGCTGCCGATGGCCCGCATCATCCGGGCGGCGAGAGGGGCGCCCCCGACCGCGCCGGCCGATGCGAAGGGGGCTGACGACCGGGCGGCGCTGCGCATCGACTGGCCCGATCCCACTGCGCTGGCAGCGTGCAGTGTGGACGATTACCAACCAGTCCAGGCTGCAAGTGCACCCGCAGGCCTCGCAATCGGTAACCCTGCTGTGCAACCGGAGGTAACGCAGGGCACAATGATTTTGCAATTTGAAGGCTCAGGAGTCACGATGGACGGCAAACCGGTTTCTTCCGACGAGCGAGCGTTTGCACGCACGGAGGTGGCCGGCCTCGATGACGTGCCGAACGAGAGGAGCAGTGTCATGCAGGATCGCAGAGGCGCCGAGGCGTCGCACGGGTTCCACGGCACGCACGCGCCTTCCCTGGCCGGGGAGCGGCTCACTCCGGACGGCGATCGCTGGCTGAAGACACTTCCCGTGACGGTGCGCCCGGTGATCACGGCCCGGCGCCATCCCCACATCGTCAACAAGCTGGCGCGGGTGTGGGACCGGCCGGCGGCGCTGGCCGCCTACATGGATGAGTTGCTGATCAGCAGCCGGCCCGGGCGGCGCGGCTTCGCGATGGAGGTGCTGGAGGAGCTGGTTGATCTGCAGCGGGCGCTGCAGGAACGTCGGCGGATCTGAGCGTCCCCCTTCCTGTTCCTGTTCCCGCTCACATGCCCTTGAACAGGTGGGCGTACAGGCGGCTGACGCTCAGTGCCTCCGGCCGTCCACGCAGGCTCAGCGAGATGCGCCCGGCCTCGTCGCGTACCGCCCGCTCGATCCACCTGACCTGCACCACGGTGCCGCGGTGCACCTGCCAGAAGCGCTGGGCATCAAGTTGCGGCAGCAGCTCGCGCATGGCGGTGCGGATCAGGTGCTCACGTTCGGCAGTGACCACGCGCACGTACTTGTCGGCCGCCTCGAAGTAGATCACCTCGTCGATCGGCACCAGGTGCACGGTGTGGCCTACCTGCGCCTGGATGACTTCCAGCCGCACTGGCGGGGCCGGCGGGGCCGATGGCGTCGATGTTGCTGCCGTGCCGGGCAGGGCCAGGCTGCTGGCCAGGGCGCGCAGCTGTTCGACCGCCCGCGCGAGCTCTTCGGCCCCGCTGGCGGGGGTGGCAGGCGCCGCAGCCGCGGGGCTGGCCTGGGCCGATGGTGCGCCGAGGGCCAGGCGGGTCTTCAGCCGCTGCACGCAATCCGCCAGCCGGGGGACGGCCACCGGCTTGAGCAGGTAGTCCACCGCCTGCCGCTCGAAGGCCTGCACCGCGTACTGGTCGTAGGCGGTGACGAAGACCAGCAGCGGAAAGGCGCCCCCTCCGTCTGGCCAGTCTTCGGCCAGCGCCTCGGCGGCTTCGAGGCCGCTGAGGCCGGGCATGCGGATGTCCAGGAAGCACACCTGCGGCCGCAGCGCCAGCGCCTGCCGCAGCGCGGCCTGGCCATCACCCACCTGGGCGACGACCTGCAGCTCGGGCCACAGGCGGCCCAGTTCCTGGCGCAGGTGGGCGGCCAGCAGCGGCTCGTCCTCGGCGATCAGCGCGGTGGGTGCGCAAGGGAACGTGGTCATGTCGTGATCGGCAAGGTCAGCGTGGCGAGGGTGCCACCACCTGCGGCGGGCTCCAGCGTCAGGCTGGCCTGTGCGCCATGGAGCGTGGCCAGGCGCTCGCGCACCTGGGCGAGGCCGAAGCCGGTGCCGCGGCTCGGCCGCGCCGCGTCCAGGCCCACGCCGCTGTCGTGCACCGTCAGACGCAACTGGGCGCCTTCGCGCCGGGCGCGCAGCGTGATGCGCCCGCCCGCCACCTGTGGCTCCAGGCCGTGCAGGATGGCGTTTTCCACCAGCGGCTGCAGCAGCAGCGGCGGCACCGGCAGGGTGCGCAGCTCGCTGGGCAGGTCGAGCTCGACCGCCAGGCGCTCGCCCATGCGCACCCGCATCAGGGCCAGGTAGTCGGCCACGCGCTCGAACTCCGCGGCCAGCGGGTGCTGCGCCGCCCGGGAGGCGCTGAGTGTGGCGCGCAGGAAGGCGATCAGGTGGTCCAGCATCGCCTGCGCCTGGCCCGGGTCGAGGCTGATCAGCACCCGCAGGTTGGCCAGCGTGTTGAACAGCATGTGCGGTTCGAGTTGACTCTGCAGCAGCTTGAGCTGGGTCTCGGCGGCGCTGCGCTGCGCCGCCTGGGCGGCTGCCTCGGTGGCGGCGAGCTGGGCGCGGCTGTAGAACACCCAGGTGGTGCCGGCCGACACCGCCAGCACCACCACCGAGATGACGGCCAGGGAGCGCAGGTTCCCTGCCATGAGGCTGTGCAGGTGGCGGGTGTCGGTGAGGGCACCGGCCAGCGTGGCGCCGAAGAGGTAGCCCAGCACCACGCTCAGCACGATCCAGGGCCCCATCAGCCGCCAGCCGGGCCAGGGGCGCTGCGCCGCTGGGTCGTTCGGCCGGCGCCGGGCCATCCAAGCGGCCATGGCGTAGCGCCCGGCCTCGATCAGCCCCTGGATCGTCAGGCCGATGCACAGCGAGTAGACCAGGTTGAGGTGGAAGGGGTCGTGGAAGACGGCGGTGAGGAAGAGCGCCACGCCCAGGCACAGCGGGACGCCGATGCGCAGCTCGCGCAGGAACACCTGCCGCCAGGTGTCGGCCTGGCCGCCGCAGAGGGCGTCCTGGGGTTGGAGAGGGGGGCGTGTGGGCATCGGAGATCGATTGTGCGCTGCAGGCTGCGTCAGGGCGCCAGCGTCAGAACGACCGGGTGGCGGCCAGCACGGCCTGTGTGCGGGTCGGCAACTGGGCCAGCACGCTGGCGGCGGGCCCGCCGAAGCGCCGCCAGGCGGCGTTGAGGCGCCACTGGTCGCCCTGCCACTGCAGGCCGGCAGTGACGACGCGGCCATGGTCAGCAGGGTGGTAGAGCCCGTCGAGCGACAGCTGCCAGCCCTCGGGCTGCCAGGCCAGCCGCAGGTAGAGGTGGTCGCGCTGCAGGCTGGCGCCGTCGAAGGGGGTGGTCTGCCAGGCGAGGTTGCCGGCCGTGGCGATGCGCAGCCCGTCGGTCTGCCCCGGCTGCTGGCCAAAGGCGGCCAGTGCGGTACTGCGGGCCTGCCAGTCGCGCCACTGGCGGCGGCTGGGGGCCGTGCCGTCATGCCAGGCCTCTGCCAGCACGCTGATCTGTGCGGCGCCGGTCCAGCTCGCGCCGACCAGCCATTGTGTGGTGGGCCCCAGGGTGGTGACCTGCCAGGGGTTGGTGGCCACCGGTGCGCCGCCGGCACCGTCGGCCAGGGCCCAGCCGTCGTGGCGCTGCAGCCAGCGGGCCGAGGCGTGCAGCTCCACCTCGTCGCCGGCCACCCAGGCGAAGGCCGCACCCAGGCTGGCACCGGTGCGCCGCCCCAGCCGGGCCGTGCCATGCAGGTCCAGTGCGCCGTCGCGCCGGTACCAGCGCGCGGCGAGGGCCGATTCCTCCGCGCGGCGCTGCCGTTCCAGCGGTGCGTTCAGGTGATGCGGGTTGACCCAGACCAGGCTGAGCGCGTCGTCGGCGCCGAAGCGCTCGGCCTGCAGCAGCGGCCGGCCTTCCAGGGTGCTGGCCAGCAGGCTGCGGCGCTGCTCCTGCTGCACCACGTCGTTGGGGCGAAAGCCCTGGCCGACGTCCCAGGCGACGATCTTCTTGCCCGCGTTCCAGCCCCAGCCGGCCGCCTCGCCCGACCCCTCCAGCTCGTTGAAGCGGGCGGTCGATTCGCCGGGGCCGCCGTCCGTGCGCTCGTGTGCCAGCAGCGCGTCGGCCGACAGGCCGCGCCAGCGCGCGCGGCTGTGCCATTCGAGGCTGCTGCTGGACGCGGGCGCGGCGGTCAGGCCGGGCTGCAGCCGCAGTGCCTCGGCCAGAGGCCCTGCCATGTTGGCGCTGCGCTGCGTGCGCAGGGCGCGCAGCTCGGTGTCGACGGTCCACGGCGAGGGCTCCGGTGGGATCAGTGATGCCTGTGCGGCGGCCGCGGTGCTGACCAGTGTGAGCACTGCAGCAATGGGCCGGGGGTGCAGGGCCATGGCCATCACTCCAGTGACGGGTTGCGGGCCAGGAACATCGGGTTCAGCCAGGCTTCGGGCACCGTCTTCGGCGCGCGGCTGAGGTACTTCACCCGGGTCTCCTTGTGGCTGGCCAGCTGGTCGAGCAGGACCATTTCTTCCACCAGACGCGGCTGGCTCGGCCGGTCGGTGAAGAAGCGGGCCTGCTTGGCCAGCTTGTCGGACTGCACGTACAGCTCGGCGCGCAGCGGCTCGTGGTAGCGCTTGCCGATCCACAGCTCGATGCGCTGGTAGGTCACGCCCTTGCGCGCGGCCTGCAGGCTCAGGTGCAGGCAGGGCTGGGCGGCGCCCGCGGGGGGAGTCACGCTTTCGCAGCGCTCCTCGCCGACCAGGTTGCCGCTGTAGTCCTCGGCCCAGCGCAGGGTGGCGATGTCGCCGGTAGAGGCGTCGCCGAGCAGTTTCTGGCTCGGGGTGATGCGCATCGGCCGCTGGCTGCCGGGCATCAGCAGCCAAAAGTCGTCGCCCAGCATCAGCACCTTCTGGCCGGCCTCGGCGGGTGAGCGCATCAGCACCAGCGAGCGGTGGCCGCCCTGGGCGTAGACGGTGTAGCGGCGCTCCTTGTCCAGGCTGCCGTCGCGGCCGAAGACGCTGACCTGGGTCTCGACGACCAGGTTGTCGCTGCCGGTGCGGTAGCGGTCGGCGTCGGCCAGCAGGGTGGCGACATCGTCTGCGGCGAGGGCCGGGCCGGTCAGGCAAAGGAGGCTGATCAGGCCCAGGGCCGTGGCGGCTGCGCGCAGGGTGAATCGAGCCAGGATGGAAGGCGTTGGCATGGCGGCTTCTCGGGGGTGTGTGGGGTCAGACATGGGCAAGGGCATCCACGATCGGCCGGCGCACTGTCCGGCGTGCCACCCAGGCCGAGGCCAGCGTGGCCAGCAGCAGCATGGCCAGCAGGGTGAATCCGTACAGCGTGGGGTCGATCGCGATCTGCAGTGGGTAGCCGCTGCTGCGCCCGGGCGGCGGGGGCATCTCGACCGGCACGATCAGCAGCGCCACCGACACGGTCAATGACAGCAGTGCGCCGATCACCGCGCCGGCGCCGCCCAGCACCATGCCTTCGAGCGCCAGCGCCTGCAGCATCTGCCCGGGCAGGGTGCCCAGCGCACGCAGGGTGCCGATCTCGCGGGTGCGCTCGATGATCGCCATGGCCATCGCGTTGGTGACCACGAAGACCACGATCACACCGATGATCAGCCCGAGCGCGCCGAAGATGCGGTTGTAGAGCTCCTTCACGCTGCGGTAGAAGGGGGCCTGCTGCACCCAGGTCTGTATCTCCAGGCCGGGCAGGCCGGCGGCCAGCCGCTCACGCGCCGGGTCGGTGGCCTCCATGCGGTCCAGGAACAGCCCCAGGCTGGACACCCGATCGGTGACGAGCAGCTTCTGCGCGGTGGCCACGTCGGTGTAGACCAGCCGCTGGTCCATTTCCGGGACGCCGGTGGAGAACACGCCCTGCACCGTCACGTCCAGCGCGTTGAGCGCGCCTTCGGTGGTGCTGGCCAGGAGGGTCAGCGAGCTGCCGGGCGTGGCCTTCAGGCTGCGGGCCAGCCCGGCCCCGAGCATCACCGCCAGACTGGGCTGGCCGTCGCGGGCGCTGGCAAGGACCTTGCCGGACTGCACCGTGACGAAGGGGCCCTTGACGGCAAACTCGGCGTCGGGGTTGATGCCCACGGCCATCATCACGGTGGACTTGTCGCCGTTGCTGATCAGGCCGCTGAACTCCACCCGCGGCAGCACCTGGCGCATGTGGGGGTCCGCCAGCAGCCGGGTGGTGAGCTCGGCGCTGCGGTCCAGGCCGTGCTGCAGCGGCACGTCCTCGTCGCTCTGGAACTGGGCCGGCCTCGCGAGGATGAGGTGGCCGGTGCTGCGGGCCGACATCTGCGCCAGGCCCTGGTAGGTGTAGAGCGCAAAGCCACCCGCCAGCAGGATGGCCGCGGTGCCCAGGGCCGCGATCGACACCGTGACGAGCGAGCGGCGCCGGTTGCGCAGGGTGTTCAGCCAGGCAAAGCGCAGCCAGGCGAGTGCTTCACGGACAGGTGCGTTCATGCCGGGCTCCGCAGGGCAGGTTGAAGGGGCTCAAGGGACGCCGCCGGGGCGGCGGGCAGCGTGGCGGGCTGGATCTGCCCGTCCAGCAGGCCGATGATCCGGTCGCAGCGGTCGGTCAGGCGGGCGTCGTGGGTGGCGATCAGGAAGGCCGCCCCTTCGGCGTGGCCGAGCGCGCGCATCAGGTCGAGCACCTGGTCGGCGGCGTGGCTGTCCAGGCTGGCGGTGGGCTCGTCGGCGATCACCAGGCTGGGGCGCTTGACCAGTGCCCGGGCAATGGCCACGCGCTGGCGCTGCCCGCCCGACAGGGCGTCCGGGCGGTGGCCGGCGTGCTCGCTCAGGCCCACCGCGGCCAGCATGTCGGCCACACGCTGGCGGCGCTCGCGTGGCGGCAACCCGGCCAGGAAGAGCGGGTAGTCGACGTTGTCGGCCACCGTCATCACCGGCACCAGGTTGAAGCCCTGGAAGATGAAGCCGATCGCATCGCGCCGCAGCAGCGTGGCGCTGCGCTCGTCGGCAGCGTGCACACGCCGGCCCTGCAGCAGCACCTCGCCCGCATCGGCGTGGTCGATCAGCCCAGCGATGTTCAGGATGGTGCTCTTGCCGCTGCCCGAGGGGCCGGTCAGCGCGACCAGCTCGCCTCGCGCGACGCGCAGGTCCACGCCCTGCAACGCGGGCACGTTGTGCGCGCCCAGTCGGTAGGTCTTGCGCACGCCGCGCAGCTCGATGGCCGGGAACTGTTCGGCGGAGGTTGGGGCCGCACTCACGATGCGGCCTTCGCGGCCAGCTTGCGCGCCGCTTCCTGGAAGCCGGTCGGCGTAGCGGCATAGGCCGGGTGCTTGAGCACCTCGTCGAGCAGGCGCCGGCCGCGCTCGCCGCGGTTGAACATCGACGGCAGGGCGAGGAAGGTGCTGGCTGCGGTCAGCTTCGTCTCCAGCGCCACCGGCACGCCGTCGTGCAGCGTGGTCTCATGGGTGGTGCCGAGCAGGGCCAGCGCCTTGTCGATCTGAGCCAGGCCGTCTTCGGCGTGGGCCATCTTCTTCCAGGGCGCCCAGGTGGTGCCGGCCCGCAGGGCAGTGGCGGCGCCAGCGTAGGCCAGCCACAGCGGGTGACCGGGTTCGGCCCGGCTGATGGCCGCCAGCTGGGTGGCCGCGGCGTCGATGCGGCTGTCGTCACCGCCGCGGGCCTGGCTGAAGGCGGCCAGGGCGGCGCGCTGGGCGGCTTTGTCGGCAGTGGCCGGGAGCGGCGCTGCCAGGCTGAGCAGCAGGGCAGCGGCCAGCGCGGCCGGGCGGATCCCGTGCGGGCGGGCGCTGGAAAGGGGGTGGGGCAGGGCGGTCATCTGGGCTCCAAGGCAAGGCCGTTGCGATGGAGCCCATCCTCGGCGGCCCGCGCCGCCCGGTCAGCCGGCTTGAGATGGGTTGCCGGCTGCGGTCGCGAAACGCCGCGTTGGCGGCGTGAGTCGCGACCGGAATGAAGCGGTCAGCGGCGCCGGCTGCCGCCCAGCAGCGAGCCGAGCACGCCGCGCACGATCTCGCGGCCGACGGCGGAGCCGACGGTGCGCACGGCGGACTTCGCAACCACATGCGCCAGGCCGTCGCGCCGCCCGCCGCGCGGGCCGGTGCTGCCGAACAGCAGGTCCGACAGGCCACCCATCAGGCCGCCACCGGCCTCCTCGGCGGCCTCGCGCACGGCACCACGGCCACCGTCGGCCGCGGCCCGGCCCGCCTGTTCGCGCAGCTGCTCGCCCTCGCTGGCCGAATTCTCGGCGCGGCCCTTGAGTTTCTCGTAGGCCGACTCGCGGTCGACCGTCTTCTCGTACACGCCCGCCACCAGCGAGCCCTCGATCAGCGCGCGGCGCTGCGCGGTGTCGATCGGCCCGATCTGGCTGCCTGGCGGCAGCACGTAGACGCGCTGGGTCACGCCCGGGCGGCCCTTCTCGTCGAGCAGGCTGACCAGCGCCTCGCCCACGCCCAGCTCGGTGATGACCGTGGCGATGTCCAGCCCCGGGTTGGCGCGCATGGTCTCGGCCGCCGCCTTGACGGCCTTCTGGTCGCGCGGCGTGAAGGCGCGCAGCGCGTGCTGCACGCGGTTTCCCAGCTGGCCCAGCACGGTGTCGGGGATGTCCAGCGGGTTCTGGGTGACGAAGTAGACCCCCACGCCCTTGGAGCGCACCAGCCGCACCACCAGCTCGATGCGCTCGGTCAGCGCTGCGGGTGCGTCCTTGAACAGCAGGTGCGCCTCGTCGAAGAAGAACACCAGCTTGGGCTTGTCCAGGTCGCCCACCTCGGGCAGGGTCTCGAACAGCTCCGAGAGCATCCACAGCAGGAAGGTGGCGTACAGCCGTGGCGCGTTCATCAGCTTGTCGGCACTGAGGATGTTGATCACCCCCTGGCCATCGACGGTCTGCATGAAGTCGCTGATGTCGAGCATCGGCTCGCCGAAGAGCTGGTCGCCGCCCTGTTCCTCGATCTGCAGCAGGCCGCGCTGGATCGCGCCCACCGAGGCGGCGCTGATGTTGCCGTACTCGGTCTGGAACTCGCTCGCGTTGTCGGCGGCGTACTGCAGCATGGCGCGCAGGTCCTTCAGGTCCAAGAGCGCCAGGTCGTTGTCGTCGGCGATCTTGAACACCAGCGAGAGCACGCCCTGCTGGGTCTCGTTGAGGTTGAGCATGCGCGCCAGCAGCAGCGGGCCCATGTCGGACACGGTGGCGCGCACCGGGTGGCCCTGCTCGCCAAAGACGTCCCAGAGCGTGGCCGGGCAGGCGGCCCACTCGGGTTCGCCGATGCCGCGCTCGGTCAGCACCTTGCTCATCTTGGGTGAGGCGCTGCCCTTCTGGGTGATGCCGGTCAGGTCACCCTTGACGTCGGCCATGAACACCGGGATGCCCAGGCGCGAGAAGCTCTCGGCGAGCTTTTGCAGCGTGAAGGTCTTGCCGGTACCGGTGGCGCCGGTGATCAGGCCGTGCCGGTTGGCCAGCGCGGGCAGCAGGTGGCATTCGACATCGCCGTGGCGGGCAAGCAGGATCGGTTCAGCCATCGTGGGGTCTCCGGGAGAGCGGGGTGGCGGGCATCTTCGGTGGGTGCCAGCCCGAAAAGTAGAATGGCAGTCTAGCGAAGAAACCCGGTGGTCGGCCCTGCGGCCTGCCACCCGCCCCCATCCAGGGCGCCGGCCCTGCTGGGCTGGCGGCCGTCAGCCTCCAGGAGCAGCAGAGCATCATGGCCGGACATTCCAAATGGGCGAACATCCAGCATCGCAAAGGCCGGCAGGACGAGAAGCGCGGCAAGGTCTGGACCCGCATCATCCGTGAGATCACGGTCGCGGCGCGCCAGGGCGGCGCGGACGTCAGCGCCAACCCGCGCCTGCGTCTGGCCATCGACAAGGCGAAGGCGGCCAACATGCCCGCCGACCGCATCAAGTACAACGTCGACAAGGCCAGCGGCAACCTCGAAGGCATCAACTACGAGGAAATCCGCTACGAGGGCTACGGCATCGGCGGCGCCGCGATCATCGTCGACACGATGACCGACAACCGCGTGCGCACGGTGGCCGAGGTGCGCCACGCCTTCTCGAAGTACGGCGGCAACCTGGGCACCGAGGGCTCGGTGGCCTTCCAGTTCAAGCATTGCGGGCAGATCGTGTTCGCGCCCGGCACGTCCGAAGACAAGGTGATGGAAGTCGCCCTGGAGGCCGGTGCCGAGGACGTGGTGACGGACGACGATGGCGCCATCGAGGTGCTGACCGCGCCGGCAGACTTCGAGGCGGTCAAGGACGCCCTGGAAGCCGCCGGCCTGAAGGCGGATCTGGCCGAGGTGACCATGCGCGCCGAGAACCCGATCGACCTGGCCGGTGACGATGCTGCCCGCATGCAGAAGCTGCTGGATGTGCTGGAGGACCTCGACGACGTGCAGGAGGTCTTCCACAACGCCGTGATCGGGCAGTGACCGCGCTGCGCAGCGATTGATTGAATGCGCGCGGGTCGCCCGGTGATCGGGGCCCGGTCCTGCCGTTCAGGCTCCTTGGAAACGGCAGGGGCCCGGCGTTGTCTGTGGTGTATTGACGACGGATGACGCCCCTTGCCAGGGGATGCCCAGACGCAGCCGGGAATGCGGCGAGCGGGTAGGATCGAAAAAGAGCCGGTGTGTGAGGCGCAGGTGCCTGACCGAGTGGGGCGGCGCCGGTGGTCCGGCATGACATGAAACAAACGACTTGGTTGGATACATGAGAGTTCTGGTGATCGGCTCAGGGGGCCGCGAACATGCCCTGGCATGGAAGCTGGCCCAATCTCCGCGTGTGACGAAGCTGTACGTTGCGCCGGGCAACGGCGGCACGGCGCTGGACGCTCGCATGGTCAATGTGGCGATCACCGATCCCGTGGCGCTGGCGGAGTTTGCGCTGGCCGAGAAGATTGGCCTGACCGTCGTCGGCCCTGAGGCGCCGCTGTCGGCCGGCGTGGTCGATGTGTTCCGCGACCGCGGCCTGCGCATTTTCGGCCCGACCCGTGCCGCGGCGCAGCTGGAGAGCTCCAAGGCGTTTGCCAAGGACTTCATGCAGCGGCACCGGATTCCGACCGCCGCCTACGAGACCTTCACGGATGTGGTGGCTGCGCACGCCTACGTCGACCGCATGGGCGCCCCGATCGTCATCAAGGCCGACGGCCTGGCGGCGGGCAAGGGCGTGGTCGTGGCGATGACGCTGGAAGAAGCCCACCAGGCGGTGGACTGGATGCTGGCCAGCGACGGCGACAACCGGCTGGGCGTGCAGCACAACTCGGGTGCGGACGGGCTGGCGGTGCCGCGGGTGGTGATCGAGGAGTTCCTGCAGGGCGAGGAAGCCAGCTTCATCGTCATGGTCGACGGGCGCAACATCCTGGCGCTGGCCACCAGCCAGGACCACAAGCGCCTGGGCGATGGCGACACCGGCCCGAACACCGGTGGCATGGGCGCCTACTCGCCCGCGCCGGTGGTCACGCCCAACGTGCATGCCAAGGTGATGCAGGACATCATCCGCCCGACGGTCGAGGGCATGGCGCGCGATGGCATCCCGTTCACCGGCTTCCTCTACGCCGGTCTGATGATCGACCCCAAGGGGCAGGTCAAGACCCTGGAGTTCAACACCCGCATGGGCGACCCGGAGACGCAGCCCATCCTGATGCGGCTCAAGAGCGACCTCTTCGAGGTGCTGCTCAGGGCCACCGATGGCACGCTCGACCAAGTGGATCTGGACTGGGACCGCCGCGTGGCGCTCGGCGTGGTGCTGGCTGCGGCCGGTTACCCGCTCGATCCGCGCAAGGGCGACGTGATCCGCGGCCTGCCGGCAGCCAGCGACGACTGCGTGGTCTTCCACGCCGGCACGGTGCCTGCGGGTGGCAACACCGTCACCTCGGGCGGGCGGGTGCTCTGCGTCACCGCACTGGGCGACTCGGTGCGTACCGCGCAGCAGCGTGCCTACCAGGTTCTGCAGGGCGTGCAGTTCGACGGCATGCAGTACCGCCGCGATATCGGGTACCGCGCCATCAAGCGCTGAGCCGCTGCCTGCGGTAGCGGGGCCTGTCTCGGGCAGGCGACGGTTGCTGCAGTGCATCGTGACGCAGGTCACATCGCGCCGTATCGTTGGCCGCGCTGCATGACGGACGACCACGATGGCGCACAAGACGACGGATCCGGCGGCCCTGTTCTTCCCGGGCCGCGCCTGGGCCGGCCGGTTGCTCAGGCTGTTTGGCTGGCGCATCGAGTTTTCGGGCCTGCCGGGCCGCCTAGGGGTTATCGCGGTGTACCCGCACACCTCCAATTGGGATTTCCCGGTCGGCCTGCTGGCCAAGTGGGCGCTCGGCCTGCCGGTGCGTTTCTGGGCCAAGGACAGCCTGTTCCGCACGCCGGTGTTGGGCCCCTTCATGCGACGCGTTGGCGGCATCGCGGTGGACCGCAGCGCCGCCCACGGGCTGGTGGGCAGCACGGTGCAGCAGATGCAGGTCGCCCGGCATCGGAGCGACTGGTTCTGGCTGGCGCTGGCACCGGAGGGCACGCGCCGGCCGGTGGCGGGCTGGCGCTCCGGCTTCTACCGGGTGGCGCTGGGGGCGCAGGTGCCGCTGGGCGTGGCCTCGCTGGACTACGGCCGGCGCGTGGTGCGCCTGACGGACTTCCTGACAATGACCGGGGACGAGGCAAAGGACATGGCGCGCATCGCCGAATGCCTGGCAGGCGTGCGGGGCTTCAATCCGGCCGCGGCGGGGTCGGTGCGGCTGATCTGACGACCGGCCGGCTGGAAACAACGACACGACCACAACACGACACACACAAGCAAGCGACGTGATGAGCGAAACCGAACTGTCCACCTCCTTGTCCACCGACACCGTGCGCGATTGGCTGCTGGGCCTGCAGGAGCGCATCTGCTCGGAGGTGGGCCACGCCGATGGCCAGGCCTTCATCACCGACGCCTGGGAGCGGCCGCCGGGCGGGCGGCTGGAGGGCCGCGGCATCACCCGGCTGCTCGAAGGGGGCGAGCTGATCGAGCGCGGCGGCTGCGCCTTCTCGCAGGTGCGTGGCCCGGCGCTGCCACCCTCTGCCACGCAGCACCGGCCTGAACTGGCCGGCGCGCCTTTCGAGGCGATGGGCGTGTCCCTTGTGTTCCACCCGCGCAACCCGTACGTGCCCACCGTGCACATGAATGTGCGGATGCTGGCCGCCACGCCAACCCAAGGGCCGGCCGCAGGGCAGACCGTGCGCTGGTTCGGCGGCGGCATGGACCTCACGCCCTACTACGGCGAGGTCGAGGACGCGGTGCATTTCCACCGCACCTGCCGCGATGCGCTGGCGCCGCACGGGTCCGACCTCCATCCGCGCTTCAAGCGCTGGTGCGACGACTACTTCCTCCTGAAGCACCGCAACGAGGCACGTGGCGTCGGCGGCATCTTCTTCGATGACTTTTCGGAGCTGGGCCCGGAGGGCAGCTTCGCGATGCTGCGCTCGGTGGGCGACGCCTTCCTGCCTGCCTGGCTGCCGATCGCCGAACGCCGGCGCGGCCGTGCCTACGGCGAGCGCGAGCGTGAGTTCCAGGCGCTGCGGCGCGGGCGCTACGTCGAGTTCAACCTCGTCTGGGACCGCGGCACCCTGTTCGGCCTGCAGTCGGGCGGGCGCACCGAGTCGATCCTGATGTCGATGCCGCCGCAGGTGCAGTGGCGCTACCAGTGGGCGCCGGAGCCCGGCACACCCGAGGCGGCGCTCTACACCGACTTCCTGCCGGTGCGCGACTGGCTGGAAGGAGCCTGAGGCCTTGGCCGCAGACCCCGTGTCGAGCGCCGAGGTGGCCGGCATCTCCCGCCGCATCGGCCTGTTCGGCGGCAGCTTCGACCCGGTGCACGTCGGCCACCGCCGGCTGGCTGAGTGTGCGCTGGCGCAGCTGGGGCTGGACGAGCTGCGCTGGGTGGTCGCCGGCCAGCCCTGGCAGAAGGAGATGGAGCGCGTCCTTGCCCCGGCTTCAGACCGGGCGGCGATGGTCGCGCTGGCGATCGCCGACGAGCCGCGCTTCCGCCTGGAGCGCTGCGAGCTGGACCGGCAAGGGCCGAGCTACACCATCGACACCATCGATCAGCTGCAGGCCGCGGCCTGCGACGAGGGTCAGGCCGATGCGCGCTGGTTCCTGCTGCTCGGCCAGGACCAGTACGCCAACCTGGCCACCTGGCACCGCTGGCAGGACCTGCTGCAGCGGGTCGAGTTGGCCGTGGCGGCCCGTGACGGCCAGCCGCCCCGCGCCAGCGCCGCGCTGGCGGCCGTGCCGCACCGCCTGAGCGTGCTGGCGATGCCGCCGGTGGCCGTGTCCTCGACCGCCCTGCGCTCGGCCCTGCACGCCGGTACGCCCGCCCATGACCTGGTGCCCGAGATGCTCGCTGCACCGGTGGCGCAGTACCTCGATCGCCGCGGGCTGTACCATTCCATCCCTGTACGGCTTGGCTGATGCAAATGCACGGCCGATCCGACCCCCGATACCCTACTTACTCACCGCCCCGACGGAGCTGAATGGACATCCGCAAGCTGCAACGCGCCATCGTCAATGGACTCGAAGATGTGAAGGCCCAGGACATCGTGGTCTTCAACACCGAGAAACTCTCGCCGCTGTTCGAGCGCGTGGTGGTGGCCTCGGGCACCAGCAACCGGCAGACCAAGGCACTGGCCTCCAGCGTGCGCGAGGCCGTCAAGGCCGCGGGCGGGCAGATCCTCAGCGTCGAAGGCGAGGACAACGGCGAGTGGATCATCGTCGACTGCGGCGCCGCGGTGGCGCACGTCATGCAGCCGGCGATCCGCCAGTACTACCACCTCGAAGAGATCTGGGGCGGCAAGCCGGTGCGGCTGAAGCTCGGCAGCAACGCGCCACGCGGCCTGCCCAAGGCCTCCGAAGGGCAGTCCATGGACGACGAGGACGATGGCTCCTCCGCCGGCGTGGACGTGGCCAGCAGCAGCCGTCCGCGTGCGCGCCGCAGCGGCAGTGCGGCCGAGGCCATCGCTCCCGCCAAGAAGACGGCACGCAAGGCATCGTCCGCCAATGGCGGTGCGGCAGCCGCCGACGCCCCTGCGGCCACACGCAAGACGGCCCCGCGCAAGGCCGCGCCGCGCCGCAAGCCGGGGGCCGAGGCGCCGATGCAGACCGTGGTGGTCCAGCCGGCTCGCAAGAACACCGGCACCGCCACGGCGGGCAAGACTGCTGCCCGCAAGGCGCCGGCCCGCAAGCCTGCCGCACCGGCGCCGGCTCCCGCCCGCGCGCCCGCCGCCAAGAAGGCAGCGCCACGCAAGACCGCTGCGCGCAAAACCGCTGGCCCGCGTGGCTGACACGGCAGAGACCGCGCAAGGCTGACGGCATCGCGATGAAGCTCTGGCTGATGGCCGTGGGCCAGCGCTTGCCGGCCTGGGCCGAGACCGCCTACGAGGACTACGCCAAGCGCTTCCCGCCCGACTGCCGCCTGGAGCTGAAGGCGGTCAAGACCGAGCCACGCACCACCGGCAAGGCCGTCGATGCGCTGATGGCTGCCGAGCGGGGCCGCCTGGAGGCCGCATTGCCCAAGGGCTGCCGCCGCGTGGTGCTCGACGAGCGCGGCACGCGGCTGACCACCGCCCAGCTGGCCGAGCGCCTGCGGGCCTGGCAGCTCGATGGCCGCGACGTCGCGCTGTTCGTCGGCGGCCCGGATGGGCTCGACCCGGCCCTGCGCGCCAGCGCCGACGAGGCACTGCGCCTGTCGGACCTGACGCTGCCGCACGCCTTCGTGCGCGTCATGCTGGCCGAGGCGCTGTACCGCGCCTGGTCGCTCAACGCTGGCCACCCCTACCACCGCGAGTGAGGCGGGCTGCGGCCCGCACCGACTTGGACTTCATCTACCTCGCCTCACAGAGCCCGCGCCGCCGCCAGCTGCTCGACCAGATCGGCGTGCGCCACGAGCTGCTGTTGCCCGAGGCCCACGAGGACGCCGAGGCGCTGGAGGCCCTGCAGCGCGGCGAGTCGGCCCGGGCCTACGTGCTGCGCGTGACCAGCGCCAAGCTGGCTGCGGCGCGGGAGCGCCTCGCGCGCAGCGGCCTGCCGTCCGCGCCGGTGCTCTGCGCCGACACCACGGTGGCCATCGGCCGCCACATCCTCGCCAAGCCGGCTGATGCTGCCGACGCCGCGCGCATGCTGGGCTTGCTGTCGGGCCGCGAGCACCGCGTGCTCACGGCCGTGGCGCTGGCGCATGGCCGCCACGAGGCACTGCTGCTGAGCACATCGCGCGTGCGCTTTGCCACCCTCAGCGCCGCGCAGATTCACATCTACGTGGCCAGCGGCGAGCCGATGGGCAAGGCGGGTGCCTATGCCATCCAGAGTGCCGCTGCGGCCTGGGTGCAGGCGATCCAGGGCAGCTATTCGGGCATCATGGGCCTGCCCCTGTACGAGACCGCCCAGCTGTTGCGTGGCATCGGCTGGCCGATCTGAACGAGAACACGAGAGACATGCTTCCCACCCCCCACCACGCGCCCATGCAGGACATCCTCGTCAACTGGGCGCCGCAGGAGACCCGCGTCGCCGTCGTCGAGAACGGCGCGGTGCAGGAACTGCACGTCGAGCGGGCCGCCGAGCGCGGGCTGGTCGGCAACGCCTACCTGGGCAAGGTGGCGCGGGTGCTGCCGGGCATGCAGAGCGCCTTCGTCGACATCGGGCTGGACCGGGCGGCCTTCCTGCATGTGGCCGATGTGCACGTGGCCGGGCAGGTCGGGCGCCACGGCGGCCATGGCGGGCGGGCCGATGCGCCGCCCGTGCAGCCGATCGAGAAGCTGGTCTTCGAGGGCCAGTCGCTGGTGGTGCAGGTCATCAAGGACCCCATCGGCACCAAGGGCGCACGCCTGTCCACGCAGATCAGCATCGCCGGGCGCATGCTGGTCTACCTGCCGCAGGACGACCACATCGGCATCTCGCAGAAGATCGGCTCGCACGAACTGCGCGAGCAGCTGCGCCAGCGCATGGCGGCCCTGGTGGGCACGCGCGAGGAGGGCGGCGGCGGTGGCTTCATCCTGCGCACCAACGCCGAAGAGGCCTCGGACGCCGAACTGGGCGACGACATTGCCTACCTGCGCAAGACCTGGGCCCACATCCGTGCCCAGGCGCTCAAGGCGCCGCCGGCCACCCTGCTGCACGAGGACCTCAACCTGGCCCAGCGCGTGCTGCGCGACCTGGTCAACGAGCGCACCGCGACCATCCGCATCGACTCCCGGATCCAGTTCGACGCCCTGCGCGATTTCGGCCAGCAGTACACGCCCAGCGCGGTCAACCGCCTGCAGCACTACAAGGGCGAGCGGCCGATCTTCGACCTGTTCAGCATCGACCAGGAAATCGAGAAGGCGCTGGCGCGCCGTGTCGACCTCAAGTCTGGCGGCTACCTGGTGGTGGACCAGACAGAGGCACTGACCACCGTGGATGTGAACACGGGTGGCTTCGTCGGAGCGCGCAACTTCGAGGACACGATCTTCAAGACCAACCTCGAAGCGGCGCTGGCGATCGCCCGCCAGCTGCGCCTGCGCAACCTGGGCGGCATCATCATCATCGACTTCATCGACATGGCCCGGGCGGACCACCAGGAGGCGGTGCTGGGCGAGCTGCGCAAGCAGCTTTTGCGTGACCGCACCAAGATCACGGTCAGCGGCTTCACCCAGCTCGGGCTGGTGGAGATGACGCGCAAGCGCACCCGCGAGTCACTCGCCCACATGCTCTGCGAGCCCTGTCCGGCCTGCGCCGGTCGCGGCCAGGTCAAGACCGCCCGCAGCCTGTGCTACGACATCCTGCGCGAGATCCTGCGCGAGGCGCGCCAGTTCAACCCCAAGGAATTCCGCATCATCGCCAGCGCACCCGTGGTGGAGATGCTGCTCGACGAGGAGAGCCAGAACCTGGCCGGACTGAGCGACTTCATCGGCAAGCCGATCTCCCTGCAGGCCGAGGCGACGATGACGGCGGAGCAATACGACATCGTGTTGATGTGAGGCTTCACGGCTGTTGGCGCCGACCGAAAACTGAGCCACAGATGAGGGCTGTGCCGATCCAAAACTGAGCCAGGTGAACGACCTACTCTGCTGCTTTTTTGTGCAGCAGAGGACGAGGAGTGATCACCATGGACAGTACACCTCATTCGCTATGGCACTGGCGCGAAACGCAGAACTGGCGCAGGGCCAACGGCAGGACCTCCTGTCCGAAGCAGCGACAATCTGGGATTCGCTGGTCCAATGATGCTCCCAGGTGGTGCGCTACGCATCCAACCTGCAGTGGGTTCAAGCTGAGTTGATGGCCGAACCGAACGTTTCTACTGACTGCCAAGCCGACATACCGTGAAATACATCAGCACCCGCGGCGACGCGACCCGCCGCGGCTTTTCCGAGATCCTGCTTGAGGGCCTGGCGCCCGACGGCGGGCTGTACCTGCCCGAGGCCTACCCGCACATCGACACCGCCACGCTGGCGCGCTGGCGCGAGGTGCATGCCACGCAGGGCTACGCGGCCCTGGCCTTCGAGATCCTGTCGCTGTACATCGACGACATCCCGGCCGAGGACCTGCGTGCGCTCTGCGCCAGGACCTACACCGCCGAGGTCTATGGCACGGATGCGATCGTGCCGCTCAAGCCGCTGGAGCCGGGCCTGTGCCTGGAGTCGCTGTCCAACGGGCCGACGCTGGCCTTCAAGGACATGGCGATGCAGCTGCTGGGCAACCTGTTCGAGTACGAGCTGGGCCGGCGCGGCGAGACCCTCAACATCCTGGGCGCCACCTCCGGCGACACCGGCAGCGCGGCCGAGTACGCGATGCGTGGCAAGCGTGGCGTGCGGGTGTTCATGCTCAGCCCGCACGGGCGCATGAGCCCCTTCCAGCAGGCCCAGATGTTCAGCCTGCAGGACGAGAACATCCACAACCTGGCGGTGGAAGGCGTGTTCGATGATGCGCAGGACATCGTCAAGGCGGTGTCCAACGACCTGGCCTTCAAGCGCCAGTACCGCATCGGCACGGTCAATTCGATCAACTGGGCGCGCCTGCTGGCGCAGGTGGTGTACTACTTCGCCGGCTACTTCCTGGCCACGAAGTCGAATGACGAGCAGGTCAGCTTCACCGTGCCGTCGGGCAACTTCGGCAACGTCTGCGCCGGCCACGTGGCGCGCATGATGGGCCTGCCGGTCAAGCACCTGGTGGTCGCCACCAACGAGAACAATGTGCTGGAGGAGTTCTTCCGCACCGGCAGCTACCGGGTGCGCGGCAGCGCCGAGACCTTCGAGACGTCGAGTCCGTCGATGGACATCAGCAAGGCGTCCAACTTCGAGCGTTTCGTCTACGACCTGCTGGGTCGCGACGGGGTGCGCACCAAGGCGTTGTTCGGCGAAGCTCTGAGTCGCGACGGCGTCTTCACGCTCAGTGCCGAGGATTTCGCGCGGATCGGCGCCTACGGCTTCCAGTCCGGCCGTTCGACCCACGCCGACCGGCTGGCGACGATCCGCGCCACCTACGAAGGCCAGGGTGTACTGATCGACACCCACACCGCCGACGGCGTGAAGGTGGCGCGCGAGCTGCGTGAGCCGGGCGTGCCGATGATCGTGCTGGAGACGGCGCTGCCGGCGAAGTTCGAGGCCACCATCGCCGAGGCACTGGGCCCCGACGTGCACGCGCCGCGCCCGGCCGCGCTGGCCGACCTGGAGTCGCGCCCCAAGCGCTTCCAGGTCATGCCGGCGGACACGGCGCGCATTCAGCAGTACATCCGCGACCACGTGCCGCTGTGAGGTCCGCACGATGAAGGTGGTCGGGCTCTGCGGCGTCTCCGGCTCGGGCAAGACGCGCCTGGCCGAGGGGCTGATCCGCGCGCTGCGTGCGGCCGGCCAGCGCGTGTCGGTGGTCAAGCACGCGCACAAGCGCTTCGACATCGACGTGCCGGGCAAGGACTCCTACCGCCACCGTGAGGCCGGCGCCTTCGAGGTGGTGGTGGCCAACAGCCACCGCCTGGCCAAGGTGCGCGAGTTCGACGCCGAGATGGAGCCCACGGTGCACCAGCTGCTCGCGGAGCTGGTGGACTGCGGCGACGCGCACTGGGTGCTGGTGGAAGGCTTCAAGCACGCCAGCCTGCCGAAGATCGAAGTTTGGCGCACGGAGCCTGGCGCGGCGCCGATGTATGCCCAGGATGACCCGTTCATCGTCGCGGTCGCGACCGATGCACCGGATCTGCTGCCGGCGCCGACCGGACTGCCGGTGCTGGATCTGAACCAACCCGAGGCGATCACCGCGTTCCTGCGGCAAGATCCGGCCCGCTATGACTACTGCCCCCCCGATTCCCTCGCCTAACGCCACCACCATCACCGCCGCTGGCGGTAGGCCCGGCCTGATGTCGCTGGACGACGCGCTGGCGCAGCTGCTGGAGCGCGTGCAGCCGCTGACGGCGACTGACAACGTGTCGACCTTCGACGCGCTCGGCCGCGTGCTGGCCGCCGAGGTGCGCTCGCTGCTGGACGTGCCGCCGGCCGACAACACCTCGATGGACGGCTATGCGATGCGCGCGGCGGACGTGCCGGCCGAGGGCACCGTGCTGCCCGTGGCGCAGCGCATCCCGGCGGGCGTGGTGGGCGAGCCGCTGCAGCCGGGCACGGCCGCGCGCATCTTCACCGGCGCGCAGATCCCCGCCTGGGCGGACGCGGTGGTGATGCAGGAGCAGTGCGTGGCGCAGCCCGGCGAGGGCCTGGGCGCCGTGCGCATTGACACCGTGCCGGCGGCGGGCCAGTGGATCCGCCGCCGCGGCGAGGACGTGCGGCACGACAGCGTGGTGCTGGCCGCCGGCACGCGCCTGACGCCCGCCGCGCTGGGCCTGGCCGCTTCGGTGGGGGCTGCCACGCTGGCGGTGGCACGCCGCCCGCGCGTGGCGCTGTTCTCCACCGGCGACGAGCTGGTGATGCCGGGAGAGCCGCTGCGCCCCGGTGCGATCTACAACTCCAACCGCTACACCCTGCGTGCGCTGCTCCAGAGCATCGGCTGCGAGGTGAGCGACCTGGGCATCGTGCCCGACCGGCTGGACGCCACCCGGGCCGCGCTGCGCGAGGCCGCAGCCGGACACGACCTGATCCTCACCTCCGGCGGCGTGTCGGTGGGCGAGGAAGACCACATCCGCCCCGCGGTCGAGGCCGAGGGCCGGCTGACCCTGTGGCAGATGGCCATCAAGCCCGGCAAGCCGCTCGCCTTTGGCGAGGTGCGTCGCCCTGGCGGCAGCAGCCACGCCTGGTTCATGGGCCTGCCCGGCAACCCGGTGTCGAGCTGGGTGACCTTTCTGCTGCTGGTGCGCCCGGTGCTGCTGCGCCTGCAGGGGGCTGCCGAGCTGGCGCCGCGGGCCTACGTGCTGCGCGCCGACTTCGACTGGCCCCGCGCCGACAAGCGGCGCGAGTTCCTGCGCGTGCGCCTGAACGAGCGCGGCGGGCTGGACCTGTTCGCCAACCAGAGTTCCGGCGTGCTGACCTCGGCCCACTGGGGCGATGGCCTGGTCGACAACCCGGGTGGCCAGACCATCCGTGCCGGCGATCTGGTGCGCTACCTGCCGGTGCGCGAGCTGCTCTGATCGGGTCGACCGACCCAGCGAGATCCGACGATGAAGATCCAACTGCGTTACTTCGCCTCGCTGCGCGAGGCCCTGGGCCCGGGCGAGGCGATGGAGCTGCCGGGCCCGACGACCGTGGGTGCGGTGCGCGACGCCCTGATCGCCCGGGGCGAGCCCCACGCCAGCGTGCTGGCGCGTGGCCGTGCCGTGCGCACCGCGCTCGACCAGGTGATGGCTGCCGAGTCCGCACCGGTGGGCGAGGGCGCCGAGCTGGCCTTCTTTCCGCCCGTGACGGGTGGCTGATCCGGAGCCGCGCATGACACAGCCCCGCGTGAGCATCCAGACCGCCGACTTCGACCTCGGCGCCGAAGTGGCGGCCCTGCGGGCCGGTGACCCCGGCGTCGGTGCAGTGGCGGCCTTCGTCGGCACGGTGCGTGACCGCAACCCGGCCGGCTACCAGGGCGCGGCCGCTGCCGGCCAGGTGTCGGCGATGGAGCTGGAGCACTACCCCGGCATGACCGAGCGCAGCATTGAGGCGATGATCGACGCGGCGATGGGCCGCTTCGACATCCGCGCCGCGCGGGTGATCCACCGCGTCGGGCTGCTGCAGCCGCTCGACCAGATCGTGCTGGTGGCGGTGACCTCGGCGCACCGCGGCGCGGCCTTCCAGGCCTGCGAATTCCTGATGGACTACCTGAAGACCCAGGCGCCGTTCTGGAAGAAGGAAACCACGCCCGAGGGCGCGCACTGGGTCGATGCCCGCGTGAGCGACGATGCGGCGCTGCAGCGCTGGGGCATCGAGGCCGGCGGCAACGCGGGCTGATGCTCCCCCGGCTCACCCCGCCACCCCGGCTGGGCCGCCAGGTGAACCGGCGGGTGCGCCGCCCGCTACTCAGCTCACCACGACCCAGTGGTTGTCCAGCGCCATCGGCTGGGGCCAGGGCAGGAAGGCCGGTTCGGCGCTCGGGTGCCAGCGCACCAGCCCGAGGCCGGTCGCCACGAGCACGCCCCTGCCACCGCTGGCCTGTTCGGGGCTACCCCCGGGCTGGGTCCAGTCGGCCAGCGCATAGGCCTCCTTCAACTCGACGATGCGCGTGAGCTTCTCCGGCGCTGCGGGGTGCCACACCTGGGCCACGCCGGCCTTGTTGCTCGACAGGGCAAAGCCGCCCTGGTACGCCGCGGCGATGTCGCCCGCGTAGCCGTGCCCGTCGTTGGCTCGGGTGGGGGTGTGCAGCGTGTCGCCGTCGAGCACCGCCAGGATCGGCGCGGCCGCCCGGCGGGCCGGGTCGTCGTGCTCGGCCTGCATGGCCACGCCGAGGAAGGGTTCCTCGGCGGCACCTGGGCGGCTCCAGGCCAGGTGGCGCAGGCTCAGGCGCGGGTCGTCGAGCTTCCAGCGCCGCAGCAGCTGGCCGTTGGCGCCGTCCAGGCGCACCAGGGACGAGTCCATGCGCTGCAGATCCATCTTGCGGTCCGCCAGCGTGCGGGGCACGCCGCCGTTGGCCACGAGCAGGTGGCCGGCGTCGTCGATCAGCAGCTGGTGCGGCTCGATGCCGCCGCTTGACCACTCGTCGAGCTTGCGCAGGCTGTGGCGGTCGCGCACGCCGATGCGGCCCTGGTCGTTGCCGTAGTCGATCTCGGTGGTGTAGAGCCGGTCGCGGCCCACGGTGACGTGGCCGCTCAGGCGCACGTTGGCGGATTCGCGGCTCACATCGACCTGCTGCATCACCTTGCCCTGACCATCGCAGCGCAGCAGCCAGCTGCCGGGGCGCACCCCATTGACCAGC